>OCVV011359767.1_pt1 | contig 38163 bp, 36 predicted proteins | sample 1539721 | NCBI WGS metagenome assembly OCVV01 (sample SAMN02144230, study PRJEB22623) | gut metagenome | biome: sheep rumen | host: Ovis aries | place: New Zealand | reverse complement strand
AACGCATCAATGCGCTTTCGGCTGACGAAGCGGACTCCGTTTTTGCCCGATCTGTCTGGGAACTGGCACGAATTGATGCGGAACTGGATAAATTTGCCGAGTCGGACAAGGAATATGCTGCTTTCTGCGCCCTTTGGCCGGATACCAAGCAGGCGGAACGCGGACTGTTTGCAAGAGCTTTCCAGATGCGCGAAAATTTGAAGAAAGATTCCGTTGCGCTTGTCCTTTTTCAGGAATTCAGCAAGAAATATCCGGAAAGCGACCTCCGCGGATCGGTCGATTGGCTTATCAAAGACATCCAAAGCGGTGGAAAGCTCTCGAAAGAGTTAAATGAGAAAATTTCCCAGATGGAATAAACGACGAATTAGTTATATTTGAACAACCTTTCAAGGCGGTATATTATTATGGAAATGACATTTGCTATGATCAAGCCGAATGGCGTGAAGTCCGGTCTTATTGGTCGCATTTTGGACCGTTACACGAGCGCTCGTCTCGCGGTGGTCGGTCTCAAGTTGCACCAGATGACTTCGGAAGAAGCTCGCGGCTTTTATGCAGAACATGTAAACAAGCCGTTCTTTCCGGAACTCGAAGCCTATATGACCAAGGGTCCTTCGGTGATGATCGCTCTCGCTGGCGAAAATGCAATTGCTGCTGTCCGCGCTATCAACGGTGCAACCAATCCGGCTAAGGCAGAACCGGGCACCTTGCGCTATGACTTCGCCCCGTCGATGACCGAAAACGTCGTTCACAGTTCCGATAGCCCGGCTAGCGCAGAACGTGAAGTGGCTTTCTGGTTCAAGAAAGAAGATCTTTATGATTATGAAGCCGCTTCTAACAAGGCGTGCACGGTTCTCGGTTAATTCTGACTTTACTCACACTTAAGGAGACAATAACCACATGCAATGGATCATCAAATACCTGACTTCTTCTATCGGTAAGAAGCAGATCATGGGCGTTAGTGGTGCATGCCTTGCGCTGTTCATCTTGGGTCACATGGTTGGTAACCTCCAGCTTATCAACCCGGATCAGGCTGTCGCACAAGCTCACTTCAACGCCTATTCTCAGCTGCTGACTGGCATGAAGCCGCTTATCTATTTCGTCGAACTTGGACTGGTGGCTTTGTTCATCATCCACGTCGGCCTTGCTATTCGTTTGAAAATCGAAAACCGTAAGGCTCGTGGTCCTGAAGCTTATGAAGTCAACGCTCGCAAGGGTCACAAGACCTTCGCAAGCTTTACCATGATCTGGTCCGGCATTTTCATTCTCGGCTTTGTAATCCAGCACTTGATGGTTCTCAAGTTCGGTGATTATTACATGTACGAAAATGAAAAGGGTGAAATTATTCGTGACATGTGGCTCACGACGATCGATATGTTTGCAAGCCCGTTCTGGACTGCATTCTACCTGATCAGCATGTTCGTTATCGGCATGCACTTGTTCCATGCTATTTCTTCTGCGTTCCAGACGATGGGTATCGCTCACCAGAAGTGGACCCCGATTATTGATAAGCTCGGCATTGCCTACAGCCTTATCGTCGCTCTTGGATTTGCGTTCGAAGCTGCTTTCTCTTGCTATATCGCCAACACCGATGAAGTCAATGCTTTGCGTGATGCTGCTCGTAGCGAAGCTTACCAGCAGAAGCTCGAAGTTCAGAAGCAGAAACAGTTGCAGGAAAAGGAATCCAAGAAGACTTCTGCTGTGAAGCTCGACGAAGGGTTTCAGTATTCCTATGTCATGAATAAGGAAGGAGCTTGCTAATATGATTCTGGATGCCCATATTCCTGGTGGTTCTATCTCTGAAAAATGGACGCGTCACAAGTTCGAACTCAAGCTTGTGAACCCGACCAACAAGCGTAAGTTCAAGGTCATTGTCGTGGGTACGGGTCTTGCCGGTGCAAGTGCCGCAGCTTCCCTGGGTGAACTTGGTTACAACGTTCTTGCATTCTGCTATCAAGATTCTCCGCGTCGTGCACACTCCATTGCTGCACAGGGCGGTATCAACGCTGCTAAGAACTATACGAACGACGGTGACTCCATTTATCGTCTCTTCTACGATACCGTGAAGGGCGGTGACTTCCGCGCTCGTGAAGCGAACGTGCATCGTCTCGCTGAAAACTCGAATTTGATTATTGACCAGTGCGTGGCTCAGGGCGTTCCGTTTGGCCGCGACTACGGTGGACTTCTTGCTAACCGTTCCTTCGGTGGTACTCAGGTTTCCCGTACGTTCTACGCACGTGGCCAGACCGGTCAGCAGCTCCTCCTCGGCGCTTACCAGGCGATGATGCGCCAGGTCGCTAAGGGCTCTGTGAAGCTGTTCCCGCGTCGCGATATGCAGGACCTCGTCGTCATTGACGGTAAGGCTCGCGGTATCGTGGTGCGTAACCTCATTACCGGTGCTCTTGAAAGCTATGAAGCTGACGCAGTCTGCCTTGCAACGGGTGGCTACGGCAACGTCTTCTACCTTTCTACCAACGCAAAGGGCTGCAACGTGAGCCCGGTTTGGCAGGCTTATAAGAAGGGTGCGCTCTTTGCAAACCCGTGCTATACGCAGATTCACCCGACTTGCATTCCGGTTACCGGCGATCACCAGTCGAAACTCACGTTGATGAGTGAATCTCTCCGTAACGACGGTCGTATTTGGGTCCCGAAAAAGGTCGGCGATACCCGCCCGGCTAACGAAATCCCGGAAGACGAACGTTACTACTACCTCGAAGAACGTTATCCGTCCTTTGGTAACTTGGTGCCGCGTGACGTGGCTTCCCGCAATGCAAAGATGGTCTGCGACCAAGGCATGGGCGTGGGTGCAACGAAGCGTGCCGTTTACCTCGACTTTGCTGATGCGATCAAGCGCATGGGCGTGTCGGGCGTTTCTGCCAAGTATGGTAACCTCTTCCAGATGTATGAAAAGATTACCGACGAAGACCCGTACAAGGTTCCGATGCGCATTTACCCGGCTAGCCACTACACCATGGGTGGTCTCTGGGTGGACTACAACTTGATGAGCACGATCCCGGGCTGCTTCGTTCTCGGTGAAGCGAACTTCTCTGACCACGGAGCTAACCGTCTCGGCGCTTCTGCTTTGATGCAGGGCCTTTCCGATGGTTACTTCGTGATTCCGTACACCATCGGCGGTTACTTCGCAGGCACGAAGCTTGAAAAGGTTTCTGCTTCGGATCCGGCGTTCAAGGCTGCGGAAGCTCAGACGATGGAACGCTTGAACAAGATCCTGAATATTCACGGTAAGCGCAACGTTTCCGACATTCACCGCGAACTCGGTCAGGTGATGTGGGATTACGTCGGCATGGGCCGTAACAAGGCAGGTCTTGAAAAGGCTCTCGAACGCATTCCGGAAATCCGTGACGAATTCTGGAACAATGCGAACGTGCTCGGTAGCGAAGGTGACTTCAACCAGAATCTCGAAAATGCAAACCACGTGGCGGACTTCCTCGAATTCGCGGAACTCCTCGCACGCGACGCTTTGCACCGTGAAGAATCCTGCGGTGGTCATTTCCGTGAAGAACATCAGACTGCAGAAGGCGAAGCGATGCGCGACGATGAACACTTCTGCTATGTCGGTGCTTGGGAATACAAGGGTGACGGACAGATTCCGGAACTCTCCAAGGAACCTCTCACATTCGATAACGTTCACCTCGTGACCCGGAGCTACAAATAATGAGCGAAAATATGCATCTGACTTTGAAAATCTGGCGTCAGCCGAATGCCAAGACCAAAGGTCAATTTGAAACTGTAAAAATCGACGGCATTTCCCCGGATATGTCTTTCCTTGAAATGCTCGATATCGTCAACGATCGCGAAATGAAGCAGGGCAAGGAAGGCTTTGCTTTTGACCACGACTGCCGTGAAGGTATTTGCGGTATGTGCTCTCTTGTGATCAACGGTATGCCGCATGGTCCTGACCATGGCATTACCACTTGCCAGCTTCACATGCGCAAGTTCAAGGATGGCGATACGATCGTGATCGAACCGTGGCGTGCTTCGGCATTCCCGGTCATCAAGGACTGCGTGGTGAACCGTAGCGCGTTCGACCGTATTATTCAGGCTGGCGGCTTTGTCAGCGTGAATACGGGTGCCGCTCCGGAAGCCGCTTCTATTCCGGTTCCGAAGGATCAGGCTGACCGTGCGTTCGACGCTGCGGCTTGCATTGGTTGCGGTGCTTGCGTCGCTGCCTGTAAGAACTCTTCCGCAATGCTCTTCGTTTCTGCCAAGGTTTCTCACCTGAGCTTCTTGCCGCAGGGCAAGGTCGAAGCGAAGAAGCGCGTTCTCGCGATGGTCGCCCAGATGGACAAGGAAGGCTTCGGCAACTGCACGAACCTTTACGAATGCCAGGCGGCTTGCCCGAAGGGTATTACCGTGGATTACATCGCCAAGATGAACCGCGAATACCTGATGGCTACGGCTACCTACGCTGAAAAGGTCTACGGTAAGGACTAATCCGCTCAGTGTTATTGCGAGTGCCGTAGGCACGAAGCAAACCTTAGCTTTGAAAAAGGACTGCCTTGAAAAAGGCGGTCCTTTTTTGTAGCCGGTTTTAAAAAGACTATATTTAGTATTGAATTCAGTCCAGTGCGAGGATGTATGTCGGAATTAAAAAACATTAAACCTATCTCGTATGTCAAGGCCAATGCGGCAAAGGTCTTGGATCATGTCTGTGAGACGCGATCTCCTTATATTGTGACGCAAAATGGCGAGGCGAGGGGAGTCCTTTTGGACATTGACACTTACCAGTCGATGCAAGACGGTTTAAAGCTTTTTAAGCTGTTTGCGCAAAGCGAAGGCGAAGTTGCGAAAGGCAAAATCATCCGTCAAAAAGATCTCTTTGCTTCTTTGGAGAAGGAACTGAATGCCAAGTAAAAAGTTCGCTGTAGAATGGACAGAATCCGCCGCTGCAGATTTAAGAGGGATTGTCTTGTACATTGCAGAGAACAGTCTGCAAAATGCTCGGCAGATATTTGTAAAGATCAAGACCGAATGTGAAAACTGGGAAAAGTTCCCGGAGATGGGGAAGGTCCCTGCAGAATTGGAAGCTTTGCAGATCGGTGGATATCGGGAATTGGTCGTAGCTCCTTGGCGCATTTTTTATCGCAAGGATACAGACCGTGTTGTTGTTTTGGCTGTTATTGATTCGCGACGAAATATTGACGATGCGGTTTGGAAACGAATGATGCGGTGATGTTTTTTTGAAATGAACATATATTTGGGTTGTTGGAATTTTATTTGGATATCGGTATGGTAGAAAGAAAATCGTCTAAGAGGAAAGCTGTAGAAAAGTCCGTAGAGGCCTCCCTCTGGGAGTCTGCGAACAAGTTACGCGGCAGCGTGGAACCCGCCGAATACAACACCCTCGCCATCCTCTACATCCTCTGCCAGAATCTCTACAAACTCCTCAGCGAATCCGACCTGCAACTCGAACCGTCAAGGCTGTTTGAATAGCAGAAAAACAAGAGTCTTGACAATCCCGCTCCAGGAATATATGTTTAGTGCACAAGTGAGTAGAAAAATGGTAGGGATATGTCGAACGAACTAGCCAAGCAGATATCGTATATTCTTTACAGCAGTCCTGAAGAAGATGTCAAGGTTACGGCCTTGGTCAAGGACGAGAGCATTTGGCTGACGCAGAAGGCGATGGCCGAGTTGTTTGATGTTAATGTTCCGGGCATTTCGAAGCATTTGAAAAACATATACGAAGAAGGAGAGCTTAGTGAATCCGCAACTGTTTCCATTTTGGAAACAGTTCAAAATGAAAATGGCCGTTCCGTAAAGCGCAATGTCTCTTTCTACAATCTCGATGCGATTATTTCCGTCGGTTACCGCGTAAATTCCGCAAAGGCCACAAAGTTTCGCATCTGGGCTACGGGAATCCTGAAGGAATACATCAAGAAGGGTTTTGTGCTCGACGACGAGCGCTTAAAGCAGGGTAACGCTGTTTTCGGGAAGGACTACTTCAAGGAACTTTTGGAAAGGGTCCGCTCTATCCGTGCGAGCGAACGCCGTATCTGGCAGCAGATAACGGATATTTTTGCCGAGTGTTCCATAGACTACGACAAGGATTCCGAAATAACGAAAAAGTTTTTCGCCACGGTTCAGAATAAGTTCCACTATGCGATAACAGGGCAGACGGCTGCAGAAATCGTGTACGAGAGGGCCGACCACAAAAAAGAGCATATGGGGCTTACGACCTGGAAAAATTCTCCGAGCGGCCGTGTGCTGAAAAGCGATGTGAACATTGCCAAGAATTATTTGTCAGAAAAGCAGATCCGTCAGCTGGAACGTGCGGTGAGCGGTTATTTTGATTACATCGAAGACCTGATAGAGCGGGAGATTGCTTTTAACATGGAGCAGTTTGCTGCAAGCGTGAACGAGTTCTTGGAATTCAGGCGCTACGATATTCTCGATGGCAATGGAAAAGTCAGCCGGGATCAGGCCGACGAGAAGGCTTTCGGAGAATACGAGATTTTCAACCGCACGCAAAAGATTGACTCTGATTTCGACAAGGTAATCCGGAAAATAAAGAAGAATTAGGGGATTTGAATAAATTCTAACTATCGTTCGCAATCCGGATTCGGTGATTATCGAATGCGACTTACCCAGACTGGAATGAACGTGATGAAGTTTGGGGTAAAAAATTACAGCTTCCCGCCGATGGGGAAGAGCAGAAGCTGCATCTGGTAAACCTTGTCGGCGTCCTTGTCTTCGTTCGCGATTTGGGCGATTTCCTTGCGGAAGGCGCTCATACGTTCCACGATCTTTTCGTAGCCTGCCTGCGAAATGCCGAGCGTTAAGCCCGAAATGTTGCGCATGGTGGGCGGGTCGCGGTCAATGGATTCGGCGCCGAGGGCGAGGCAATGCTGGTGAAAACCGCGGAGTGCGATTTTAGATGTGCGGTCGCCGGTTGTAATATCTTTGTTGACCAGTTCGTAGGAGCCGTCTTCGTTTTTCTTGACCAGATTGCATTTTTCGAGAAGTTCTACGGATTCTTTGGCTTCTTCGATTGTAATTGTCGGGTGGACGGATTTTGCAAGGCTTGTGAAGTCTCCGTGAAAACCGTACATGCCGATGAGGGAGCGTACAACGAGATGACGCCAGTGCGAATATACCTGGTACTGGTAAAAGGCGAGCTGGTGCTGCCCTTCTGTAAAGCGGACGATCTTCAGCTCGTTTTGCATTTTTTGGAACCAGCTGTTCTTTTCGTCCATGGTTTCGGCCTGGTTGAACCAGACGAGATCTTCGAAGAAAGAGGCTTCGCGTTTTCCGAACTTGAGGCCGGTGACGATCTTTTGAATGCTCTGGGCAGAAAGGTTCTTGTCGCCCTGCATGACGCGGCTAATGAAGTCTTTGGCCTTGAATCCGATTTTATCGGAAAATGCACGCAGAGAAAAGGCTGGGTTTGCCGCCTTTTTGGACTGGTAATAATCGCGCAAAAATTCCCTGTAGTCCAGGTATTCGAATATTTTGCGATGTTCTTGCTTCTCTGCCATATTTAGAAAGTAGATAAATTCAAAGTTCGCAGAATTTAGAACGGTATTTTAGTGTTGTCTAGAAACAACGGCTATTTTGAGAACTTTTCCACCCGAAATCGGCATTTTTTGTAGAATTTCGGCAGGTTTGGAACGGCAATTCTCGTTTTTCCCTGTGCTCTTTGTCACGGATCCGTTTTGAATTTGGTAAAGCCCGCTGTTTTCGGGGAGAACTTTGTCTTCGACGGAAATCTGGGTGCTGAATTCGGGATGCTCTTGGGCGTAAAGGCTCAGATAGGCTTGCATATCGATAATTCGAAAAATGCCGAAATCGGTTTCGGGGTTTTCGCCAAAATCAAAGCCGTCTTCGGTTTCAAACTTTAAGGCTTCCGTTTGAGTTTCGCTAAAATCGAGTTTGCTTTGCCAAATGCGATAGCTTCTGTTTTCTTGAATGGCCCAGAGTGCAACCATTCCGCTCTTTTTTGCCTGCTCCATCGCCTTTTCTAAAATTTGCTTTGCAAAGCCTTGGCTTCGGTAATTGGGGGCTGTAGCAAGACCATAAATGTAACCGACTTTTCCCCAGGAACTTTCACCTTCGATCAGGTGCAGCATCGAGGCGAGTTTCCCGTTTTGATACAACGTAATTCGTGAAGAATCTTCGGAATACGGATAAATGAAGTTCGGCATGAATTCGTTGTCGTCTTCGGGAAAGCAGGTTTGCCAAAGTTCCCAAATTTGAGCTTCCGTGGAATTGATGTCGTAAGAAAAGTATTCTTCGGTCAAAAAGTCCGGATAATAAGAAAGCTTGGCCTTGCGCAGGGATTCAAGCCCCATGTCTTCTTCGCGATTGATGTATTCAATACTCTCGGGAAGGTTTTGGGCGATCAGTTGATTGATTTTGGCGTAGGCGCCTTCGTAATGTTTGTCTGCTTTTTCGACGTGCAGACAGAAGGTGTTTGCGTTCACTTTGGAACCGTAGGCGAAGGCGACCGTTTTTCCTTTGACGGTCAAGAGGATGCCGAAAAGTTCCAAGGCTTCATAGGAGGTGAGGGATCTTTCGATCATCGTTTTTTCTTGAAGGATGGTCGTGGTGGATGTCCCTTGCGAATCAATCCATTGGCCTAGAAGTTCTTTGATGGCGAAAATATCGGTGTGAGGATCGATGACTTTCCAGGCGTAATCGGGATAGAGCTTGTGGAATTGAGCGATGTGATTCCGTTTGCGATGAAATTTTTTGCCAGCAAGGTGGGCAAGCTTTTCTCGGCTGTAGATGTAGTTTCCAAAGCTTCGGTTTTTGTAAAAACGTTGCGATTGTAGGGCGGGAATGCTTTGCGCTTTTTCGACGAATTCTTGAGAAAGCGAGAAAAATCGGATGGGCTGATGCGTTACCGTAGCGGCGTCGTTTTGAATGAATTCGATTGCCTTGGAAATGTCGCCTGAGCCTAAAGGTTCCAAATAGGCCCATTTTTTCGTTCCGGTTACAAGGAAACGCATAATGAGAAATCCATCGACTTCACACCAGACGGTTCTGTAAAAAGAGACCCAGGCGTAGAGATTGGCAAACGCGTAGTCACAGCATTGCTTGTTCGCCTGCTTGAGGTAGCGGAGAAGCGTCGGTTTGCTTTCGAGATCGATGGGATGAAACATGGATTTCTCTAATAAAAAAGCTTCCGCTGTTGCGAAAGCTTTCTGTTAAAAGGTTTTTATTTTTTCTTTGAAGATTTCTTTTTGGATTTCTTGGAACTGCTAGATTTCTTGGACTTTTTCTTGGAAGTCTTTTTGACTTCTTCCTGAGGCTGTTCGTTTTGCTCGACGGCTTCAGCAGGCGTTTCGACGATTCCCGAAGAACGTTGGATTTCTTGCAGGGCGTGATTGGCTTCGCTGACAAAGAGACCGTTCGGGAAGCGCTTCAGGTAAATCTGGTAGTCCTTGACGCGGTTGCTTTCTTGGACCAGTCGGAAAATGCCTTCTTCTGCTTCGTTGCGGAATTGACCGTTCGGGAAGTCGTTCAGGTAGTCCAGATAGGATTTGAATGTGTTCGCCGCCTGGGCTTTCTTGAAGACTTGGTAATCTCCGACAATCTGGAGCTTGGCTTCGATATCGGCCTTGTACACGGAATTCGGATAATACTGGAGGAACATTTCCATCATTTCCGGGTCGTTCGACGCCATGACCTGCTTGTAGCGGGATTCTTCCTGAGAAACCTGATATTCCTTCAACTGCACCTTGTTCGAATCGAGGGTGGAGTAAAGCTGTTCCTTGGTGGCGAGATCTTCCGGATGGCAGAAGGCGAGGTAGCTTTCGAGCACGTCGTTGAACTGTGCCTTGGTATACTTTTCGCTCATGTCTGGGAGTTCGCCGTCTTCGAGGAAGAAACGGTAATCACGTTCGATTGCCATGCAGTCCCAGTCGGAAAGCGTATCCTTGACTTCGGAGTTGTTGCGAAGCTGGGCGTCTCTATCGCGGAGGGCAAAGCGCATTCTGCGGTCTCTGCGGCTTTCGCGACCGAATTCGAGAGAAACTTCAAGGCCGATGCGGACCGGAAGCTTGGTTTCGATCTTTTCGAAAGAAGTGCCTGCGTAGGCGCCTGGAATGGAGAGGTCTTCTCCTGTTGGTTTAAATTCTTCGGTGGCGCGAACGTTTTCGAGTTTGCTGAAAGACTTTTTGACGTGAAGACCGATTTTTAGGTCGCCGTCCTTAAAGAGCTCGGTGATTCGATATTCAAGTCCGCCTTCCACAAAGTAATTCATGGAAGTTTCGGAATGGGTCTTGGTGGTCGAAGTTTGCTTGTCTTCAAAACGGTAGTACTGCATGCCGAAACCGCCGAGGACGCGCAAATCCAGGTTCCCGACAATGTTCACCGAGAAACCGGCAAGGCCTGCTGGGTTAAAAGACATGAAGGAGAGCGAATGACCGCTACCGCTTTGTTCTCCGTTATAAACGTAATCCTTGCCGGAGGAAATTTCGCCGAACTGGAATTCGCCGAACTGGGCGCCAAGCCAGATGGTGAACGGAATATCCGCTTTGAAAACCGGAGTGAAGAGCGGGCTAAAGAGGAATCCGAGTGACATCGGAACGGTCGTCACCTCTTCGTCGATCTTTTCCGTTAAATATTGACCTTGCCCTTCGAAATGAATCGGGGTATAAGGTTCTACCTGAAAAAAGGTCTGGGTATGCCAATTGGACCTTTCGAAATCAGCACCAAACGCGAGGGTCGCAGCGAGTAAAGGAAGAAAAAGTTTACGCATCGTTAATAATTTACTCTTTCAAAAGCGAAAGTGTTTCGCAAATAACGCTAAAATAAGCGTATTTTTGAAATTTCTTTAGAAAGATAAGATGATTCCTGTAGCAAAGAGTCCACTTGCAAATATTAGAAATCCTGTGCCGACATATCGCTCGGTTTTGGACCTATCTGCGTAATGGTGGTTGTCTTTGACGAGTTTTTGGAAATTTTCGCCTCTGCCGGAGCTAGGAAGGCTCAATTCGCTCTTTAAATCGGCCGCTTTTTCATGATCTCGATGAGAAAGATAGAGGAGAATGCCGCCTGCAACGGCTGGAGCGAGGGCGGTCCCTAAGGCGAGGTGTCCCCAGAAAATGCGCTTTTGGATGCGCTCGAATACTTTTTGGGCTTCAATGTCCTTGGGGCTTGTCAAAGAATCCAGTTTGATTTCGACGACTGTTTTGCTGGTAGCGCTGACGTGAAAATGGATGACGGAATCCTTGTAGCCTTCGTGCCAGAGATGTAGGTCCGCAGGTCCAGGTTCTCCAGAGAAAAGGGTCTTGGGTGTGGACCCGATGGGGCGGCTGTGCGGTGTAATTTCGATGTCGCTGTAGATTTGCGCTCCGGCAGGGATCGTCCGGATTTCGATTTCGGGCTTGACCCGTTTGAGGCGCAGGTTGATCTTGGCGGTGTCGCCGGGTATCGGTCGAATGATCGCTTTGTTGGCCCAGAGGGTGTTTTCGACATCCCAGTAGGCTTCGATTTCAACTTTTCCGGTGTCGTGGATGGCAAATGCGCAGGGGGTTTGGCAAATGACGTCTTCGCCTTTTTTAGAGAGGTTGGCTCCTTCGGGGTCGGTTTGGACGTAGATGTAGCTTTTGGTGGATTTGGGCTTGGGAGGTTCTTGGTAGATGCCTTTGGCCTTTTGGATCCATTCGATAAAGCGGTTCTTGGATATTAGTTCGCTGGTTGCGTTTTTGGCAGAGATGGTCAAACGTTCCGAGCTTTGGGCTTCGTTTGAAAAGAGAAAACGGTGGAGCATGAGGTCCAGGCTGTCTTGATGCTTGGCCGGTTGGATTTCCAAAGTCCAGACGGCGACTGCGCCACGAGTTTCGGCATCTTTTGCGATGCAGGGAGAATCCTTGCACTGGGGAAAATCTGCACTGGAGACGGCGAGCGGACGCTCTCCCTGTTCTTTGAGAATCTGGATTTGTAAATCTTGAATGCGTGCTGCGAGGGCGGAATCGATGGGACGGCGGAGAGCCGGGAAGACGAGAGATTTGCCGGACATGTCGATTTGCGGAACGGGAGGGGTAGAATCATGCGAGGAAGAATCTGGGACAGTCGAGTCTTGAACGGTGGAATCGGGTTTTGCATGCATGACGGCATACAGGGAATCTGCCTGTTCGATGGTGAGCGCGTTTCCGTTAGAGTCGATAAGGCTCGCGATGCGGTCCTTTAGAATTTTGACGACGGTGAATGTATCGGATATAAAACCGCCCAGTCGAACGGTGTCTTCAACGCTGCCGACGTATTCCGCTTTTTGCGAAGCGCCCGAGGTTAAACGGACGGAAACAGGAAAACCTCTTTCGATGTTTTCGGCAAAGAGAAAAGCAAAACAGGAACCAAGGAGTGCGAAAAGTTTTTTCATGGATCAACTCCTAAAAGTAAAAGACGGTCGCGGCGGCAAAGAGGAGCGCGCTGGCTCCGAGTGAAATGAAAGATGCCGTCCTAAAGTTTTTTCCACTTTGACGGGTATCTTTAAAATCATCTTGGAGCTTTTGATAATGGGCGCCTTCGCGGATTAAACTCTTTTCGATTTTTATACGCGTGTCGTCTGCGTTTTGGAATTTGTATTCCGCGATCCCCGCGAAAATTCCCGAAAGGGCGAGAGGAAAGAATCCTGATCCAAAAAGAATTTTGCCGATGCGTTTGTTCTCTCGCTTGCCAAGAATCGCTTCTTGCCATTCGAGACGTTCCAAATCGGTTTCTTCGACGAGTTCAATCCAGACGTAATTTTTGACAGGATCTTTCAAATGAATGTCGATGGTTGTATCGGTAAAGCCCGGCTTAAAAAAGGTTACGCGGACCATGGAATCTTGGACGGCAAGGTTTAAGGAATCCGGGGTTTTTAGAGAGGATTCTTCGATAAAAGAATTCGGACGATTGCCGACATAAATTTCTGCGCCGGCGGGCCATGTGGAAATCCGGAGTGTTTTCCCCAAAGAATCCGCAGTCGATTCTGCGGCCTCAATTTCGAAGCATAAGAGCAGTAACCCAAGAATCCATTTTTTCATAGATCCCCCGGATTGTATGGCCCAAGAATATTCAAACTGTCACCATCGCGTTTGGCGTTCCAGACAACAGGGGAAGTCACGTTCCCGGCGTAATCGCGGAGCGAAACGATGAGCTCGCACTGAGTTGGGCAAAGAGGAATAAAACTCACGATGTCACCATGGATGTTGTACTGCAAAGAATCTCCGGCCAGGATGACTTTGAGGGAATTGCTAGAAATTCCGGAGCCTGCGTCATAGAGGTAAAAATGAACGGAATCTCCATAGGCGTAGCGGCTTTGGGCGGGAATTCGGACAGGAGGGGTAGAATCGAGAAGATCCAGTGTATCGAGTACAAAATAAGTCGAAGGCTCAAGGGCAAAACTTTGCTCGATTTTCCCGTATTCTGAAAGGGTCGTATCAAAAACGGTGACGGTTAAAAGGGTATCGGGCGTGATGCGGTTAAAGTGAAAGCTAACCGGGTTTTGTGAGAATTGTTTTTTTGCGATGGTATCTCCAGAAGAATTTTGCAAAACAAGAATTCCCTGCGGAGAAATTCCCGATGAGAGCGATCTGTAGCGGATCGGTATGACGAGATGCGAAGAATCCGTGCCGACGAGAGCGCTGTAAAATACTTGGATTGCAGAAGAGTCTATGTTGAATTCAAATTCTGTTTCGGGCACATAGGTTCTGACCGCCCAATAAAAGGCGACGGCTGTGTCGGCAAGAAGGCTCGAGTCCCCACTCAAAAAAGGTCCTGGAATGTTATAAGATCCATTGCAGGGGATTGTGTCGTAAAGGTTTTCCCAGACGGTGCTTTTCGTTGTAGAAATGTATAATTCGCAAATGACATCTTGCCAGGAATTGATTCCATCGGTTTGGACGTTAAATGTCATTCCCGAGGAGTCAAAGGCGTGGAACGTATTGAAGCCGTTTTCTGGTGATGTCGGTAGAATGGAAAGCGGCGTAGTGACGTAAAGGCTTAGCGTGTCCTTTAAGGTGTCGTTAAAAAAATCAATCGTCTTTAAAACAACGTCAAAAATTCCTGTGTCGGGGAACGTTTGGGTGAGCGACGAGGAAATGTAATTTTTGCCTTCGATGGTCCAAATGAAATTTTGGATATAGTCGGAAGCGTAATCGCTTGCGATGCTACTTTTATCTACGCGAATTTCGGCGACGAGCCTTCCGCTTTCTCCTTGGGGAATTTCTTTTTTTCGGACGCTTTCAAATTGCAGATAAGATGTCCCATAATAGCTGGATGGAACAAAGTGAATGTACGATTCCAGCTGGGGAACGTCTCCGCTATCGACGCGGGGATCGCTTCCGCATCCGGAAAGGATAAATGCAAAAAGGGCCCAAATACAAAGACGTCTTTTCATTCAGAAACTCCTTCTACGTAAAGAGGGAATGTCGCTTTGTATTCTGCACCGCTTTCGTATAGAATGGTTACTTGGACTTCATTTTCAAAGAGGTGGAAAAGGGATCCCGAGAATGTCTTGAAGGCGAAATCCCCGTCTGCGGCTTTTTCTCCGTCCCAGTTGCCGTCATGATCGATATCCCAAAAGAAACGCTTTGGCACGAGATTTGCACAAAGGTTCCGGATAGGAATCGTGATAGATGCGTCTGCATTGATGGTGGCCTCTTCTAAAGTTTCCACACAGGATTTTCCAGGTTCTACGAAAAAGGATTGGGAAGTGTAGTTGCCTGCCCGATCGGAAAGAGAAATTGTCAAAGGGTGCCAAATAAAACTTTTGGCGAGATTCCCTGAATAAATGGATAACGTGTCTTCGTATAAATTCCATTGGGACATGGCACTTCCGTCAAAAGTGACATGGAGGGAACTTGCAAATGGGGGAAGCCCTTTTTCGTCGATAAAAAATCGCAAAGTGTCTTTCCAGACTAAAGAATCCTGGGCACAATCGGTGCATAAAATTTGGGGCGAAACGGTATCGGTCAATGCGATGGTTCCTAGCCGGGTGATAGTTCCGCTCTGAAGGGAAAAGGAAATGGTGTCGCTTGTGTAATCCGGATAAAGCTTGTGGACAACCCAAAGCTTGTAATTGGCCGCAGGTAGATTTCGGATGGATAAAAAGGATTCGTCTTGGTCAAAATGGAAAACTTTTTCGTCAAAGGATTCTCCGTTAGAATTGAATAGGATAAATTGGAGAGAATCTTTGAGTGTACTGCTTGGAAGATCGATTAAAGCGAAAACAGAACCAGACGAATCTTCGTCGTTTTCTTTTCCGGTGAAAAATTCGGACTGGATTTTTTCAGCTGAAATTCGTCCAAAGTTGTCGGAAGCGTATGCGGTCCAGAAGCATCTTTGCAGGGCAGGGAATCCTTGCGTGTAAGTGTACTGGGAAACTTTTAAAATCGTGTCGACTAAAGTGTCCGATCCGCATTTTAAAAGAAATGGGTATTGAGTTACGGCTAGGGGATTTTCGGTCTGGACATTCCATACAAAAGAAAGCTCTTTGGTGGGAGGAATGGCGCTTGTCCCATTTTTGGGGATCCAATTTTGAACGTCTAAAACAGGGCTTGGAGCAATCCAAAATGTGACGCTGTCTTGGAGGGTATCCGAAAAACGGTCAAGAAGAATGAACTTTGCATGGTGCTTTCCGGGTGACGAAATGTTTGTGCGGTAAGAAAATTCCGAATGTGTCGCCGCGGAGTCAATTTGCCAATAAAATTCATTGATCCGGATGGATCGGGAAGGCTCGATGTTCGCCAAAAAGACGAGACTGTCTGTCGGGTACAGCGTGTCTTGTTTTAAACGTGTGCCAGAGGAATCTCCCACCTTCATCATATAAGCTTTAACGGTGACCACTTCCGCATCGTCTGTATCGAACGAAACGTCAGAAGTCGAACAGCCACAGAGGAAAATGAACCAGACGAATAACAGGGAAATGTATTTCATTTTTCTCCCTGCACAATAAAAGAAATCCAGTCCGAGGAATCCTGAAGCCCGTAGCTGTCCTGGACGAAAACGCGGAAGCGATGCGAACCAGGAGCTAAACCGGATTGGTAAACGGACGTGAAAGTTCCTGCCTTATATTGGGTGGAATCCAGCTCGAGCGTGTAAAATAGGCTATCGCCTTTGTCAGCATCGGTTGCCGAAAATTCAAATAGGAATGCGGTGGTCGAATCTCCCGTGAGAGTGTCGCCGTTTTCCGGAACGGTTTTGGAATTCAGGATGGGAGCGGTGTCAAAAATAAAATCAAGAGCATAGGCGAGCCGATTTTTGTATTTGTCCAAGACGATGAAGGAATCGGGCACACAAGATGTATCGGTCACAAAAGAAATTCCGGTCCCTAAAGATTTGCCTTCTGCACTTTTCCAGGTAAAGGAAAGCTTGGCTGCGGATTCTTCTGGGTCAACGGAAGCGTATAAAGTAAACGAATCGGTGGGGGAAACCTGTAATGGATTTGCACAGCTAGAATCGGACTGCAAAACGCAAATGGCAATTTCTGGCGTTGTGCTAGAAATTTCAGGAGAATCTGGCGTTTCTAGACAAGCGATAAAGAAAACGCAAACTCCAAGAATCCAAATGGTCCACGGCGGCAAATGCATGCACATAAAATAAACAATTTCAAGACTTTGCCGTAAAGGAGTCTCATTTTTTTGCCTGAACGAGAAATGGATAATTCGAGGTTCCTATTTGGCTGCAAATGGGGCATTTTGTTGCATCATGCCCGCGGGCTTTGCAATATTCTCTTCCGAAGTAGATAATCTGTAAGTGGCGGCGATTCCATTCTTCTTGCGGAAAGAGTTTTTTTAAGTCTTTTTCCGTTTTTTCGACAGAGCTTCCGTCGGAAAGTTTCCAACGCATTGCAAGACGGTGAATGTGCGTGTCGACAGGGAATGCCGGGATTCCATAAGCTTGGCTCATGATGACGCTTGCCGTTTTATGGCCAACGCCCGGCAGACTTTCGAGTTCTTCGAATGTCCGGGGAACTTCGCCGTGGAATTTTTCCAAAAGAATTTGCGAGAGGGCCGAAATGTGTTTGCTTTTGGCGGGCGCAAGTCCGCAAGGGCGAATGATGTCTTCGATTTTCGCCGTCGGAATCTTGGCCATTTTTTGAGGCGTATCCGCTAGAGCAAAGAGATTTGGCGTGACACTGTTTACTTTTTTATCGGTGCATTGGGCGCTGAGCAGAACTGCAACGAGAAAGGTGAACGTGTTTTTGAACTGTAAAGGAATGGGCGGGTCGGGATAAAGCGCGTCGAGCGTTTTCCCTACAAATTCAGCCCGTTCCTTTTTGCTCATGGGTATCCTACTTGGTAGGTTTACTGTTTGTGTCGCGCGTGAAGTCTTGTTGCATTTCAAGGCTTGGCAGTGCGGTATCCGGATGTCCGACTTTTACTGCGGGAACGCCGGCGACGGTCACATGGGGAGGAACGTCTTCGAGTACGACTGCACCTGCACCGACTTTCGCGCCCTTTCCAATATGGATATTGCCGAGAAGCTGAGCGTGCGCGCCGATCATCACGCCGTCGCTGACCTTCGGATGGCGATCTCCGGTTTCGTTTCCGGTACCGCCCAGAGTAACTCCGTGCAAAATGGAAACGTTGTTGCCGATGCGAGCGGTTTCACCGACGACAAGTCCCGTCGCATGGTCCAGAAGAATCCCGCGTCCGATTTTTGCTGCCGGATGAATGTCCACGGCAAATTTTTGACTGATCAAACTCTGGAGCATTTCTGCGAGGAAGTAACGCTCGTTCTTCCAGAGGACGTGAGCAATGCGGTAGGCTTGGACAGCCTGATATCCCTTAAAGAAAAGGAGCGGTTCCAAATAGGATTTGCATGCAGGGTCGCGTTCAAGCGTTGCAAGGAGGTCCGTTGCGGAATCTTCGACCACGCAAGGATTTTCTTTATACGTCGAAAGGAAAAGAATTTCGAGCTGGGAACGGCTTAAAAGGGAACTTGCCAGTTTGCGGGAAAGCGACATGGCTAAAACTTCGGCAAAAGATTCCCGGAATACGACCAATTCATCCAAAACGGATTTCAGAAGAGGCTCCGTAATGGAAAGCGAAAGCGCTTCCTTGACGAGAAGAGGAAAGAGTTCTTTTGTCGTTACCTTAGATGGTTCTTTGCTTCCCATTCAAACCTCCGTATTGCGGTTGTCGCGCAGGGCTACAAATTTTACGCCCTATAATTTAGAAAATGCCGAAAAGAAACCAGCGTGTCCGAGCTGTTTTAAAACGTTCAAGGCGTCTTTGGAATTGACTTTCGGCAATAAATCGACCATTTCGAGCGGTAGGGTCTTTTTGAGGCGAAAACATTTGGGAATGGATTCGTTTTGGGAAAGCTGCCACATCACGGCGAGTTTTTGCAGAAAATCGCCCCAGGGGAAATTGTCGCTTTCTGAAAAGCGGATTTGGGCAGGAAGCTTGGCATCTCGCGCTTCGGCAACCGCGTTGTTTTGAAAATCCACCGAAAGCAGGGTCATTAAGCGAGATTCGTTTTGGGTCGCTCGTTGGGGCGCAATTTGCAAAATGATTTCCATCAAAGGCTCCTCGTGGATTGGGGGCTAAAACACTGGACTTGGCAGGGGAAAGTTTTTGCGAGATTCTTGAACTGATTTCAAGTCCAAGGAGATATGGAACACATTCTCCGCAAAATTTGCGTCTAAAAGTTCTTCCCCGTTTGGACCAAAGGCGCTACTTGTAGCAAAACCTTCGCCCGCGCGAGAGCAGGCAAGCACGTAGCATTGATTTTCGATGGCTCTCGCGCGCAGGAGCGTCTTAAAATGCAAAGCTCGGGAGGCAGGCCATTCCGCTTGAACGGTTAGCAACGACGCTCCCAAGGCTCTCGCCTTGCGAAAATCTTCCGGGAATCTTAAATCAAAACAGATAAAGGGGAATGTTTGGAATCCATTCCACTCAAAACTGACCAGTTCCTCGCCCGGGGAAAAAAGTTTTGCTTCGTCGGCAAACGGGTGGCGTTTGCGGTAAAGAACCTGGGGAGACCGCTTTCCCGGTTCAAAAAGCCCGGTCCAGTTACGGTATAAAAATTTTCCGAGGCGAACGGCTTCGATTCCGCCTCCGAGAATGGAACATAGGGTCTCGTCGGCGAGAGTCTGTAAAAAATGCGGAGTTTGCGCCGTCGAAGTTTCTAAATTTTCTGCGAAAGAGGAGGGCGGGTTCGTGAGGAATCCGGTGGCGAACATTTCGGGCAAAAGAATCAAGCTTCCCGGGGTGGGTTTTGCCGCTAGGACCATTTGCCGGACTTTTTCAAAAGAGGCTTTCTTGCCGTGAGGGCTCGGTTGCGTTTGAATGAGGATTGCAGAAGACATTTTCTATAAAGTAGAAATTATATATTTTAATAACTCCATATGCTTAAACGATTTTTTGCCTTTCTTTGCGTCTTATTGCCAGCCATCGCGATGGCTGCGCCTACGACTATCATCGGTACGGTTCTCGAAGCGGAAACCGACCATCCCCTTTCTTCGGTGGCGATTCAGTATGAATCGGGGAGAGCGCTAGGGGAAACAAATGGAAATGGCCGTTTTGAATTGACGGCGGATTCCCGCAGTGCAAAACTCGTCTTTATCAAGGATGGCTTCGATACGTTGCATGTTTCCTTGGAAGATTTTGCCGACCTTTTGGATATTATCGTGGTGATGCATCCGAATGTGCGAAATTTGGGTGAAAGTACGGTGATAGGTGGCGGGGTCAAGGTGGAATGGCCGGAGCCTTCCCATATTTCTGTGGAACAGTTGGAAGATGTTTCGGGAATGCGGTTTGACATTGCGGAACTGATGACGTTGATCGAAGGCGTTTCGGGGCAAAAGGACTTTTCAAGTGCCTTGTATTACGATGGTTCCCGCGCCGATGAAGTGGGCTATCACTTGGGACGCTTGCGTATTCCGAATATGCGTCATTTGGATATCGGTTTCCCGGGAAACCTTTCGGTCATCAATTCCCACATGCTGAAGTCGATTGACATTTATGATCATTATGGGGAAGGACCTCTCGGTCAGGGACTTGCAACGTCGGTAGATTATATCCCGGAAACCCTTTCGGGGGAAGATTTTGAAGTGGATGTTTCGGCGGGAACGACGATGCGCGAAATTTCAATCGGCGGACCGTCTCTTTTCTGGGATTCCTTCCGCTTTAGCTTCCGTTATCTGGATGCGGAAATGCTCAAGAATATGGGCGAAAAATTCTTTACGGAATTCCGTAGAAATAGCGAAGGCGAATCTTCGGGCAAGACTTCCGATTCCTTTGACGTGACTTCTTACGATATGTTTGCCCAGCTTGCTGGCCATGATTCGCTCGACAACCGCTGGATGCTGAATGGCGTTTACAGCAATGACGAATATATCATTCGGCAAGATACGGTGGTCACCGCGGATTCTACAAATAGCGTCGATATTATCCGTGGACATCGCATGTATGGAGTCCTCGGGTTTGAATACCAGTCCAGGTTCGGCACGAGCTTCCACGGCGGAGTGGTGCGGGAAGAAGCGTCGGATACCCTCCGCGATACGACCGGTTACCGCCAGGATGCCGTTCCGGAAAATGCAACGTTTATCGATGGTTATGAACAGGAAAAGACGACCTTCTCTGCTGGCTTGGACAAGCCGTTCCCGGGTCAACTTTTTGGGGCGGACCTTTCTGGCGCATTGCTTTACGAACATCATATTGTGACTCGTAAATGGCCCGATTTTTCGAAAACGCAAAAGTCGGAATTCCATGCGAACGTGATTACGGGAACGAGCCGCATGACGTGGAAAACGCAGGCGCAGAAAACGATTTTCGCATTCGGCGCTTTGGCTGACTTTGATGGTCATGGCTCCCCGATGGTATCCTTGGATGTAGACCGCAATCTTTCGGCTGGAACTCCGGGCGTTTCGCAGGGACAAGGCTTCCGTCTTTTTGGAAATGCCGCTTGGCGCGGTGACTGGCACGAAACCTGGAATGATGGTGAACTGGAAAGCAATATCCTGACGGGATCTTCGGCAAAGCTGGGTCTTGGATATTCTGAAAAGCGCTTTAGCTTAAGCGGTCACGGTTTTGGACGTTACTATTTGAATCCGGAACTTCCGACTCCGCTGGCTTATGCGCATTACCGAGAGCTGTCGGACGCGGATTACGCTTGGGTCTTTGGTGCTGCTGCCAAGATGGAAGCTCGCACTCTGCACCATTTTGCTTTGGCAATCAATCTTTCTTCTGTTTATGGCGAATACTCCTTGTCGGACGGGCGCTCTCTCCCATGGGAAGCGAATTCTCGACTTGACATGTCTACTTCGATCCGTTATTACCCGCTCAAGGATTCTCTCTTCTCGCTGATTCTTTCGCATCATGCGGGTTGGCATCGTCCGTTGTACTATTACAAGATCAAATCGTCGAATTCGACAACAGAAACTCTCGGCACGCGTGAAATCTACGACTACAATGAATTCACGGACCTTTTCCGCACCGATATCCGCGCCAATCTTGATTTGCCGGGCCACTTGTTCTTCTTTAGAAAGGTGCGCTTCTATTTGGAAGCGGACAACGTCTTTGCCAATTTGGACGTAGATGCTTTGCACTTCCTCGGCGGGGACAATGCTCGCGAACGTTCCCTTGTTGTGCAGGATAGCGATAAACGTTCTTCGAACGGTTATAAATTGGTTCCGTTCATGGCTAAGGGCATGGGACTGTATTTGCAGTTCGGCGTCGAGGCGAATTTTGCCATTTAAAATTTTCGCATGCCTGCTTTGGCTGCTTTGCATTTCTTTCGCTCTGGCGGAAGAAACTGCGGAACCCGTTTTTGAACCCAAGACCCCAGCAAAGCCGTTACGCTTTTGCTCGGCATATGCAAAGTGGGAATCCTATGTACAAAGCGATACGTCGTATGTGGAAATTTCGCATTTTCCCCATGTGAAGCTGGATTTGCGGTACGCAACATTTCACAATGTGACGGGACATGATCTTTATTGTGGGGCAAAACGCGCTTACTTAAAAACGATGGCCGCGCAAAAGTTTCGCAGGGCGATTCGCTTGCTGCAAAAAGAAAAACCTGGATATCGGTTCGTGATTTTTGATGCTTCGCGCCCGGTTTATGCTCAAGCGCGTCTGCGAGAAACCGTTGCCGGAACGCCCTTTAGCGATTTCGTCTCTAACCCGAAGCGTGGAAGCGTTCACAATTTTGGCTACGCTTTGGATTTAACGATTGCCGATGAAAAGGGAATTCCGCTTGATATGGGAACGGACTTTGATTCCTTTGAATCGCGCGCCGGTGAAAAAGGGGAAGCGGAAGCGCTTCGGAAGGGAACCCTTTCGGATGCGCAAGTTGCCAACCGGCGCTTCTTAAAAAACATGATGAAAAAAGCGGGATTTCTCCCGCTCCATTCTGAATGGTGGCACTTTAATGCAATTCCGTCTAAAACGATTCGGGCAACTGGCGAACTGCCGCCCTTTTAAGGCGGTCATTGCAAGCGACACCCAAACCGGTATTCGGAATCGGATCGACCAAAATCAGCTTGACTCCGGGCTTGTCCATTTGACGCATCATTGCGTACAAATTTGCCGTCGCTTCTTTTAAATCGCCCGTTTCGGAAAGATTCACCGTCGGCGGAATGACGGACTTTTGGTCTCCGAAAGCGATTCGGACCGTTTCCGAAGGAATCTTGGCACCTTCCGGAACCGTACCGTAAAAAAGCGGGACTTGTGGACGGTAATGCCTGTCGATCATACCGGGAGCTAGCATTGGACCCTTGGGATTCGACTTGGACTCGTGGATGGTAACAGAACCGGCGACCGCTTCGACCATTTCGGGCGTAATTCCGCCGGGTCTCAAAATGACAGGCTTTCCTTCGGGGAAGGATATAATCGTGCTTTCTACGCCGACGCCGCAGGAGCCTCCATCGACAATGCCATCGATAACGTTTCCGAGCTGTTCCGCCACATGCTGGGCTGTGGTCGGGCTGACATGCTGAAAAAGATTGGCGCTTGGAGCTGCGAGAGGAACCTTGGCCAAACGGATGATCTTTTGCGCAATCGGATGATTCGGGAAGCGAACCGCAACGGTCGGAAGACCGCTGGTGGCAAGATCCGGAATGCAATCTTTTTTGGGCAACACCAAAGTCATTGGACCAGGCCAGTAAGCTTGGGCGAGTTTTTTAGCCACTTCCGGGACTTCCAAAGCGACATCCGAAAGTTCTTCGATGGCTGAAATGTGCACAATCAAAGGATCGAAATGCGGACGTTTTTTCGCTTCGAAAATCTTGGCAAGGGCTTTGGGGTCGTAGGCATTCCCTGCGAGACCGTAAACGGTTTCTGTGGGAATGGCAACGATGCCGCCGTGTTTAAGAATTTCCGCGGCGGCTTCAGGAGTAGTCCATGGAGGGAACATATGAATTAGGCTTCCGATTTTTTGCCAAAGATAGCATCGCAAGCGGAATTAAATCGGTTCCAAATCTTATCGGATTCCTTTCTAGGCACTGCTCCGATTTCACGCCAGTGACGACGAAGCTGTTTGACTTCGTTCATCGCTTCGTGACGGTTTTCATCGGTCAAACCTTCGAGCAAGCGTTCGGCTTCTTCACAAAGACGAATCTTGTTTTGCAGGTTGTTTTCGCGAGCCTGTTCCTGAATTTCGAGCTGGTCACGGCGACGGGTAAAGAATTCGTCGCAGATGCCGCGGAATTTTTTGTAAAGCTCTTGTTCCGCGGAACCACAGCGGGGAAGTGCGTTCCATTCGGATTGGATGCTTTTCACAGCTTCTGCGCTTTGATTGGAACCCGCAGTTTCCATCAGTTCAGAAACGGTTGTAATCATCGCTTCTTTTTTGGCCTTCGCTTCTTCCGCGGTCTTCTTGAATTCCGGATCGACTTCAGCGCGCTTGGCGGCGAACTTGTCGAGAATCGCGCTGTAGCGTGTCCAAATTTCGTCCACCTTGTCTTTCGGAACCATGCCGAGCTTTTTCCATTCTTCGGCGCCTTCTTCCATGGCCTTTACGGTTTCAGGATTGGTCGGGTCGAAGTCCAAGGCTTCGAGCTTTGCGCAAAGAGCTTCCTTGGCTTCAAGTGTCTTTTGCTTGGCAGAATCCATTTCTTCAAAGTGGGAACGTTTGCGATCAAAGAATCCGTCGCAGGCGGTGCGGAAGCGATTCCAAATTTCTTCGGACTTGGAACGCGGGGCCGGACCGATCTTTTTCCAATCTTCCTGCAATTTGCGGAATTCATTCGAAGCTGCATTCCAATCTGTAGATTCAATGAGCTTTTCCGCTTTTTCGCAAAGCTCTAACTTCTTCTGGTAATTCGCTTCACGGACAACGTCTTCTTGCTTGACAAATTCCTTGTGCTTGGCGAAGAAAGCATTTTCCGCTGCGCGGAAACGGTCCCAAATGGCCTGGACGTTTTCCTTGGGAACCATGCCGATTTCTTTCCATTTTTCTTGAAGTTCCTGCATGGTTTTATACTTGTCGCGCCAGTTGACATCGCTTTCTACCGAGAGCGCTTCTACCTGTTCGCAAATAGCTTCTTTGGCGGCAAGGTTTTTCAAGCGTTCTTGTTCCTGTTCCTTAATGAACGGTTCGCACTTTTTCATGATTTCTTCAAAGAGTGCGCGGAACTTGTCGCGGAATTCCCCTACGCGGGCCGCGGAGACTGGACCGATTGCCTTCCATTGGTTGGCAAGCGTGCGGAGCTTTAAAAGCTGTTCCTTGCCCGGTTCTTCCTTGGAAAGGGCCGTCATTTCTTCGATCAGGGACTCGCGGTCATTTTCGTTATGCCAAGATTCCCATTCCTGCATTTCCTTGAAGCGGGAAGTGGCTTCTTGATATTCCATCCAAATTTCTTTGTAGCGGAATTTGTCGTCGGCCACCACTTCTTTCCAACGTTTGTACGAATCGCGGAGTTTTTGAGAAATTACCTTGAAGTCGCTGTTGTCATCGATTTTTTTGACATCTTCGATGATGGCGCGGAGCTTTGCGGTGTTTTCGTTGAAAATTTTTTCGTCGGCTTCACGCTTGGCGTTGAACTTTTCGGAAAGCTTGCTGCGCAAGGTGTTGTAAGCTTGCAGTTCCGGATCGTCGCCTTCCATCGGTGGAAGCTTTTCCCAGTCGCGAGACAAGACCTTTACCTTGTGCTCAATTTCTTTGGACACTTCTTCGGATTCCGAGAGAACTTTGAGCTGTGCAAGAATTTCTTCACGGCTTTCCTTGGATTCTGCGGTTTCTGCCGATTCTTCGGAAGGCTGTTCGGTCAGCTGGTTGAAACGGTCGACAGACATCTTGAAGAGGTTCAGCAAGGCGTTGTCGGCTTTGCCGCTCTGAGCCTTGAAACTGTTGATAAGGAGATTGATTTGATCCTTATTTTCTTCAAGGTTCCCTTCGAGAAGCTTGTCGATATCGGCGATGATGCCTTCCAAGCGCTTTTGAGTATCGCTCTTCTGATTGGCTTCCGCATTTTCCTTTTCGATTCGCGCAGCTTCTGCCTTGCGACGCAGATTATAAGTGTCGGTAATGCGTTCCAGTTCTATTTGAGCCGGCCCCATGCCGAGATCCTTGGCGGTTTGGAGAAGCTTGTTAAATTCAGCTTCGTTCTCCATGAAATCCTTGGCGTCGGCAAGACGCTGGGCTTGCTGGAGAATGGCTTCGCGCTTGCGGAAGAGAAGAGCCGTTTCGTCTTTTTTGTCGGCTTCGTTCTTGCCGGTCTTTAAGACTTCGCGGAGCTTTTCGCCGGCCTTCTGGCGAACGGACATGTGACGGGAATTTTGGAAAACGTTCTGGATCATGTTGCTGCGTTCCAAACGTTCCAGCGCGGCAAGTGCGATTTCGGACTTGACTTCCTTCAATGCAACGGATTCAAGAGAACTCTGTCGGGTGGTCTGTTGGACGAGTTCCATGCGAAGCTCCGAATTCGGGATCGACTTGAGCAAGTCATCTGCAACTTGGGTATTGGCGACCTTGGCGACAGCTTCGTGTTCGGCCGGGGTCGGAACTTCACGGAAGTTTTTCAGGTGTTCGGCCAATTTGTCGATCAAGCGGTTTTCGGCGTCGCGTTTGTTCGATGCATTGGCTTCGGTTTCGATCACTTTTTTGAGGACTTCGATACTTTCGAGCTTTCGGATGGCAATTCCACGAATATCGGAATCGGAATCGTTCTGAGCGACAGATTCAATCGCAGATTGTTCATTTGGTTTCAATCTGATGACGGCCTCTTTGCGCACTTCTACGTCAGATCTTTGCCATTCCGGTTTTAAAAAATCAAAAAGTCCCATAAACTGTTCTCCAAATTCAATTCGCACGAATGCGAGTTTGAGCTAGATTTAATCTAAATAAAAGGAAAAGATAAGTGCAAACGAAATGCAGAAAAAAAACTTAATTTCTGCAAAAGAGCTATTTTTGGGCCATGGCAAAGCGAATTCAGAGGACAGTACCCCCGGAAGAAGTTTCCTCCGCAAAGGATTGCGGGCTGTTCTCAACGTTCTGTGAAGTGATCGTGCCGCTTTCCCCGATGATTTTCACTTATGCGGTACCGGAAGGAATTTGTATGGAACGGGGGAGCGTCGTTTGGGTTCAGCTTTCCCGCCGAAGACCGACACTCGGTGTTGTTTCGCGTGTGGTTTCGGAGCGTCCGGCGTTTGCCAAGGTAAAACAGGCTTTTCCTCATGCTTCGGGCTACGTTTTTAGCGAGCGTTTTATGGAAAAGCTCGAATGGACGTCCCGCTATTATCTTTCGACGCACCAGCAGGCCTTGAATATTTTTTTGCCCAAAGACTTTGAAAAGTATTTGGATGCGGTCATCTGCGAAATTTCCGAGGCAGTCGTAAATTCCCAAAGTTCGATGAAAGCCTTGCCGTCACTTCCTCCGTTGACCGAAGAGCAGGATGTGGCTCTCGATAGGCTTTTGAATCTGTTGCTTCAAAAAGAGGGCTTTCGGGGAGCGCTTTTGCATGGTGTTACGGGCAGCGGTAAAACGCGTGTCTATATGGAACTGGCAAAACGCGCTTTGGAGGCTGGAAAAAAAGTTCTTGTCCTTGTGCCGGAAATTGGGCTCGCTCCGCAAACGGCGGCTCGATTTTCAGAATTCCTGGGGCTTGAGATTCCGGTAATCCATTCTGCTCTCTCGGCGCCTAGAAAACGTTCTGCCTGGGTTTCCATTTTGCGAGGGACGGCCCGGATCGTAATCGGGACCCGCAGCGCCATTCTTTCTCCATTTGACTACGATCTGGTGATCATCGATGAAGAACATGATGGCTCGTATAAACAGGAAGATTCGGCACCGCGCTACCATGCTCGGAGTATTGCATTTCACGAAGCGTCCAAATATGGCGCATTCGTTTTGCTTGGCAGTGCAACCCCCGCACTCGAAACGTATCTGGCGGCCCAAAAGGGGAACCTTGAATATTTGACTCTTTCCAAGCGCGCGACGGAAACGGCTCTTCCGGTAGTGAAGATTGTCGATATGAAAAAAAAGGCGCGTTTGCAGGATTCTTCTTTGCTGCTTTCAACGGAAATGCGAGAAGCGCTGACGGAAACCATTCATAACGGCGATCAGGCGATTGTTCTGATGAATCGCCGCGGTTATTCCAAATCGCGAATTTGTTCGGAATGCGGCTCTACGTTTTCTTGTCCGGAATGCAAAGTCCCGCTTGTTTATCATAAACAGTATAACGGGCTTCTTTGCCATTATTGCGGCAGGCTCTTCCCGCTGAATATGGCATGTCCGGAATGCGGTTCTACGGATTATGAATTTGCGGGCGGAGCCATTGAAAAGCTTGAAGAGGAAATTGCGGAATGGATTCCTAATGCAAAAACCGTCCGCATGGACCGCGATACGACTGCGAACGTGGGAGCTGTGGAACAGATTCTTGCCGATTTCCGCGAAAGAAAATATTCCGTTCTGCTGGGCACGCAAATCGTGGCGAAGGGCCACGATTTCCCCGGCGTCCAGCTCGTGGGCGTCGTGGGCGCCGATTCCGGCGCGGGCGTGCCGGACTTCCGGGCCGGGGAAAGGCTCTTTGAACTTCTAAGCCAGACTTCGGGACGCGCGGGGCGCGCTCGTGAAGGCGGGCGGGTAATTTTACAGACGAACAATCCCGAGGATCCGATTATCCATTTTGCTGTCGCGCATGATTACAAGGGCTTTGCGGAACGGGAACTGGAAGCCCGCTTGGATGCGCATTATCCGCCGTATGCGAAAGTGGCGACTGTGGAAGTGGGGCATAAGGATTATAGTTTTTTGAATCAGCGTGCGGAAGCTTTTGCGGAAACGCTTGCGCGAAATAAAGCCTTAGAAGTTCTTGGCCCGGTGGATGCCTATATTCCGCAGGTTCGGGGCATTTATTGGATGCACTTGTTGATCAAGGCGCCTTCTGTTGCCGATATTCGCAGGTCGCTTTCTGTGCTTCCGGAAGATTTGGAAATTCGCATCAATATCGATCCGCAATAATTTTTTAATGCAAAAAAGACCGGACAATGCCGGTCTTTTTGCTTGCAATCTTTTGAAAATTAGAAGCTAAGATAGAAGTTCGCGATCAGGCCGAAAGCATCGCCATCGATGCTCTGGTCGCCAGAACGGAACTTGAAGAGGCCTTCGACGGACATGTTTTCGTTAATCTTATAATTGGCGCCGCCCCAGAGATTGAACTGGGAATCGCCTTGATTTTCTTTCCTTGTTTCGGTATAGGTGCGATTGGTGGCTTCATTGGTAATGGTGTATTTTTCTTTGTCGTGAGTAAGCTTATACTTGAATTCTGTACCGGCAATCGGAGTCAAACGGAAACGTTCAATGTAGTAACGGGCTTCAATGGCTGATGTAAGCAGAAGGCCCGGCTCTTCGCCGTCATGCTCAAAGCCCCAGTAGGTGCCGACTTCGGCACCGACGTTCAAGTTCTTGGCGAACTGGTCGGAAGTGAACTGACCGCCAAAGAAGAATCCCCAAGTGTCCGATCCGATATAGGAACCTTCGTCCGCATCGCCAATCGGCATATTCATATCGATAAAAATATTCACGATCGGCAAAATGGCATAGCGAGCGCCGATGGTGAAGTCGGCAATGCCCGAACCATCCGAATTGTCATTTTCTTCATAGGCAAAACCCAAATGCATCAAGGAAAGTTCCAAGTTCGGAATGACCACGAAACGGGCACTGGCATTCATACCGAAGCCGGACCACGGACTATCGGTATCATACTTTCCCGTCACCTTGAGCTGGGCATAACCAGCTTCTGGAACTTTGTAATAATCCCACGCAGCAAAGCTAGATGCGGCAACGAGCGCCACAGCGAGAGCTATTTTTTTGAACATTGGATGTCTCCTATTTAAGACGAATTGGTTGTGTAGTGCAAAACTACTTTTTTCCGCCTGGTTTGTGTAGGGAACGGAGAATCCCAATGTGATTTGTTGTACATCGAAAAAGGCGATTTTAAGCCTATTTCCGCAGGTGTTTTTATTTGTTTACAGGAATGCTTTTAGTGACTTTGTCTGTATGCTTTCCTGCGGATTTAACAGATCCTTTGGGCTTGTTTTTGGCATCGTCAAAGGGAAAGAAAAATCGGCCTTCGAGGACGCATCCTCGGTCTCCCGGGTTGCATTCCTTGTTGCGTTTGTTGCAGTGTGTTTCGTTTAGGTAGCGGCATTCCCAACTCATAATAACCTCCGGGGCTTTCTATTAATCTAATGTTTTAAGCCGATTGCGTTGAAAAAAATATCTATAAATCGATTTTTTTCGCCTGTAAGAGTATTAAACAGTTGCATAAGTCCTTTCTTTTTAATTCATCGCTTGTTCGGCAGATTCAATATCAATCTCAATAGACTTTTTGATATCCTCCGGCATCTTGTCGTGGATTCTGTGAATAGCCGCGATGAATTCCTTGGATTGTGTTTTTGACGCAATATCCTCGAAAATCTCTGAAATCCAATAGATTTCATCAGGGCTGCATTCATTTTCAAGAACGCTAATGCCTTCGGCAATATCTTTCGTAAAGATAGCGGTGAATTTATCCCAGCACATCTGAATGCCGTCATCCCAGTTATCCTGAGTTTCATCCGAAATTCTTTTGCGCTCAGCGACAATCGCCTTAATTTCATTGACATCTATCATTTTCGTCTCCTATGGTTGATTGCTATCGGGAAATGCTGTTGCTATTTGCCCATGTGTTTTGATTACGCCTACACGGATACCTTTAAAAGTTCCGTACATAATTTGACCGTCAGGAACATTGCGGTTCCTATGTAATTGAGCGACATGTTCTGCTGCACGTTTTATTGTCTTTTCACTCCATGACGCGGGGAACCACGATTGGTTTAACCCATGTTTCCTACACGAACTCCGTTGGGATAGATTTTCGCAATATTATACGCAATACCGTATTTATCTAGAAGATGAAGATGTAATTTTCTTTCTGTAAAATAAATAATTCATGAAAAAAGGCTCGCAGCGATGCGGCCCTTTTTGCGTACAAATAAAAGAATTACAAGTTGTCCAAAATACGCAGCATTTCTGCCGGAGTGACGACTTTGGGGTGCTTTGGAAAATGTTTCAGGTTTCCCGTGACAAGACGTAGCATTTCATTTGCCGGCTCGGACCTGTGCGATTTCGTCGTTGATTTCATCAAGGGACATATCTGCAACTCCTGCGTCGGCGGCAGACTGTGAAGCTTGTTTCATGGCTTCGAGAACGTCGGCGGGAGCGTCTGGAGGGAGCTTCATGCTGAAGGGTATGCCGTTTTCTAGAATGGTCCTGGCAAGGAACATGCGGACAGCTGTCGGCAAGTCGATGCCGAGCTTTTCGTATATGCTCCCTGCTGCAGAACGAGTCTTTTCATCCACCCTGACTTGCAATAGTGTACTTGGCATAATGGCTCCTTTGCTTTGCTGAAATCTACAAATACGTTTGAAGTTGATTTTAATACACTTGTACTAGTATGCAATGTTTTGTTGAAAATCCAAACGAATCGAAACCGATCGATTGTTTTTAGGGGAAAATGTGAAAAATTGCAACAAGGCATATGTCAAAAGATTTTTTTGAAAACAATTAAGTTATTTTTAAAGAGTAAAAAGAGATTAACCCTGTTCTCAAAGCGAAATCTCGACAATTTCCAATGACTGAGGACAAGGCGAACACTCACGCAGGTATGCCGTTTTGCGGTATATCTCGGTTTGTCATGCCAGCATTTCAATTGGTCATGAGCAACAGCCCGTTTGGGGCGTGGGTCGTTTGCATTTATCAGTCAGAGGCAGTCGAGAGCCCCGCTTTGGTAAATGTAGCGACTCACGCCTTTTTTATTTCCATACAAAATTGGTGTCGCGTTTTCAATGCCGAACAAGGCGAAACTCTATAGGATTTTAACCGATGGAGACCGTTATGGCTTGGAACAGAAACGTAAACACGAAAATGGCTTGCAAAGGCGTCGTTGCGAATCTGATAAAAACAGGTGTGGCAATCTCTGGCTGCGTATTTTTTGCCGCCTGCGGTGGCGATAGTGGAAGTAAGTCCAGCGGAGCAGAAGATGTCCCCGTCCGCGAAGTTTCCACCATCTACGACCTGGGAGCCTGCACCCCCGACCGCGAAGGGGATACCGTGTATGTCACGGCGCAATCCATCGACTACCTGTGTTCTGGCAACAACTGGCTCGACATCACGACCCTGCCGGAGAATCCCGACCCGGCGCAGTCTTCCTCCAGCGTCGTTCCGGGCAACGACCCGGAATCTAGCAGTTCCACAGTGGACGACCCGCTGAACGGCGGTTCCTGCTCATCGGCCCGCACATCCTACATCGAGGTCACCACAAGGGAGCAACTTGGCACCTGCTATGCAAGCCTCATTGGCCTACGCGCCCTAGTGCTGGCCGATTCCTCTTACTTTACATGCAAGGCAAATGGCTGGGCAAAGGATGATACCTATCTGGGTTACGACATCGTTCCTACCAAGGAAGACTTACCCCAGTGCCACGCAGGCAACGCCAAGCAGCGCGTTTTGGTCAAGAAGGATTCCGTCTTCTTCAAATGCGATTCCGTAAAGTGGGTGCCCGAAACCGCCGACGGCTATATCGTGAAGAACGCATCCATTTTGGGTGCGGCGCAGAAGGGTCCTTTCAAGTTCGATTCGCCCCTGACGCTCCGTGAAGTCCTTTTACACGACGACGCGCTGACCTACACGGGCCGCGAATACATCGACGAGATTTCCAGCAACAAGGGCGACTTTGTGATTCCGAAGGTGAACCTTGTTTATCCTTACGCGGTACTAGAAGTCCGAGGCTTGTGGCGTAACGAAGTTAGCGGCGAATATTCCAAGGATTCCATGACACTCCGCGTGTTGACCGACCTGACAAGCCGCAGCGAAGTGAATATCAACTTGCTTACCCATTTGGAATATGACCGTGCGGCAAGGCTCGTGAACAATGGCTACAGCGTGTATGCCGCCAAGAAACAGGCGGATTACGAAATCATGACGGCGTTCGGTTTTGCCACTTCGGTGGAGTATTCCGAGGACCTGAAGACATTCGTGCCGTCGACCAGCGAAGGCTCTGGGAGGAACGCCACCCTGATGGCGATTTCGTTGCTTTTCATTGGCGACAGGAGCGAAGCCGAAATCCAAAATGCGATTAATAGTTTCAAGAGCGACCTGGCGGAAGACGGAGAGTGGGACAATGGGCAGATGAAGGCGGACATGGCGGACTGGGCGGAAGCTTTTGACGGCGGTTCCGTGCGGGCCAATGTGAAGAGCTGGAACATCCTGGACATTCCCGACTACGAAAACTACCTGACCATTTACTGGAACAACGCCTACGAATTGGGCGGCTGCTCTGCGACAAGGTCCGGCGTAATTGCGCAAAACAAGAACTCAAGGAGCAGGAACTACAATGTACACTACATCTGTAAGGTGACCAGCTGGCAGAAGGCGACCGATTTCGAGAAGGATACCTACGAGTGGACCGACGGCGAAGAGGGCGAAGTCAAGAAAGGAAACGTGACGGCGACTTACTATGTGTTTGAAAATGGCAAGTGGACGGTTGCGAAGAATGAAACTGCCTTGGGACTTTGCTCCACAAACCGTGCGGGGGAGATTGCGAAAATTGATGAAACTTATTTTATCTGCGAAGACAAGAGCTGGCGCACAGCGACTGTTCTTGAATACGATACCGACGGGTTCGGCAAGGGTGATGATGGCGAAGTTCGTGCGGGCAAGGTGAACCAGGACAAGTTCTATGTCTATGAGAATGGTGCCTGGCGTGCCGCTAAAAATGCGGTCGAAGAAATTCTCGGTGCCTGTGTCGAAAGCCGCGACGGTGAGGTCGCGAAACCTGTGACCGCCTATTACATCTGCAAATCGAATAACTGGAGAATCGCAACTGCCCTTGAATATGATACCTACGGTTGGAAGGCCGGATCCGAAGGAGAAGTAAAAGAAGGCTCCGTCACCGCAATAAATCACTATGTGTATGTAGATGGTGCCTGGCGTGCCGCTGCTGACGATATTGAATATGAATTCGGCGCGTGTGTGACGAAGAATGAAGGCGAAAAGCATGTCCAAAAAGGCAAGTATTACATCTGTGAAAATAAGAGCTGGAATCAGATAACCGCTGAAGAATATGGACTTGGGTATTGCACCGCTTCAAACAGCGGAGTTATAGAAATGTTGAACGATGTGTATTATATCTGCAAATCTGGAAGTTGGACTGAAGCGATGTCCTTTGAGTATGATACCTATGGCTGGAAATCTGGAACCGAAGGCGAAATGAAAGAAGGCTCTGTAAATTCATCAAATCACTATGTGTATGAAAATGGAGCATGGAGAGCAAGTGCTAATGAAATTGAATATAATTTGGGTGCTTGTGTGACAAATCGTTTGAATGAGGTCGGAAAATCGGGTGACACGTATTATACTTGCAAATCAAGCGGATGGACATTATCTTCTGTTTTAGAATACGATACCTATGGAAAGACTTGTTCTGAAGATGGGGTTATTGTAGGTGGCGAAGTTGTCTTTACAAATAAATATGTGTGTGATGTGGGTGTGTTTAGAGAGGTAAATGAAACGGAAATATCGTTGAATAAAGGATGTGTAAGTTATACAGAAAACGATAGGATAAGAAAGCAAATATCCGAAGAACAAGATTCAGTTTACACTTGCAAAAATAGTAAGTGGGCGGGTTCTGTCATCGTATATGCTTCGTTGACTGACGAAAGAGATTTGAAAACCTATAAAACGGTTGTCATTGGTACTCAGACTTGGATGGCCGAAAACCTTGACTATGCTGACTCTATTAATTACCCGAGCATGACGGGTCGAAATTGGTGCTATAAAAACAGTTTGGATAGCTGTGCAAAATATGGCCGACTCTATACATGGGCTACTGCCATGGATAGTGCAGGGACTTTCTCTACTAATGGGAAGAATTGTGGTTATGACAGAACCTGTTCGCCTACTTACCCTGTAAGGGGAATCTGCCCTGAAGGTTGGCATTTGCCTACAAAGGCGGAGTTTGATACATTGTTTACTGCGGTGGGCGGCAAATCAATTGCAGGAAAAATGCTTAAGTCACAGACAGGTTGGAAGCAAAATGACAATGGAATCGATGGTTACGGATTCTCTGCGCTTCCAGCTGGCCTCAGGATCTACAATGGTCCTGGCGCAGCTTTCTTCTGGAGTGCTACCGCAATCAATAGCAGCTACGCCTACTATATGAGTCTGAACTTCAACGTCGAATTCGCGGACCTGAGCTACTACTACAAGAACATCGCTTTCTCTGTTCGTTGTCTTAAGGACTAAGCGACAATGGCGAAGCCATAGGAGCGGGACTAGCCCCATAGGGGCATGTCCCTGTCACGAAAAAAGGAATAAAAATGCATTTAGAAACAATTATCGCTGCAGCAATAACAGGTGTTTTAGCGTCGCTTGTTACAGCGTTTGTGAACAAGTCTACCGCTGACAAAAAGAATGCCATCGAAAATATCACCCAGGAACGCAAGAAATGGCGTGATGATTTACGTGGTGCAACGGTGGCATTGAGACGATATTTTGAAAACAAGAAAAGATTTTGGTCCAAGGGTAATGATGTCAATAGCAAAGAAACCAACGGGATTGTTTTTTATTCAGCTGCAGAAGCGGTCACTTTCTTTGAAATACGATTAAATTTGAATGACGAAAATGACTGTATTTTGATGAAAATTTTGGATAAACTAGTCGCTTTAGAAGACTCTTGTAATGCGGATAAAAGAGAATCTTGTTTCAAAGATGTAGACTTTGAAACGGATACAAAAAATTTAAACGAACTTCTTGTATGCTTTGAAGAAGGTATGTCCCATAATCTAAAATATGACTGGGAACGAGCGAAAACAGAAGTTCAATCCGATGGTTTGATGCGGTACTTTATCTTCTTTGTCGCTCTTCTTGTAACATCCACCCTTTTTTCATCAACGCAATTGCTTGGATTGCGCTTCCAAGAAATATCGGTTGGCGGATGGCTGTATTCCATATCGTTTTTTGCACTCATTGTTATTTCGATTGTCTGTATTATTAAGTATATCATGCGGATTCTCGCTGTTATTCAGAATAAATTTATATTTGGCAGAAATAAATTCACCGCCGCACAATTGGTTTCGGAGTTTTTTGGGACTGTTAGTCGGAGAAAAATAGAGCCAATGCAATTTTCAAAGAAGTGGAGCTTGTGCGTTTTCTTACTTCTTGGGTTAGGAATTATTCCCACCATCTTAACTGTTTCAACAGCGGTCATTCTGGTTGCCTATGGCTTGTTTCCAACAAGTATTGTTTCAAGCTTAATAGAAACCATTAATTTAGGATCAAAAATGTAGCATTTGCGTTAGGGATAGAGACCCCTTGGGGCCGAGACCCGCCGGGGCTTGGTTCTGGGAGGTGAGCGGCAAGCGCAAGCGCCGCCGATTGCCCCCAAAATATAGCCCGACCCACGAAGTGGGGAACGCCCAAAAGAAAATGCCGCGTCAGCGGCGGACTCAATTTGACTTTGAAGATTTGGGTTGTGTGGGAAGCAGGGCAAGGAAGGGAAAAAGGAAGTTCAAGGATGGCGACACCATCGTGATCGAACCGTGGCGCGCCGCCGCATTCTCGGTTATCCGTGACTGCGCCGTGGACCGTACCGCTTTCGACCGCATCATCCAAGCTGGCGGCCGTGAGCGACAAAGCCCCAGGCGTTAAGCTGGGGCGGTCGCGAGAGTGAGGCGTGAGCCGAACGGTCGTGTGTTTTTTCTGTGAATACCGGTGCCGCTCCTGAAGCTTCCACGATTCCGGTTCCCAAGGCCGATGCCGACCGCGCCTTCGACGCTGCCGCCTGTATCGGTTGCGGTGCCTGCGTGGCCGCCTGTAAGAATGCATCCGCTATGTTGTTCGTATCTGCCAAGGTCTCTCATCTCAGCTTCTTGCCGCAGGATGTGAGCCAAAAGCGACTCGTATTGACGAGTCGTGATGGCGAGAGTGAGCGCTAATTAGATTTTTTTATGCGTCTAGCGCGAACGGTCGTCATAGGGTCGAGGCGAAGAAGCGCGTTCTCGCCATGGTCGCTCAGATGGACAAGGAAGGCTTCGGCAACTGCACGAACCTTTACGAATGCCAGGCTGCCTGCCCGAAGGGTATCACTGTCGATTACATCGCCAAGATGAACCGCGAATACCTCGGCGCAACAGTCACGTATGCCGAAAAGGTGTACGGAAAAGACTAGCAAGCCGAGTGTCGCGGCGAAGTGCTTGCATTTAGCCATGACCGAGGCGCCGCGAGTCTGCGCTTAAGCCCGCAGGGCGCAAGCGCAACGATTAATGTCCGGCATTGTCATCCTGGAGGGGCGTAGCCCCGATAGGATCCAAAGCATTAAAAAGGGACCGCAGCGATGCGGCCCTTTTTGTATGTGGTGGTGTAGGGAACGTTCGGGTTGACTCGCTTTATCTGAGTTTCAACAGGCAGTTGTCGAAAAGGAATCTGAATACATCCGTGTTGTCGTTTGTCTCGTAAAAGGCAATCAGCAATTTCTTGTACTCGGGCACCAGTTCCTCTGGCACAACGATGATGCCGCAACCGTTGGAAATCAGGATGTGGTTCGCGAAGAGTGTTGCGGTCCTCTTGTTCCCGTCGATAAAAAGCTGGCCTCTTGAAATGTACAGCTGCGCCTTTATGGCCCTCTCGTACACGTCTTCGATGGCGAGAATTTCTTGCAAATCGTTCTTTACCACGCCCTCGATAGGGATCTCGGGTTTCCATGCGGTTCCGCCGATGCTCACGGGCACGTCCCTCAGGGCACCCGCCGTGTAATAGAAACCTTCTTCTACAAGCTTGTTGATGTAGCAAAGGATGTTGTAGTCCGAGGGGGCAGTTACCACGCCCTCGTCAAGGATGAACTGCCATGCGTGTTTCAGGTTGTTGATCTTTTGCACGTCGCTCACGGAAAGGTTACTTATCTGCCCGCCCTCGACAACGGTCTCGGTGTCCAGGAACGTGACGGCCATACCTTCGAGCCTAGCCTGCTTGTAGATGGAATCCACCATGTTGCGCTTGGCGAGGTCGATGTTCTTTTTTACGGCTTCGGAAAGCTCGCCCTCCTCGTATCCCAGCTTTTTTAGTTCCTTGGCAAGTTCGCGGATTTTCCGTTTTAGGCTGCGGGCCTCGATGTTGTTCTTTGTTATCTGGTTGAACTGCGCTTCCGAGTAGTTGCCGACAAACTGCGTTCTGGAAATGCCTCCGTCACGCTTATGGATGTAGATGTAGGACTTTCCATCGCGTTCCCGAACTTCAATGCTGCCCCAAACGAGACTGTTCAGGTCTTTGACGAGGACGTTCTTTTTGTTGAGCAGGTCTGCTATCAGGGCTTGGTGTTCCATGACTGTAAATATAGTTTTTTTGTTTATGTGTGAAACGAATTGAACGAATTCTGGCATAAATGTTTCACATAAATGGATGAAAATGCGAAAAATTTCGCTGTTTATGTAATTGTGTGAAACAAAATGTTGTATTTTTAGATAAAATGTTTCACATAAAAGAAGCAAGATGGCGTCTTGTTCCCTATGTCATCCTGGAGGGGCATAGCCCCGATAGGATCCAGACCAGCATTAAAAAGAGGACCGCAGCGATGCGGCCCTTTTTGCGTATGGTGGGGGGAGGCTTCCTCCTGGCGTGGTTATCCTTTACCTTCAAAGAAATCCGACTGCCATTTCTCTATAGGGCGCTTCACCGGTAAAACTGTTCGGGGAATGTTATTCTCATCGCAAATCATTTCGGCAAGAGTTCTGTCT
>OCVV012884636.1_pt1 | contig 38178 bp, 27 predicted proteins | sample 1539721 | NCBI WGS metagenome assembly OCVV01 (sample SAMN02144230, study PRJEB22623) | gut metagenome | biome: sheep rumen | host: Ovis aries | place: New Zealand | reverse complement strand
TAACTGAACTACTTAGAACGACACTCGCAATTGCGCCGGAACAATCACGATGCGTTGCATCGGTTCCGGTGCATATGCGAGTCGTCGTTCCCTTTCCACAGACTATATGTGGGAAGTTTTAGTAAGTATGCCTTAAAGAATTCGTGCCGGGGAAATAACGGTGACGGATAAGTCTGCTGTATGTTATAATAAGACTGTGTTTTTTACCCATTGATCAACCTGTATGCAAGAATGGTGAGGGCTGCAGTTTATGAGTGAAGACAGAAACAAAGACCTGCTTATGGAGGAAACTGAAAAAATCATAGAGCCGAAGAAAAACACAGTCGGAACATCGGAGAAAAAGGCGAAAAAGACAGGGCATATTTCGACGAAGCTTATAGTTTTTTTCGTCGTGCTTGTTATGGTTGTACTCGTCATAAACAGTGTCGGCATATATTTAAGCAGGAGCAATGCGTATAAGGAACAGAATATCCTGAGCATGAAGAAAGTGGGCTTTCATCTAAGGGATGAGCTTGCAAAGGAGGGCGACACTTTTATCCAGTTTCAGGACTATATGCTTGAGAACAGCCTGAATGTATACATCCCATGTGATTTTGATGAAGCGTTTGTAGTATCAGCTAAAGAGAGTTTTGAGCGTGCTTTTTCCGAACGTTACCCCGGCAAAGCTTTTGGGAAAGATGTCAGTTTTAGTGATATGGACGAGGAGCTTAAACTTGCCTTCTGTACATATTATCAGGCAAAGTGGTTCCTTGAATTTGAGGAAATAGCGGAAGATTTTGATCTTTCCTATGTTTATTTCATGTATCCAAACGGTAACGGTTCCCATGTTATCTACATGTTTGACGTAGAGCGTGTATATGAAGGAGATGAGAGTGAGAACCGTCTCCACCTGTTTGATGATTATGAGGAGTCTTACGAGGATTGCTCCAGGCTTTTTGACACATGGCGCAGCGGCAAGCTTCTGGAAGACTATGATATTTTTGATAACGAATACGGCAGGACGTATTCATATTACATACCTGTTTATATAAATGCTGAAAAACGCGGGCTTATAGGTGTGGATCTTGATATCGACTATGTAAACGGCAACCTGATAGGAGAGGCTGTCGCACTTTCTCTTGTTAGCGGATTGATACTTGCGTTTGGCCTGTTCATCTGCGTGTTTTTTATTCATCGTACCATAGTTTCCAGAATAGTTCGCTTAAGCCAGAATGTGGGTGTTTACAAGAGGGTGAAAGATGGTGCTGTGGCTGATGACATTTCCGCTCTGAATTCGGGAAATGATGAGATCGCCGTGCTTTACGAACAGACCGCATCAATGATCCAGGAGATAAATGAATATATGAGCAGCCTTAAGAATACCACCATTGCGCTTACTGCAGCAAGGGAGGAGGCTACCCATGATTCCCTTACGGGCATAAGAAATAAAAATGCATATGATGCAGAGGTGCTGTCCATAAGATCTGATATCGAAAAAGGCACCCACGATTATGGTATCGTTATGATTGACATGAATTATCTGAAACGGATAAATGATAATTACGGACATGATGTGGGCAATCTGGCTATACGTAAGCTGTGCCGAATGATCTGTCTTACATTTGAACATTCACCTGTATTCAGAGTGGGCGGCGATGAGTTTGTTGTGCTGCTTAAGGGCTATGATTATGTGCATATAGAACAGCTTGCCGGTAAGTTTAATGAGGAGATTGACAGGGTGGCCGGTGATAATGACTTAAAGTCCTGGGAAAGGATCTCGGCGGCATTGGGGTATGCCCTGTATGATCCGGACAGGGACCGGTCAATCGAGGATACCTTTGCCCGTGCTGATAAGGCAATGTATAACAAAAAGAAGAGCATGAAAGCATCAAGAAAATAAGGGTTTATGGTTATTGTTATTATGGCAGGCTGAGGAATGCAGCAGTAACTGCAGTTGAGCAGACAAAAATGAAGAGGAGGAAGTAAAAATGAAACTGAAAGCATTTATGACAGGGGCAGCGCTTGCGCTTGCTGCAGCAGTATGTTTGGCACCGGCAAAGGCTGAGGCGGCACCGGAGATCATGCCGGATGGAACTGTTTTTGACGGGGAGTATTATGCGGCAAATAATCCCGATGTGGTAGCGGCAATGGGAACTGATACTGCCGCTCTTTATGCTCACTATCAGGTATGCGGCAAGACTGAGGGGAGGCTTGCCACGGCGGCATCCGCTGACGGATTTGATGCGGCATATTATGCGGCAAAGTATCCGCAGGTGGCAGCAGTGATGGGAACAGATGCAAATATGCTGTTCTTCCATTATGCAGTATGCGGCAAGACTGAGGGACGTTTCCCTAATCAGGCTGCTGAGAACGGAAAGCCGGCAGCTGCAGATTCAAGTGTAAATGTAAATACGTATGACTATAAGCTTTCAATGGCAAAGAAAGCGGCTGACTATGTTAATGCAAAGCGTGCTGAAGAGAAAAAGGGTGAGCTGCTGTGGTCTGATTCCCTGGCGGAGGTAGCAATGATACGCGCTGCCGAGCTTGCAGAGTTAAATTCCGAGAAAAGGCCTAACGGTCAGTCATTCAAGTCTCTTCTGCAGGAGAAGGGCATCAGCTATGATGAGGCAGGCCAGTGCATTATAGTGGGACTTGAGAATCCGGACGAAGCTGTCCGCAACTGGTCAAGAGGTGACAGCAAGAAGGATGTTTTATTGGGCAAGTACAAAAAGATGGCTGTAGGCTATGATCCACATGCGGGCGGAAGCTGGGTGCTTATAGTGACAAAGTGATGATCGGTGTAGGCATAGACATATCGTCTCCGGTATTTTTCCGCCACAGGCAAGCTTGCGGGTGAGAAAGTACTTTCGGCTGATGAATCATATAATGACTGTGTATGAAGGGATTTATTCCCGGTAGTACGGATTTTACTGCCTGTGCAAAAATGCACGGGCAGTTTTATGATTATTTACTTGATTAAAAATAGAAGTGTAAAACGAATCAGGAAAATGCGGTGGAAAACAGGCTGTGACAAAAGGGATAAATTAGTCCTGATAGAGCAGCACTTTGCGGAGTATTATATTTAAGTAACAGTAACCGAAAACTTAAAGTAACAGAGGGAAAAGAGTGTTAAAGTTTTATATCGGTGCTTCCGGAAGCGGAAAGACCACAAAGATCATAGATGACATCATAGAGAAATCTGTTAATGAGCCGGACAGGCAGTTCACCATTATAGTGCCCGATCAGTATACCATGCAGACACAGAAAGAGGTGGTGCTGCGCCATCCGAGGAAGGGCATAATGAATATAGATGTCCAGAGCTTCGGTAGACTGGGCCATCGCCTGGCTGATGAGGTGGGGGAAAAGGATCGGCTTATCCTTGATGATACCGGAAAGAATCTTATTCTCAGAAAGCTGTCTGCTGATCTGGAAGATAAGCTTCCCGTTATCGGGAGCAGCATAAAAAAGACCGGATATATCCATGAGGTGAAGTCGGCCATATCCGAATTTGAACAGTACGGCATTGCGCCGGCTGATATCGATAAACTGATGGAATTCACATCAGGCAAACCTTTTCTCAAAGGCAAGCTCTCTGACCTTAAATATCTCTATGAGGAAATGAACAGGTTCTGTGGTGAAAAGTTTATTACCAGGGAAGAAAAGCTGGATGTGCTGGCTGAAGCAGTCGGACGTTCCGACAGGCTTAAGGGCAGCATAGTGGCTTTTGACGGCTTTACCGGATTTACGCCCGTGCAGAACAATGTGATCACTGCGCTTATGCGGACCTGTTCAGAGGTGTGGATGAGCATAATAATGCCGGCTGGGGAATATGAAGATTACAGGAAGCATAATGAAGACCACAGGCTTTTTTCACTGAGCATGAGGACAGTTTTTTCAATGGAACAGTTAGCGCATGATGCTGACTGCGGAAGTGTTACGGAGATATTTCTGTCAGATGATAAGAAGTCACGCTTTGCTGATAAGAAAGCTCTTTCCTGCCTTGAGAAAAGTCTCTTCAGATCCGGATGCAAACCATTTTTGGATGATCTGTCTGAGGAGGTCAGTCTGTTTTTTGCGGAAGATCCAAGGGCAGAACTCAGGGAAATATTTATACGCATAGCCGAAATGACGCTTGAGCAGGGCTATGCCTATAGGGATATTGCGGTGGCTGTGGGGGATACCGAGAGATATCGGCCGTATATTGATGAGCTGTCGGAAGAATTTGGAATACCGGTTTTTGCTGACAGCAGCCACAGTCTGGAGATGAATCCCTTTGCTGAATTCATCAGGAGCGGTCTGGAAACCGTAGCGGAAGGCTTTTCGTACGAGACAGTCATCCATTTTCTTCGAAGCGGTCTCACCGGCATATCAGATGAGGATGTGGATCTGTTAGATAACTATCTTTTCGCTACAGGCATGCGTGGGGAGAAAAAGTGGAGCCAGGCTTTTGCCAGGATGCCTAAATATATGAAGCGTATGGACAGGAGCGGAGGGAATGCCGGTGACGATGTAAATGGTGATAACGATGATAACGGCGCACAGTTATCCGTAAAAGCGCTGGAGCATATAAATACGATCAGGGGGCAGGTATATGATATGCTTACGCCTCTTCTGAAAGTAAAAAAAGGAAAGACTGCATCGGAAATCACTAAGGCTCTTTATGAATTTATAGTTTCAGCAGACATATCAGCTAAACTGAATGACTGCGCAAAGCGTTTCGGAGAAATGGGGGATCAGGCTTCAAAGAAAGAATATGAACAGGTATACCGTTATATATGCGAGCTCCTGGAGCAGATCTATGCCCTGCTGGGTGATGAGCCTATGGATATCGCTGAGTATACGGAGATCATAAAAGCAGGAATATCGGAACTGAGAGTTGGCGTGATCCCGCTGGATGTTGATAGGGTAGTGATCGGGGATACGGAGAGAACAAGGTTTAAGCCGGTGAAGGTTATGTTTTTAGCCGGACTGAATGACGGGATAGTGCCTGCCTCAAACTCATCAGGAGGCATTATTTCCGACCTGGACAGAGAGTTCCTTGCGGACTCCGGTTTTGAGCTGGCGCCGACACCGAGACAGAAGATGTACATACAGCGTCTGTATATGTACCATGTTATGACCAGACCGTCTGAAAGATTAGTGCTTTCATATTCCAGGATGAACAGCATGGGGGAGAGTTTACGCCCGTCATATCTTGTGGCACAGATAAAAAAGATTTTCCCCGGACTATTGGAAATATCAGCATCGGACAGACATGGCGCGGATCTTATGCCCGGTGGCAGAGGTGAGATGCGTCTCATTCCCGGGCTTTTGAACAGGTACGCATCCGGCAGCATAAGCGATGAAGAGGCAGTTTTCCTGCGGACTCTTCTTGCAAGAAGCAGGTATAAAGATCCGGCGTTATGCAATGAACTTATAGAAAAGGCATTTATAAAATACGCGTCAAATCCGCTCTCACCCAAAGCAGTGGCTATGCTGTACGGAAATATGCTTAAGGAAAGCACCAGCAGCCTGCAGGGATTTGCCGGCTGTCCTTATTCCCATTTCCTAAGGTTCGGAATGAGACTGAATGAACGCGAGGCATCAGCCATCGATTCAAGGGATACGGGCATTATTTATCATGGCATTCTCCAGCGTCTGGGTGAAATCCTTAAAGAAGAAGGCCTGGACTGGGGTGCCGTGGATGCAGAATTCCTTGATCAGGTACTGGACCATATACTTAAGCAGATAGCGGCCGAGATGGGGCAGGAGACTCTGTATCAGGACGCCAGAACCGCATATCAGCTTAAACGGGTAAGGCGTATAGCGGGACGGGGAGCATCAGTGCTTTGCTATCAGGCGTCAAAAAGTGATTTTAAGCCGGTTGAGTATGAGAGGAAATTTACAAGGGAGATTTCTGACGTGGAAGTTCCCGGAAAGCTCAGCATTACCGGAACAATTGACCGCATAGATACATGTGACAGCGATGACAGAAAATATGTAAAAATAGTTGACTATAAATCCGGAGAAAATACTTTTAAATTTGCAGAGCTGTATTATGGACTGCGGATGCAGCTTCCGCTCTACCTGGAGGAAGCAGTCAGGTTTTTATCAAAGGAAGAAAGAAAGGAAACGGTTCCGGCAGCGTTCTTTTATTTTACGCTAAAGGATCCGCTGGTGCCATTTGATGGCATGGATGAGGCTTCATACGAAACCTACTGTGACACTTATCTGAAGGAGGAGCTTCGGCCGGACGGCTGGTTTACCAAAGAGGCCATACCCGTGCTTGATAAAAGCATGGAGGGGCAGAGCAGGTCGGATGTGATAAAGCTCCGGCTTAAGAAGGATGGCACGCCGTACAGCGGATCGACTATCCTTTCGGAAACAGAGATGAAGGCCATGATGGAGTTTACAGAGAAAAAACTGGAGGAGACGGGTAAGGAGATACTTTCCGGCAAAAAAGACATATCCCCTATGGAGGACAGCTGCAAGTACTGTCCATATAAGGAACTTTGCAGCTTTGATGCAAGGATAAGAGGGTATGAACGCAGGAAGATGGATCTTGGAGAGGCTGAGGCAAGGGAGCAGATCTGCAGGAACGGAGCGGTAAATGGGTAAAGTAAAATATACAGAAGAACAGCAGGCTGTCATAGATGCAAGGAAGTCGAATCTTCTGGTTTCCGCTGCGGCGGGGAGCGGAAAGACTGCCGTGCTGACACAGAGGATAGTGTCTCTTATAAACGATCCGGATGATCCGGCAGATATTGACAGCATGCTGATAGTTACATTCACGAAAGCAGCAGCTGCAGAGATGCGAGAAAGGATAGGCAATGCTATTGCCGCCGAGATGGAAAAGGATCCGGATAATATGCATCTGGCAAAGCAGGAGACACTGCTTCACAACGCACAGATCACTACTATCGACAGCTTCTGCCTTTTCGTGGTAAAGAATCATTTCAGTGCCATAGACCTGGATCCGGGTTTCAGGGCAATGGATGAGGCTGAGAGAACACTGTTAAAAGAGGATGTGCTGGAGGAAATACTTGAGGAAGAGTATGCGCGCCTGGACGATGCCTTTATAAACCTTATAGAAAGCTATGAAGTAAAAGGCAATGAAGGCAATGTTTCCAAAATGGTTTTTTCTCTTTTTGAGGCGGCGAACTCAGAGCCTTTTCCTGAAAAATGGCTGAAAGCTGTCCTGGAAGAAAATGAGTGCTCCTCTGCAGAGGATATAAAGAAAAGCCGCTGGTTTGAAGTGCTTTTAAGGGATGCGGACAGGGACATAACGACCGGGCTTGAACAGGTGAAAAAGGCGATGGAGTTAGCCTGTCTTGATGGTGGACCTAAGCGATACCTTCCGGTCCTGCAGGACATTAAGCTGCTGCTGGAGTCAATGCTTGCTGCAAAGGATTATGATGAAAAGAGGCGGATTTACGGTACCTATGAAAAGCAGAAGCTCTCTACGGCGGGATCAAAAGGCGAGGATAAGGATATCACGAAAAGAGCAAAGGAGTATCTTGATTCTGCAAGAAAACTCGTTGACGGGCTGGGTGACAGGTTTTCGATAAGCGATGAGGAACTGATGAGTTCATACAAGGATTCTGCGGCTAATACTGCTGAGCTGATCCGTCTGGTGCTCTGTTTCACTGATAGATTTGCTAAGAAAAAACGGGAAAAGAATGTGATCGACTTTGCGGATATGGATCACTTTGCGCTGCAGATACTGCTGGAGGAAAGGGATGGCAGTATGGTACCCTCGCCGGCTGCGCTTGAGTACAGAGATCACTTTAAATATATTTTTGTGGATGAGTATCAGGACAGCAACCTGGTGCAGGAGTATATCATAAAGAGCATTGCAAGGGAAGATAATTATTTTATGGTGGGAGATGTAAAGCAGAGCATTTACCGTTTCAGGCATGCAAAGCCGGAAATCTTTATCGGAAAATATGAAAGCTTTTCCGACACCGGGAGGGACAGGCGGATAGACCTTAATAAAAATTTCCGCAGCAGGGATACTGTGCTGGATTTTGTTAATGATGTGTTTGAACGCATCATGTATAAAGACTTTGCTGAAATTGACTATGATGACAGGGCAAAGCTCTATAAAGGCGCGGATTATCCGGAAGACGCCGGGGGGATATACAAAAGCGAGCTAATGCATCTTTCTCTGGAAAAGGGACGGCTTTCCTCAAGGCGCCGCAGCACTGCCGGACCGGAAGGTGCCGGGGGAGAAGTCTCGGTTGAAAATTTTTCAGATGAAAAGGCTTCAGGAGAGAAGAATCCGGATAGTAAGGATGAGGATGCAGTGTTAGCGGAAGGCAGGGCTGAGTATGAAGCGTTGCTTGTTGCAGTCAGGATACTGGAACTCAGGGAGCAGGGCTTTAAAGTAAAGGATAAAGAAAGCGGAGAAATGCGTCCTCTTGAGTTCAGGGATATAGTAATTCTCGAAAGGTCCAGAACAAATGAAGATGTAATGAAAAAAATCTTTGACGATCTGGGGATCCCTCTTTATTACGGCAGCAGGACAGGATATTTTTCCGCAACAGAGATAAAGATGGTGATGAATGCCCTTCAGACATTGGACAATCCCAGGCAGGACATACCTTTGTACAGTACGGTGACGGCTTTTAAGCAGCTTCTTTCCGATGAGGAAATGGCGCTGCTTAAGGGGTGGAGCCGTGAAACAGGGGGACATTTTTGTCTTTACGATATCCTGTCTGCAGCGTCCGCAGCTGATATGTCGCTGTCTGAAAATAAGGTCATCGCCGGGATTAACGGAAAGTGTAAGACCTTTCTGGACTGGCTTGACAGGTACAGGGATATGGCGAGATTTGTGTCTATAAGGGTGCTTTTGGACAGGATGCTTGCCGAGAGCAATTATATAGCCGGAATAACTGCGATGCCTGACGGTGATCAGCGCAGGGCAAATATAAATATGCTTTTGGAACGCGCTTCTGAATTTGAGCAGACCAGCTATTATGGACTGTTTCATTTTGTGCGTTATATATCCAGACTAAAGGAAAAAGAGGTTGATTATGGTGAAGCCGGAATTCTTGATGAAAATGCCAATGTAGTGCGCCTTATGACCATACATAAGAGCAAGGGACTGGAATTTCCCGTGGTATTTGTAATAAATCTCAGGAAGAAGATCAATCAGAAGGATTCTACCGGTCCATGTCTTGTGGATTCCGAGCTGGGTGTGGCACTTAAGGCGATTGATCCTGTAAAGCGTATAAGCCGAAAAGGACTTAAATACATGTCTTTTGCTTCCAAAATGGAAAAGGATGCCGTTGCAGAGGAACTGAGGGTATTGTATGTTGCTCTTACAAGGGCAAAGGAAAAGCTGATAATAACAGACGTAGAGGAATTGAACGAGGATGGCTCGCCGAAGGATATATGCAGGCCGGAAGATGCAAAGAACTGCATGGATATGATCCGGTATGTGGTCAATATGACGGAGGTTTCTGATAAAAAGTACGAAATATCCCTTTCGGAAAAAGACCTGGCTGTAAGTATAGTGGAGCGTGGGGATGAGGCCATAGAATCTGCAAAAGAGCTGCTTATGTCTGATACCGGGCCCGATCTTAAGCTGGAAAAGCTCCTTGAGAGGAAGTCCGAGTACCGTTACGGCTATCCTTCGCTGCAGGGACTGTTTACCAAGACTACAGTGTCTGAACTGAAAAAAGCCGCCTATGATGATGAACTCGAAGCTCACATGTTTGAGGAAAAGGAGCCGGATACTTATATACCGTCATTTGCAGGCGCAGAAGGAACTGATGCTGCAGGTAGAGGAACTGCTTATCATAAGCTAATGGAGCTGCTGCCATTTGAGAAGCTTACGGACGGAGAGCAGTTGCCGGAGGATATTGTAAAGGAAACGCTGGATAATGCCGTCATGGATAATAAGATGGCTGAAAGTGCAGCAAAGACAATAAGGATTTCTGATATAGTATTGTTCGCACAACAGGAGATGGCTGGAGAGATGTCAGTGGCTGCGCGAACCGGAAAACTGTACAAAGAGCAGCCCTTTTTCTATGCTGTACCGGCCGGGAAATTTGATGAAAGATTTCCGGAGGATGAGTCGGTACTGGTTCAGGGCGTAATAGATGCCTATTTTGAGAAGGATGGAGTGCTTACACTTCTTGACTATAAAACAGACAGGGTCAGCTCGGCAGGACAGCTGGCAGACAGATATAGAATACAGCTGGATATATATGCAGAAGCTCTTGAACAGATAAGCGGAAAAAAGGTGGGGCGCAAAGCAATCTACTCTTTTGCACTGAACAAGATAATTTTGCTATAAAATGCTATGGATAGCCTGAAATCAGTCTGATATAATTACACGATGGGGGAGCGTGTTTAGTGCAATCAGTACGGCACACGGAAGACAGGAAATAACTAATCGGAACAGCGGGAAGCAATTGTGTCGCTGCCGTTGTCTGACGGGAACGACAGGTTCTGAACAGTTATTACAGGAAAAGGTTATGCAGATAACAGAAGATGTTGAGGAATTACTCAGTTTAGGCTACCGCATTGCTACGGAAAATAATTTCGTGGCTTTGTTTGATATGATACTGGATAAGTGTATCGATTTTACGGATGCGGATGGCGGTTCTCTTTACATTGAGGCGGAAGGTTCGCTTAAGCATCTGCTCGACATAAACCGCACACTGGATGCCGACAGCAAAAAGAGCAGCATAGAGGCTGACAAGATAGCTGCAGGTCCTGATGATACGGATATCTATACATATTGTTATCACAATCCCGAAAATCTTTTGAATATTCCGGATATATATCTCGATGATCGTTTTGATATCACTGAAATAAAGAAATTCGATGAAGAGAATGATTACCGCACACAGTCAGTGCTGGTGGTCCCCATACTTGAGCCGGATCAGTCAGTGCTCGGGGTTATGATGCTTTATAACTGCCTTGACGACGAGCGGAATATCATACCATTCAGCTCTGATTATGAGAAATTAGTCAAGTCCCTTACGGCGCAGATGGCCAATACCCTTACCAGTATGATATTGATACAGGATCAGGAAGAGTTATTGGAATCATTTGTGGAATGCATGACTACCGCAATCGATGCCAGAACCCCTTATAATGGCAAACACACAAAGCATGTTGCCAGGTACTGTCAGGTTATCACGGACTATATGAATGTACTTTATACCAGGGATGCGATTGACAGATATATCACTCCTAATGAGCAGGAACAGCTCCTGCTTGCTGCAAAGCTCCATGACATAGGAAAGATGATAACTCCCCGTGAAATCCTGAATAAGGCTACGCGTCTGGGGGAGAAATATTCGGATCTCCGCAATAAGCTGGAAAAGATACGGCTTCGTATCAAGATAGATATGCTGGAGCATAAGATGCAGATTGAGCTTTGGCAGGAGGAGGATGAACTCCTGGGAAGGTTCTTAGACCAGCTGGATACATTGAATACGTCCGGCTTCCTTACTGATGAGCAGATAGCTTTCATCGACCAGATGGGTGAAAAGTACTATGAGGATTTTGATGGTACCATCACCCCGTATCTTGATGAGAATGAAAAGTATTCACTCCATATCCGTAAGGGCACACTGACGGAAGAGGAGAGAGAAATCGTAAAGCGTCATGTTACTTATACAGCGCAGATGCTTTCCAAGATAAATTTCTATGACAAGTATGACAGAGTGGTTGCAATTGCGTCAAACCACCATGAGTATATTGACGGAAGCGGATATCCCAGAGGACTTAAGGATGGTCAGCTGGATCTGCTTACCAGGATAATGACAGTATGTGATATTTTTGATTCCCTTACTGCAGATGACAGACCTTATAAAAAGAAGCTGACTCTTGAAAAGGCGCTCGGTATACTGAACGAGATGGCTCAGGAGGGAAAGCTTGATTCGGGTATAGTACTTATTGTTTCGGACTATATGTCAAAACATTTCAAAGAGCTGTCCGCCCAGATGAAGGAAGAGGAACTCAGGGAAAAAGAGGAGGAAGAGAAATCCTATTCTGATTTCCAGGCTGACGGAGAGCGTATGGAAGAGCAGGAAAGGGCTATACGTGATGAAGCAATACCGGATGACGAGGTGGGAATAACCGTTACTGAGGAGCTGCTTGATATAGACGTTCCTTTTGCGGAACTTCCCCAGGGGGACAGGCTGCCGGAAAAAGGATTGGAAAAGGACGATGCGGTCGGTCGGACACTTGCACCCGGTGAAATCTCCGGATCTATACCGAAAGCAGACGTACAGGAAAAAAAGCAGGAAAGATCAGAGACAAATGTTCAGCAGAATGGTGGCATGGCTGAAGCTGAGATGCGTGGTGAGCCGGGCGGCATAGTCGTGGAGACCGATAATTCCCCGGAAGAAGTACATAACCGCAGGACCGCTGAATCTGTGAACGAAGAGATACGTGCCAGAAATGAAGAACTGGAGAGGACCAAGGCCGAGGAGAATGAAAAGGCAGTTGTAATGGATGAGATTCCACGCTCCGGCAAGCCGAGATCTCGCAGAGGCAGGAAGTCCAAAGGAACAGGTACCACTCTGGATCTGGAAACGACAAAGGACAGCGAGAGTGCTGACAGTGCAGCGGAGGTTAAAAATGAAGAGCCTGTGAATAAAGCCTTGGAAAGTCTGCCTTTCCTGGATGACGACCTGCTTGATATCGATGATGACAGGGAAGAGGATCCGAATCCCTTTGCAAGGCACAGAGCAGCAGAAGTCCTGCCATCAGCAGGAAATCCGATGCTTGCAGGCAGAGCGGGGGGAAACTAAAACGGTTTAGTTTAAAAGCACTGCGGCAGCGGTGCTTTTTTTGAGATTCACAAGCCCCAAGTACTTTACTTACACGCAAGCTTGCTTGCAGTGGGAGGAAAGTGCTTGGGGCGCCACCCACATGAGGACGAAGTGGGGCTTAAGCCCTACGGGAGTCCGAATGTGGGTAGGATTGTGGGAGCGCGTAGCGCGTAACAATCCGTGTGAATTAAATGATATTTTGAGCAATCGTTTTGGGAAATCATGGAAAAGAATAAATTTAAATTAAATGAATCATCCTTCGGACGGTCAGTATACATGATACTGCCATTTGCGGCGTATTATGTGACACTTAACCTGCTGATGCGGGGGGCAAGGCTTATTGTTTTATATGTGGCTCGCAGCAATGGGGAGCTGGCCGGTATGTTCAGGAGAAATGCTTCCTCCGTGGAAATGTGGTGCAGTGTCATTGCGTACGCTGTGACTATAGTTCTTTTGTGGCTTCTGTTCAGAAAAAGCGATCCTGTTGAGCAGAAGATCAACCCGGTAAACCCCAAGAATATCGTGACATATTTATGTACATTCGTTGCGGGAGGAGGCGCTGCCATAGCGCTTAATTCACTGGCGGCAGGTATCCTCGAGATGTTCAAGGCGGATGACAGTCTGACACAGGGGCTGTCTTTTGATGCAGGAAAACCCTTTTTGCCGGGGCTCATACTGTATGTGCTTCTATCACCGCTGCTGGAAGAGATGACCTTCCGCTGGCTGACCTTTGGCAGAATAAAAAGGGTTATAGGGGAAACACAGGCTGTCCTTATCACTTCAGTATTCTTTGCCCTGGTGCATGGAAATGTTGTGGTAGCAGTATATGCATTCATTATGGGACTCATAATGGCTTTGATCTACAGACAGTCAAAGACGTTTTCACTCTGTGTCCTTTTCCATATGTCGGCCAATGCGTTTGTTTTTGTTTCAGCGTATGTGTTATAATAGTTTGTTATGTTTATCAAGGAGTAATCAATAAAAATGATATCTGATTATGTAAAAGCAATGAAGATGGGGGAAAAGGAGTACAGGTTCTGCGTAGTACGTGGCGAGTATCCCTATCTGCCTGTTCTGGATGAGATCGTTTCCCATGTGGATATTGAAGCACAGGTGCCTTTAGGACTGGTACAGATTCCTCTGGATCAGGTGGTGGGAACCTATGCGGCAGGGCGCACTGCGTCCTTTGCCAGGAATTTTATGCCCATACTTGATGAAAATTCCGAGTTCGCATTCAAGTGGAGCCTGCTTTACGATGATATGGAAGCAGAGGGGATGCGGGATCCCGTAATTGCTTACGAGTTTAATAATAAATTCTATGTAATGGAAGGCAACAAGCGGGTATCCGTGTCAAAGTACATGGGGGCAGTAACCATTGAAGGAAATGTGACACGTATGCTGCCTAAGCGCACGGACGATCCTGAGTGCAGGCTGTACTATGAGTTTGTTGATTTCTATGAGATAACCGGGGTGAACTATCTCTATATGAGCAGAGAGGGTAATTTTAAGAAGCTGATCTCAGAGACGTACCCGGTGACGGATGAGGAAGGAAATAACAGGAAGTGGACCAAGGATGAGGAGCTTGAGTTCAGGGCATTCTATACATTCTTCGCAAAGGAATTCAAGGCAAGGGCAGAAGGAAAATTCCACATAACAGTGGGAGATGCGCTTTGTCTGTTCCTGGGGATTTTTAATTATGATGAAGTAAAGGATGCGTCACAGGCTGAGATCAGGACTGACGTAATGAGATTCTGGCGGGAATTTGCCCTCTATGACAAAGGTGATGAGCTGACGCTGGTACTGAATCCTACCCGCGAGCCGAAGAAACTCAATCTTATGAAGCTCTTCCCGGGAAATACGCAGCAGCTTAAGATTGCATTTATCCATGATAAAAGTGCAAATGAGTCATCCTGGACTTATTCTCATGAGCTGGGCAGGAAGTATGTTATGGATGCTTTCGGGGACAAGATCGCCACTTCCAGCATAGAAAGAGTGGATGGTGACGACGCGGATGACGTGTTTGATGCTGCGGTTGAGGCGGGCAACAAAGTCATATTTGCTACTTCTCCCAAGCTTGCTTCACCTGCGCTGAGAGCAGCCATAAGGCATCCGGAGGTTAAGATACTTAACTGTTCCATGAGTCTGTCACATCAGACCATCAGGTCATATTATCTGAGAATGTATGAGGCCAAGTTCATAATCGGTACTATTGCCGGAGTTATGCTTGAACACGGCTCCATAGGATATATTTCCGATTATCCTATTCACGGTACTACAGCCGAGATAAATGCCTTTGCACTTGGGGTACAGACAGTAAATCCCAGGGCTAAGGTTTTCCTTGAATGGACCATGGTGAAGGACCGGGATATAAATGAAGAATTCAGGAAAAACGACGTCACCCTTATATCGGGAAGGGATTTGAATGCAAAGGTCAGCCAGGGGCAGGAGTTCGGCCTCTTTATTCCGAACGAGGACGGTACCCATACGAATCTTGCTGTTCCGGTAAGGCACTGGGGGAAGCTGTACGAGGAGATCATTCATTCCATACTTTCCGGCGGATATAAAAACGATGAGAGTGTATATGAAAATCAGGCACTGAATTATTTCTGGGGAATGTCCTCGGGAGCGATAGATGTTATATATTCACGTAATCTTCCTGCGGGAGTGGTCAGGATGCTCAGGACTTTCAGGGCTGATATCAGGGACATGGATCTTAATCCGTTTACCGGGCCGATTCTGGATCAGAATGGGGAGATGCGCTGCGAGGACGGCCAGTCCTTAAGCGCTAAAGAATCGGTTTCCGTCGACTGGCTCAATGACAATATAGTAGGTTACATACCGGATATTTCGGAGCTTAAGGAAGAGGCTGTGGATCTTGTCAAGGTGCAGGGGATAAAGAAATATACTGAGGGACAGGCGTGAAGATACTGGCACTGGCGGACAAGGAATCAAAGAATTACTGGGATTTTTACAGGCCGGGAAAGCTTGATGGCATCGACCTTATAATATCCTGCGGCGACCTGAAACCGGCATATCTCACATTCCTTGCGACGTTTGCGCATGTGCCCATACTGTATGTGATGGGAAATCACGATGCAGTATACGAAACGACGCCTCCTGAAGGCTGCATCTGCATAGAGAACAGCATATATGTATATCAGGGAATCCGCATACTTGGGATCGGCGGATCCATGAGGTACAAGCCGGGTCCGTATCAGTACAGCCAGAACGAGATGAACCTGAGGGTTACGAGGCTGTGGCCCAAAATAAGGAAGAATGAGGGGTTTGACATACTTGTCACCCACTCGCCGGCTTTTCAGATAGGCGACGGAAGCGATCTTCCCCATACGGGATTTAAAGCCTTTAATAAACTGCTGGACAAGAATTCGCCAAGGTATTTTCTGCACGGACATGTGCATGCAAACTACGGCAGGGAGTACAAAAGACTGAAGACATACAAGGATACTCTGATAATCAATCCCTACGAAACCTATCTCTTTGAATACGAGAGTGAGTATGAAAATGAGTTTGAGAAAATAAGAGCGAGGGAAATGCGTGACAGCACATAAAAATACAAAAGAGGAAAATAAAAATGAGCTGGGAAAAAAATGTAAGGAAGGTTGTCCCCTATACGCCGGGTGAGCAGCCGAAATCAACAGAGCGGATAATAAAACTTAATACGAATGAATGCCCATATCCTCCGGCACCCGGAGTGAAGAAACTTTTGGAATCTGAGAGTTACGAGGATCTGAGGCTCTATCCGGCACCGGATGCCGCATCTCTTGTGGAAGTGCTGGCAGAGTACTACGGTGTAGGTTCGGATCAGGTATTTGTGGGTGTGGGATCGGATGATGTCATCTCGATGGCATTCCTTACTTTCTTTAATTCCGACAAGCCCATACTTTTTCCGGACATAACATATTCCTTCTATCCGGTATGGTCTGATGTGTACAAGATACCATATAAGAAGGCAGCGCTTGATCCGGATTTCAGGATAAATATAAACGATTACAAGCAGGAAAACGGCGGGATAATAATTCCTAATCCTAATGCCCCTACGGGTGTGCTTGAGGATCTTTCGCTGATAGAGGATATAGTAAAGTCCAATCCTGAAAGTATAGTGATGATAGACGAAGCCTACATCGATTTTGCAGAGGAAGGGTCAAGTGCATTATCACTTGTATCAAAATATGACAACCTGCTGGTCATCCGGACTTTTTCCAAATCCCGTGCAATGGCAGGTCTCCGTATAGGCTTTGCCATAGGTAATGCGAAGCTTATAAAGTTCCTGAATGATGTGAAATACTCTGTAAATTCATATACAATGAACCGTCCTTCACTGGAGCTTGGGACGGAGGCTGTGAAGGATGACGGGTATTTTAAGCAGACGCTTTCAAAGATAATAAATACCAGGGAGTACATGAAAAAGGAACTTGCTTCACTTGGCTTTTCATTTCCGGATTCAAAGAGCAATTTTATCTTTGCGTCACATGAGACAAAGCCTGCAGAAGAGATTTTTAAATATCTCCGTGAAAAAAATATATATGTCCGGTATTTTAAGCAGGACAGGATAGACAATTATCTGCGCATTACCGTGGGTACGGACGAAGAAGCAAATCTGTTGCTGGCTGCATTAAAGGAGTATCTTGGAAGATAGCATGTATCGTACTGGCACATTTATGTTATGGTAAATGAATTCGGTTATTGTGCTCTCGCGGCCGATAATGCTTAAATACAAGGCGCTGTCTGTCACAAAAGCTGCAGATACTTAATTCGTTTAATATTGATGTGGTATAGGTAATATATATAATGGGAGGAAATTATGAAATTTATTCTTGATATCTTAAAGGGCATGGTGATAGGTATAGCCAATGTCATACCCGGAGTAAGCGGTGGAACCATGGCGGTATCCATGGGAATATATGACAAGATGATCTTTGCGCTTACGAATATTTTTAAGGAGTTTAAGAAAAGCATCATTACGCTCCTGCCGATAGGCATAGGAATGGGACTGGGCATAGTAGGTCTGGCAAAGATCATAGAATGGCTGTTTGAGATCCTTCCGGTGCAGACCAATCTTTTCTTTATCGGGCTTATACTCGGTGGTCTTCCGATGTTGATAAAAGAGATCAAAGGAAAAAAATTCAATGCAGGTCATATAGCAGGCTTTATCATCTTCTTTGCTCTGGTAGTGGGACTTGCACTGCTTGACGGGGTGACCGGTGCGGATGTGGATCTGAGTTTTGGCCTGCTGACAGTACTCAAGCTTGTAGGTGCAGGTATCATAGCTGCAGCTACCATGGTTGTTCCCGGTGTCAGCGGTTCCATGATGATGATGCTCCTTGGTTTCTATCAACCCATAATATCAACGATAAATGATACGGTAAGCGCACTTAAGAATATGGATATCCCGGGGCTTATGGCAGGTGTCGGTGTGCTTTTTCCCTTTGGGATAGGCGTACTCATCGGTATAGTTGCCATTGCAAAGCTTATTGAATTCCTTTTTAAGAAATATGCGCTGATCGTATACTGGTGCATAATAGGACTTATCAGTGCGTCACCATTTGCAATCATCATTATGAACAAAGACATCTTTGCAGAGCTGAATGCTCTGAAGATTATTACAGCAGTTGTTGCATTTGCAATAGGTTGCGTGATCGCATATTTCCTTGGCGGGGATGTGAAGAAGGAAGAGAAGGCTGAGTAAATTAGCACTGTTTTCCGGTCTGTGCAGAATACAGTTGTTTATTAGGCACGAGGAGTTCGATGGACGAGTATACAGGCTTCGCAGAAGTATATGATGAATTGATGGAGGACGTTCCGTATAAAGAGTGGAGTGAACGCATTATTTCCATTATGCGTGACTATGACATAAAGGACGGGTTGGTGCTCGATCTTGGATGCGGGAGCGGTACCATGACAGAGCTGCTTGCGTCTGCCGGATACGATATGACCGGTGTGGATCTTTCTCCTGAAATGCTGGAGCAGGCAAAGCTTAAAAAGGAAAGCTCCGGAAATGACATACTCTATCTGTGTCAGGATATGAGGGATTTCGAACTGTATGGAACGATGCGTGCGGTTGTTTGTGTCTGCGACAGCCTTAATTATATTTTGGAAGAAAATGAGCTGAAAAGGGTCTTTGAACTTGTGAACAATTATCTGGATCCCGGCGGCTTATTTTTATTTGATATAAATACGGTTCATAAATACCGTGATGTCATAGGTGATATGACCATTGCGGAGAATCGCGATGACTGCAGCTTCATCTGGGAAAACTTTTATGATGAAGATAAGGCTGTAAATGAGTATGACCTTACGCTTTTTATCCGCAATGAAAACGGGCTGTATGAAAAGCAGGAAGAAACCCATTTCCAGAGAGGTTATGAATATGAAAAGGTAAAACAGCTGATTGAGGAATCGGGACTTGAATTTATCGAAGCATTTGACGGGGATGAGACTGGAGCACTTTCAGAGAAAGTACCGGTTTCCAAAGACAGTGAGCGGATCTTTTTCATCGCAAGGGAGTGCACAAAGAAAGTGTGATAGAGCCATGCCTGATAGTGTTTAAGTAAGCAGTGCGAACGGCACCGGCGTCAGGCAGGCAGTCTGTACGTGGAAGTTAGTGGTATATAACAAGTGGGGGATTATAGTATATAATATACACATGCATTTTCTGAAGATGGAGAAAGCAGCAACAGATCAAGTTTGGAGGAAAAATCATGCAGCATGGATTTATAAAAGTATCGGCAGTTACACCGAAGATAAAGGTTGCGGATCCGGAATACAATGCCGGTGTATGTATTGAAGCCATAAAGGCAGAGGCGGCTAAGGGGGCAAAGATAATCGTACTGCCGGAGCTGGTGCTGACCGGCTATACCTGCCAGGATCTGTTTCTTCAGGATACCCTTATAGCAGAGGCAAAAGAGCAGCTGTGCCGTGTCATAGTGGAAACCGCTGACGTGGACGCACTTGTTTTCATAGGGCTTCCAATGGAGCTTTGCGGAAAGCTCTATAATGTGGCGGCAGTTTTTTCACACGCAGGTATAAAAGGATTTGTCCCTAAGAGGTATCTTCCGAATTACGCTGAGTTTTATGAGCAGAGGCATTTTGCTGCAGGTCAGGAGGAAGCGGTTTTTGTTGATTTCGCCGGACAGACCGTTCCCTTTGGAGGAAATCTGATATTCCAGTCTGATGTGATAGACGGGCTGGCTGTGGGCTGCGAGATATGCGAGGATCTGTGGGTTCCCGATCCGCCTTCGACCTCACTGGCTATGGCGGGTGCAAATATAATCGTAAATCTGTCTGCGTCAAATGAGACGGTAGGCAAGGCTGAATACAGAAGGGGACTTGTGGGAATGACAAGCTCAAGGCTGCTGTGTGCATATGTATACTGCAGTGCGGCAGAGGGAGAGTCCACACAGGATCTGGTTTTCTCGGGGCATAACATCATAGCCGAGAACGGAAGAATACTTTCAGAGACGAAACGTTTTGAGGCCGGTACCGCAAGAGCTGATATTGATATAAAGAGGCTTATGAGTGAGCGCAGGAGGATGACTACTTTTGATGTTCCTCTTAAGGCTGTAGATGGTTTCACAAGAGTCGGATTTGAACTGGAAAAATGCGATACTGCTCTTGAGCGCATATTTGATCCGGCCCCCTTTGTTCCCTCTGATGCGGCGGCGCGCGCAGACAGATGCGAAGAGATACTTTCGATTCAGAGCTATGGCCTGAAGAAGAGATATGAGCATACCGGCTTAAAGACCGCTGTGATAGGTGTGTCAGGCGGATTGGATTCCACACTGGCACTGCTGGTAACAGTAAGGGCTTTTGATATGGCGGGGCTTGACCGCAAGGGTATTAAGGCTGTTACCATGCCCTGCTTTGGAACGACAAGCAGGACAAAGGGAAACGCGGTAAGACTTTCGGAAGCATTGGGATGTGAGCTTATAACGGTCGATATAGCAGCGTCAGTAAGACAGCATTTCAGTGACATAGGACATGATGAAAATGACCATAGTGTGACCTACGAAAACTGTCAGGCCAGGGAGCGGACGCAGGTGCTTATGGATATGGCCAATAAGGAAAACGGTCTTGTCATCGGAACCGGAGATATGAGTGAGCTGGCTCTTGGCTGGGCTACGTATAACGGCGACCATATGTCCATGTACGGCGTAAACGCAGGTGTGCCTAAGACACTGGTCCGTCATCTGGTGGCTTATTACGCGGATAGCTGTGGCAATGATGAAGTGTCGGCTGTACTTCGGGATGTTCTGGATACACCGGTGAGCCCTGAGCTTCTTCCGCCTGAAAACGGTGAGATCTCCCAGCGTACAGAGGATCTTGTAGGTCCGTATGAGCTTCATGACTATTTCCTGTACTATATGCTGAGAGCCGGTTTTGCACCTGACAAGATCTATCGCATAGCATGCAGGAGCTTTGAAGGAACATATGATAAAGAAACCATCCTTAAGTGGCTTAAGGTATTCTATAGACGTTTCTTTGCACAGCAGTTCAAGCGGTCCTGCCTCCCTGACGGTCCCAAGGTGGGATCGGTTGCGGTATCTCCCAGGGGGGATCTCAGGATGCCTTCGGATGCAAGCCGTGCCGCATGGCAGAAGATCCTGGACAGGCTGGGCTAGATTGACATAGCAGATAAGGAGCATTAAGTTTGCTATGCGCAGCCATTAAAGCTGCAGAAAGAGGAAATATGAGTGACAGCTACATGCAGGAAGCCATAAAAGAAGCCTATGACGGGATAAATGCCGGTGACGGCGGACCTTTTGGCTGTGTGATCGTTAAGGACGGAAAGATAATCGGCCGGGGACATAACAGAGTACTTTTGAAAAAAGACCCTACCTGCCATGGTGAAGTGGAGGCCATAAGGGATGCCTGCAGAAAGGCGGGCACTCATGACTTAAGCGGAAGCATACTGTATACTACAGCCGAGCCATGTCCCATGTGCTTAGGTGCTTCACTCTGGGCGAATATAAGTGAGGTGCGATACGGCTGCAACCGCAAGGACACGGACGGGATAGGCTTCAGGGATGACAGGTTTTATGACTATATAGCAGGTGAGACAGAGATCATGCCGGTAGTGGAAGAAGACCGGGAAGAATGTTTAAAGCTGTTTGATGACTATAATAAGAGCACCGGAAAACAGCTGTATTGAGTACAGGATGCTTGCGAGACTAAATTGAGTTAGTTTTACTGAGTGCTCATAATTTAGAAGTACAATTAAAAAGTTTTACTTAAAAGAATAATTGAAAAGTTTTTTATAACATATCATAAGGTATGCAGCGGGAGGATAAAATGAAATTTGCAGACAGACTTGACCGTTTCGGGGAGGAAATATTTGCCTCCCTCAACAATAAGAAGCTGGAGCTGGAGGCTCATGGCCGTAAGATATACAACCTTAGCGTGGGCACTCCGGATTTTAGGACTCCGGAGCATATACGGAAAGCACTGACGGAGGCGGCGGCAGATCCTGAAAACTGGAAGTATGCACTTCGCGATCTGCCCGAACTGCTGGAAGCCGTATGTGCTTATTATAAAAAAAGATACGGTGTCACCATAGGACCGGAGCAGGTCATGAGCTGCTACGGTACCCAGGAGGGCGTGGGACATTTAGCACTTGCCCTTTGCAATAAAGGGGATGTGGTTCTTCTGCCGGATCCCTGCTATCCTGTATTTCAGGCAGGGAGTTTCTTAGCAGAGGCTGAGCCCTGGTACTATCCTCTTTCAAAGGAGCATGATTTCCTGCCGTATCTTGAGGATATACCAGAGGATGTGGCACGCAGGGCCAAGTACATGATAGTGAGTCTCCCGGCTAATCCGGTGGGCTCCATTGCGAGAGCAGGAATATATGATGAGATTGTCGCATGGGCTAAAAAATATGATGTGCTCATAGTCCATGACAATGCATACAGCGACATCATATTTGACGGGATAAAGGGCGGAAGCTTTCTTGCTGCCGAAGGTGCAATGGATGTGGGAGTTGAGTTTTTCAGTCTGTCCAAATCCTTTAATGTGACCGGTGCCCGCATAAGCTTCCTGATCGGGAGGAAGGATGTGGTTGATGCGGTTAAGCTTTTGAGGAGCCAGATTGATTTCGGAATGTTCCTGCCTATACAGAAGGCAGCCATAGCTGCGCTTGAAGGCCCCACCGAAATGGTGGTGGAACAGTGTGCTGACTATCAGGCGCGCCGTGATGCTCTTTGCGGAGGTGCAAGGGCAATAGAATGGAATATACCGGATACGAAGGGCAGCATGTTTGTATGGGCTCCAATCCCCGAGACATATACTTCAAGTATGGAGTTCTGCATGGACCTGCTGAATAAGGCTGGTGTACTCTGCACCCCCGGGGCAAGCTTCGGACCTCATGGTGAGGGATATGTCAGGTTTGCGCTTGTGCTCCCGCCGGAAGAGATTGCAGAGGCTCTAAAGGCCGTGAAGGAAAGTGGTATAATATAAATACAGGGGTGCGGTAAAAACAGAGGGGCGATACGGTAATGGAAATTATCTGGATAAAAGATGACGAAAAGAAAAAAGAGATAAGCCGTACAATACTTGAGTCACTTACAGAGTGGTTTGAGGTTACGGAATCAAGGGAGGGTTATATTTCGGACAGCCCCGGAAAAATATTTTTTGCGGCATATGATGGCGAAAGACCTGTCGGATTTTTATATCTTAAGGAAACCGGAGATGCTACCATGGAACTTGCGGTAATGGGCGTGCTTAAGGAATTCCACAGTCAGGGTGTGGGGCGTAAGCTTTTTGAAAGTGCCAGGAAAGCTGCAGCGGATGCCGGATACAGCTTTATCCAGGTAAAGACCGTGAAGATGGGGATGTATGAGGATTATGACCGTACGAACCGTGCATATATAGCATGGGGCTTTAAGGAGTTTGAAGTATTCCCGGAATACTGGGATGAGGCAAATCCTTGCCAGATATATGTGATGGCATTATGATGAATACTGTCTGTTGAGACTGTTTTGAATGGGGGTAGAGAAAGGAAGGTGCCATGGCAATCTCAAATGAAGACTTAAAAAAACTTCTGGCAAAAGAGGTAAACAAATACGAGGGGGTATATGTTCCGCTCAAGGCAAGTCTGTTAGAACGTGCCATTATCAGGTCTGCTAAAACTGCTGACTTGCATCCTAATCCTGATGATGAATTCAGCTTTCCCAATATAGGCCCGAATTATTCGATCATTGCAAATTATGAGAGTAAATTCAGAACAACAGGCAAGGTAAAAGATACCCCTTGGGATGAGTCTATCATGGTGCAGAAGATCCACCCCAGTGGATATATGATACTGAATGGCCACCACAGGTGGGTAGGTGCCATGCGGGCAAACATTAAAAGGGTGCCCATAACCATCATTAATCTCACACAGGAAACCGATGTCAAAAAAATGCTCATGGTTTCAAATCATAATAAGAGGGTTACCATAGACTTGGATGAGATTGTATTCTGTGACCCTAATGATGTGCCGGCAGAAAAGCCTTTGGGATTTCCGGTAAACAGGATATACAAAGAAAGGATCAGACTGGGGATTCCCTCGCTCTTACATATTCTGAGCAAAAACGGTTATGACATATGGGTCTACACGGCAAAGCTTTATTCGTATGATTATATCAGCAGTTATTTTAAAAAATATTCCGTCAAACTGGATGGCATAATTACCGGGACGGACAGGAAAGCGAAGGAACATGAGGCTACAAGGCAGAGGCTCAAGGAACTCATGGAAAACAAGTATGAAGAGACCCTTCATATTGAGAAGGACTTTGTGGTCCGCTCCTTCAGGGATAAAAAGGATTTTCAGGATATAGAGATAAAAGAGGATGAGAACGGCTGGTCCTATGCTGTTATAAACATCATAAAGGGGTTATATCCGGATGCAGAAAAGTAACAATAAGATGCGTGTTTCTTTCGATCTTGATGAGGTGCTTTTTGTATCGCCTCGTACACACAAGACCGAACCGGAACTGCATTTTCCTCTTAATAAGATATATAAGGAACGGCTGCGTCTGGGCACACCGGAACTGATAAATACGCTGCAAAAGATGGGATATGAAGTGTGGGTCTATACTTCATCTTTCAGGTCAGAACAATACATAACCGGGCTCTTTGCATGCTATCATGTTAAGTTTGACGGCATAGTAAACGGTAATCGACACTTGAAAGAAGTTCAGCGTGACAATAAAGAGACGCTTCCGCAAAAACTTCCCAGCAGATACCGCATTTCGCTTCACATTGATGATGAGGCGATCGTATGTACCCTTGGCCGCCAGTTTGGATATAATGTGTATCAGTTAGAGGCACAGGATGACGAATGGAAAGAAAAGATCATTCATCAGGCGGAGATCATCAGGAAGAGAGAGTTCGGGGAATGAAAATGTAAGCTTATGGCAGTAAGAAAAAGGATCGCACTGCTGCTTGGGCAGGCAGAAGAATTCTATCAGTGCCGTTTTATTGACGGATTTCTGAAGCAGGCATTTGAAGCTGATCTTGATGTCTGCATTTTTTCCATGTATTTAAAGTATCAGGATACGGAGGCTAGGGAAAAAGGGGATAAAAGAATTTATTCCCTGGTTAATTTTGACCTTTTTGACGCTGTGGTTGTACTGCCTGACACTATACAGACACCGGGGATGGCCGGGGAGATCGAGGACAGGATTAAGGCTGAATTTAACGGACCGGTACTCTATGTGGATCTGGAGAGCAAGACGTTTCCATATATATGTACAGATAGTTATACCCCGGTGAAACAGCTGATAGAGCATCTTGTGAAGGTGCATGGTTACCGGGATATTGCATTCCTGACCGGCAAGAAATGGCATGAGCACTCAAAGATAAGGCTTCAGGCATATAAGGATGTAATGAGTGAAGCTGGTCTTCCGGTAAGAGATGACAGGATTTTTTACGGTGATTACTGGTATACCGGCGGGAAAAAGTGTGCCGGACGGCTTCTAAAGAAAAGAGAAGACCTGCCGGAAGCGGTTGCCTGTGCCAATGACTTTATGGCTATCGGGCTGTGTGAAGAGCTGGTGGCGGCCGGTTTAAAGATTCCCGGGGATATAGCTGTTATAGGCTTTGATACATCTGATGAGGGTCAGAGAAGTCCAAAACCCCTGACCAGTGCATATATTCCCGCAAGAGCAACAGGCTCAAGAGCTGCCAGAAGCATAGTGAGGCTGATGAATGGTGGGTCTGTAGATGAATCCAGGGACGAGACGGAGCTTTTCATAGGTACAAGCTGTGGATGCCAGGATGATGGCCATATTTATAACAGCCTGAGAAGGGAGTCCTGGACCACGGTTCTTTCTGAAGAAGGTTTCTATTCGCTCCATAATCATTTTGTTGAAGACATGATCGCACAAAAGGATTTAAGGGGCTTCGTGGATACAGTGTATTCACATGTATATCAGTTAAAAGATATTGACAGTTTTCACTTGTGTATTCCGAAGGATTGGGCTGATCCGTCGCTGTCAGATGATGATACGATGACGGTTTCTTCATATCCTGCTCAGATGATCCGGGTACTTGCGTCATACAGGGGAGGCGGACGCATAGACCGTGTAGGGCAGACAGAAAGTTTTTCTTCTCTTTCACTTTTACCTGAGCTTTATGAGGAGCATGAGGCTCCGTGTTCATATACATTCACGCCTCTTTATTTCGGAGCAAGGAATTTTGGATATGCTGTGATCAGCTATGGGAATTTTACACGAAGCTATGATGAGATCTACCGCCTGTGGATACTTTCATTCTGCAGTGGTCTGGAGAGCATGCGCCGGACACTTCTTATGAAGGCAATCCGCAGATCCGGAGTGCTGGCAAAATTCCCGGCAGGATTTGCAGGTGAAAAGGAGCTCTCCGGGGAAGACGAAGAAGCAATAGAGTGCGTAAACAGGATACTTGATGATAACCTTTTTACTTACCATTTCCAGCCTATCGTAAGCACTGCTGATGGAAGCATATATGCATTCGAAGCTTTGATGCGTGCCAGGACGGAAAGAAAGATCTCACCTCTTGATATCATAAAATATGCCGATATGCTCCGCAGACTACATGATGTGGAGAAGGCTACTTTTATAAATGTACTTGAACATCTGCGGGAAAAGAAAGAGGATTTCGGAAATCGTCATGTTTTTATTAACAGCATTCCGGGAACAAAACTCTCCGCTGAGGATGAAAAACGCATAGAGAAACTGCTGGTCGAATGTGGCGGACAGGCAGTGGTGGAGCTTACGGAACAGGCTGAGCTTGATGACGAGGCGCTTTCTGCTATGAAATCCCGTTACTCGGATATGGGTATAGGAACTGCTGTTGATGATTACGGAACCGGATATTCTAATGCTTCCAATCTGCTCCGGTATATGCCGGATTATGTTAAGGTAGACCGATCCCTTTTATCGGGAATACAGGACAGCCCTTCCAAACAGCATTTTGTAAGGGAGATAGTGAGCTTTTCACATGATAATGGTATAAAGGTGCTGGCTGAAGGCGTGGAAACCGCAGATGAACTCCGTACGGTCATAGGTTTAGGCTGTGACCTTATACAGGGGTTTTATACCGGAAGACCGTCGCCGGAGATACTGCAGCACATTGAGCAGAAGATTGCAGAGGAAATATGCAGATATCAGAAAGAACACCAGGAAGGAGCAAACCGCAGAGGATATATGACAGGGAGAGTAAGCAGGCTCTCTGCCGGATCTCTGGTGCGCGAGGGATATCAGAAGATCGTATCTGGTGGTGAGGAAGTTTCTTTCAGGGATTATGTGCTCAGCGGAACTCCGGGACAGAAGACAGAGCTGACGATAGAAATACAGGAGGGCTATGACGGGCAGATCACCCTTGAGAATGTAAGTCTCGTCAGTCCGAAATTAGGGCCGTGCATAGATATTGCTCCCGGTGCAAAGCTTACGCTGTTGCTCCACGGGGAAAATACATTTATCGGCGGAGGCATCATGGTGCCGGAAGGTGCACAGCTTACGGTATTGGGTGACGGTGATCTGACCATACAGGCAAACCGCAGGGAGTACGCCGCTATAGGATTTACAGGCGGAAGTGCCGGCTGCATGGAGTTTTACCAGGATGGCACCATACTGCTGGAGACCGCCGGAACAAAGGGCGTTGGAATAGGCGGCACTGAGGGCGCGGATATTCATATTTACCGGGGAAAATACATAATACACCAGAACAGTGATACCGGAACCGGGATAGGCTGTGTAGAAGGTGATATAAAGCTCGATGTAAACAGCTGTGATATTGACATGACTTTCCTCGGGGGAACCGGAGTCGGCATAGGCTCGATCAATGGAAATGCTGATATGGGAATGTCAAAGACCTACTTCCATTGTAAAGCGACGGCTGATGAATATACTGCTTTCGGAAGCGGTGCAGGCGCTAAGGCGGTGATCAGGTTCAAGGAGCTTGGCGTTGATATGGATATAAATGCCGGAACCGCCACGGGAACCGGTGCACTTAAGGGTATTTCGGAAATCCTTATGGATGAGGTGTCCTATCGCTACACCGGAAATGGTACGAAGAATTATGCATTTGGCGGAGTAGACGGTAAGGGCAGTATGGATGTTAGGAAATCCATCATAAAGACGCAGGTGGAAAATGAAGCAGGGAAAGAAACTCTGCTTGTTACAAATAACGATTTATAGCTTTCGTTACAATAACGAAAACATTTCACTTTTTTTCGTCGAACGGTCAATTGAAAGTGCTTTCATAAAAAAGTAGAATTACCAATGTCAGGTTGAGTAACTGCAATGTGCGGTTACCACGGACAGATGAAAAGGAAAACTGTTAATTAAAAACTATAAATTTCAGGAGGTTAAAAATGGCAAGTCTTTCATTAAAAAACATTTGCAAGGTTTATCCCAACGGATTCGAAGCTGTTAAGGATTTCAACCTTGAAATCGCAGACCAGGAGTTCATCATCTTCGTTGGACCTTCAGGATGCGGTAAGTCAACAACTCTTCGTATGATCGCAGGTCTTGAGGATATCTCTTCCGGTGAGCTTCGTATCGGCGACAGACTGGTTAACGATGTAGAGCCTAAGGATCGTGATATCGCGATGGTATTCCAGAACTACGCTCTGTATCCTCACATGACCGTTTATGATAACATGGCATTCGGTCTTAAGCTTCGTAAGGTTCCTTCAGACGAGATCGATAAGATGGTTAAGGAAGCAGCTAAGATCCTCGACCTTGTTCCTTATCTTGAGCGTAAGCCCAAGGCTCTCTCCGGTGGACAGAGACAGCGTGTTGCCATGGGACGTGCTATCGTTCGTAATCCTAAGGTATTCCTTATGGACGAGCCTCTTTCAAACCTTGATGCTAAGCTCCGTGTACAGATGAGAATTGAGATCGCTAAGCTTCATCAGCGTCTCGGCACCACCATCATCTACGTTACACACGATCAGACCGAGGCTATGACACTTGGTACCAGGATCGTTGTTATGAAGGATGGTGTTATCCAGCAGGTTGACACACCTCAGAACCTTTACGACAGACCTCAGAACCTGTTCGTAGCAGGCTTCATGGGATCACCTCAGATGAACTTCCTTGATGCTGTTGTTGAGATTCAGGGTGAGACAGCTTACCTGAAGATTGCTAACAAGGCTGTTCCTCTTCCTCCTGAAAAGAGCAAGAAGCTTATCGAGGGCGGATATGACGGAAAGACCGTTACATTCGGTATCAGACCTGAGGACGTTTATGATTCAGAGATGATGGTTGAGGCTTCTCCTACCAGCGTATTCGAAGCAAGCATCCGTGTATACGAGCTTCTTGGTGCTGAAGTTTACCTGTATTTTGATCTTGATGAGTTCCCGATGACTGCAAGAGTTGATCCCAGAACTACAGCAAGACCCGGCGATGTTGTAAGATTCGCTTTCGATACAGAGAAGATTCATGTATTCGATAAGGAAACAGAGCACATCATCACCAACTAAGATCTGGCAAAAGATTTACAGTAAGATTAATGGAGCCGCAGGGCGAAAGCCCTGCGGCTTTTTTCGCAATGATAATCCGGCAATAATTCAGTTTGCCAATTCTAAATAAATCCCGTATAATTTATCAGAATGGGAGAAGAAGTTAAAAAAATAGCGGTAGTACTACCCAGATATGGTCAGGAAGTTGCGGGACCTGTCCCCAATTATGCCTACGAACTTGTACAGAAGCTTAAGGGGTTCTATTCTGTTGACGTGCTCACGACCACGGCTTCCGATTATCAGACATGGGCAAATCACTTCCCTGAAGGCGAGAGTGAAGAAGATGGTATAACCATCTGGCGCTTCAGGACTACCCAGAACAGGGACATAGAGGAATTCGAAAAGCTCGATGCCATGCGTGAACGTCTTGGAGTACTTGGAGGTTCCCTGGATCAGAAGCGTATATACGCACAGGGACCGGTCACCCGCGGTCTGGCTGCTTTTATAAAAGAGCATAAGGATGATTATGACCGTTTTATCTTTATCACATTCCAGTATTTTACTACTGCCTATGCATATCACAACGTTTCTGATAAAGCAATTCTTATTCCCCTTGTATCTCCGGAACTGGATGTAAAACAGATAAAGTACAAGGTCTATAAAGATATATTTAAGTCGGTCAGGGGGATAATCTTCAGAAATGAGAGCGAACAGCGTTTTGTGAACAGCAACATAAAGCTGGACGAGAAGAAACAGGCTGTAGTTTCTGTGGGTATAGATGTACCGGACTTTCTGACTGATGCCATGAAGCGTCTGAAAGCAGTGGAAGACTTCAAGGCAAAATACGGGATAGAGGGCGACTATATCATATACAGCGGAAGAATAAGCAATAAGCTGGGCTGTGATCGAATGTTTGATATTTATAAGAAATACCGTGGCGGCCGGGCATCTGCTCCCATAAGTCTTGTGGCGATAGGAAGGGCTGACAATGATATGGTGCTTCCAAGAAATATCGGTGCTTATTATCCGGGTTTTCTCTCTGAAAGGGAAAAGCTTACAGCTCTGGCAGGAGCAAAGTTCCAGTGGATTCCCGCATCCGTCTCCATAAATAAGGATTATTGTCTTATGGGGATGGCGCTTGGGGTGCCCCCTATAGCGGATCATAACTGTGAAAACATAAATGAGCAGATCAAGCGCAGCGAGGCGGGGTATACATATAATGGTGACCTTGAATGTTGCAGGATAATAAAGGATATGGAAACTATAAGTGATGAGAATTATGCCAAGGTAAGAGTGAGGGCAAAATTCTATATCAAGAACAATTATAGTTGGGAGGCATCCCTGCAGAAGATGCAGGCTGTTATAGGATAGATAGAACAGATTATGAATAAACGCGAAGCTGCAGAAAAGATAAAAGCTCTTAATGAACTGACCGGGGCAGGGCTTGAGGTGGAAGGCATAAAGAATGGTGATATAACCCTCCGGGGGACTTTCCCGACAGATGTCCTGGTACGGATCATCGAAGAGATAAAAGCTGTGGACAGCAGGGAGGGCTTTTTACGGGCTGTTATCGAGGGAAGGTTTACCGAGGCGGAGATACAGGAAAAGGCTGAAAGGTACGGCTTTTCTTTGGACAAAAGATATGCGGCATTGCTGATAGAGCAGTCAAGGTCCGGTGTATCAGCAGGTCTTCTGGCAGAGATTTTCGCCGGGGAAGGCGATAATGTTATTATGCCTTTAAATGAACATTCTATCCTCTTCATAAAAGAACTCTCAGGCAAAAAAGAAAAAGATATGCTTAACAAGACGGCAGGTTCCATAGTGAGTACTGTTAATACCGAGCTTATGGAAAAGGTCAGGGTTTCCTGCGGAAAGCCTGTGACCGGCGTGGCTCAGATACAGGAGTCTTATCTGCAGGCTAAGCTTGCAATGGAGGTCGCCGGCATTTTTTATACCGAGCGTTATGTTATATCATGTGATGAACTGGGGATAGGCCGGCTCATTGCAGAGCTTCCGGTTTCATTGTGCGAGCTTTTTATGGATGAGATTTTTGGTGAGAAGAAGAAGTTTACCCTTAACGATGATGAGCTCAAGATGATCAACAGTTACTTCGACAGAAACCTAAGTCTGGCGGAGACAGCGAGAGATCTTTACATTCACAGGAATACTCTTACCTATCGTATAGAAAAGCTCCAGAAAAAGACAGGTCTGGATATCAGGAATTTTGATGATGCCGTGACATTAAAAATCGCTCTCATGGTGGACCGCTATCTTGAATACAAAACTGCAGACGCCTGATGTATTGCGACTGTTAGACTGCTGATAGCATTAGCGCAGCTAGTCTACACCCCTCAGGCATGCGGTGGGAACATGCTTTCTTACTGTCATGAGAATATCATTTAACTCATCTGAGGAAAAGCTTTCAAACTGCTTTTCATTTCCACTTAGTTTATTGATTATAAGTTCACTGTCTGTATATGACTGGAGAAAATAAGCCTTTGCGCCGCTTATCTGTTTTGCCATTGCTTCTGTTTGTGAAATGTCATGCAGTCCCTTAACCAGAGTGGTGCGGAATTCATACTCTATGCCGCAGTTCATTATAAATTCAATAGATTCGGTAGTTTTTTCAAGGAGTTTTCCGGCAAAGCTGCTGTCGACTTTTCCCAGTCCGCACACTTCCGCAAACTGTGCCGGGGAAGCCTTTATATCCATTGCTATCATATCTATCAGTGAATCCTCATATAGCTGCTTCAGTATTTCAGGTCTGGTGCCGTTGGAATCGAGTTTTACTAAAAGCCCCATGTCTTTAATCTTTTTCAGGAACTCTGCAAGATCCGGCTGGTTTGTGGGTTCGCCGCCGCTTACGCAGACCCCCTCATATATTCCGGACCGCTTACGGATCCTTGCAAGTATATCTTCTTCGGTGAAAGGAGTGTCGAATTTTTCCGGCAGGACCAGTGAGCCGTTCTGACAGAAGGGGCAGCGGAAATTACAGCCCTGTGTAAAGACCGTGCATGCGAGATGTCCGGGATAATCCAGTAATGTGGTTGACTGAAAGCCTCCTATCAGCATTTTATTGGCTCCTTTTTCTTATATTGAATCTTCCAGCCCAAATGGAATTTTAGCTGGTAAATCCATACTCGCTACATTATAGCCTAAAAGTGTTTTTTTTGCAGATCAGTTGGTTCTGTTATAAAATAGAAACGATGGCGAATAGTAATTTAGAGGGTGTCTTCGAATAAAAAGTTGGTGTAAAAATGACATGCGAAGAAACGGATATCAAATACATGAAGGAAGCTATTAAGCAGGCACAGAAAGCGGCAGAGGCCGGGGAAGTGCCCATTGGCTGTGTGATAGTATATAATGGAATAAGGGATAAGGGCGACAGGAAAAAGTTTTCAGATAAGACGAGGACTGAGCTCGTAGGAAAGATCATAGGCCGGGGGTACAATCGCCGCAATACCGATAAGAGTACGCTTTCTCACGCAGAGATCACAGCCATTAAAAAGGCCGGTAAAAAGCTTGACGACTGGCGCCTTGAGGGGGCAACCATGTATGTAACTCTTGAACCCTGCCAGATGTGTGCGGGTGCTGTTATGCAGGCAAGAATGGACCGTGTGGTGATCGGCTGCATGAGTCCGAAAGCAGGCTGTGCCGGATCTGTTCTGAATATACTGGAGATGGACGGTTTTAACCATAAAGTTGAGGTTACAAGGGGCGTATGTGAGGAAGAATGCAGCAGGGTGCTGACAGATTTCTTTAAGGAGATGCGATCAAGAAAGCCGGTTTCGGATGAGGAAAAATGATTTCGGTAAAGTTAATTATGGATAAGCGTATAGATATAATATATGAAGATGACAATATCATAGTCTGCCACAAGTTTTCCGGGATAGCAGTCCAGTCTGCCTCAATAGGCAGTCCGGATATGGTGACGGAACTGAAGAAATATCTGGCGGAGAAAGCTAATGGCATAAAGGGAAAGCGGTCACGGGCTGTGGAACCATACATAGCTGTGATCCACCGCCTTGATCAGCCGGTAGAGGGTATACTGGTTTTTGCCAGGGATAAAAGATCAGCGGGGATATTATCAAAGCAGGCATCCGGTGAATCCCCCGGTATGGAAAAGTTATACAGAGCTGTCGTATACGGACATATGAAGGAAAAATCGGGGAAGCTTTCCAATTACCTTTTAAAGGATGGAAGGACCAACAGTTCGGCAGTAGTGTCAAAGGCTCAGGGCGGAAAGCTTGCTGAGCTTGAATACGAAGTGGTGGATAAAAATCAGGCGAAAGATGAATCTGATGATAAGACTGAGTGCGTGAATATTAAGCTTCTGAGTGGGAGACATCATCAGATAAGAGTACAGCTCTCATATGCGGGGGTTCCTATAGTCGGAGACCTTAAGTATGGCAATGAGGAATCAAAAGCTTATGCAAAAGAAAAAGGGATCAGGCAGCTATGCCTGTGTGCGTACCACCTGACCTTCAGGCATCCTGCAGACGGAAAAAAAATGGATTTTATACTGGATGGGACTTGATAATAAACAAAAGGATATGACACCGTATGACATGTCGCGGAAGCCTGTGAAACAGTTTCCGCCGTTGCTTTTGCTGCTCTGGGGGGCTGCGCTTGTGTCAACACCGGGACTTAAGAAAAATAAGATCCGTATGGAAGGCCTTAAACCGCCGTTTCTTGTTTACTCCACACATCAGGGATTTTCCGATTATTTTATAGTTCCGAGAATGCTTTTTCCCCATAGGGCAAATTATGTGTCGGATATGGAAGGTTTTGCAGCTTTTGGAAATGCAGCTTACCGCGCAGGGGGATGCATAGGAAAGAGGCGTTATGTTCCTGATGTGTCCGTAATGCTGAACATCAGGTATGCACTTAAGCAGTTAAAGCAGACCGTGGTCCTGTTTCCTGAGTCAAGGCACTGTGATGCCGGTATCACTTCTACGCTTCCGGATAATCTCGGGAAGCTGGCAAAATTTCTGGATGTTCCCCTGGTGGTTATATACAGTCACGGATGTTATCTGGCAAATCCTTTCTGGGATGAGGAACGCAGCAGGAAGGTCCGGATGGAGAGCACGGCAGAGCTTTTATATACAAGGGAGGAATTGCGTAAAGCTTCTGCGGATGAAGTACAGCGTCTTGTCGAAGAAAAGCTTCAGTATGATGAGTATGCCTGGCAGAAAGAAAACGGCATAAAGATTGACTATGCAGAAAGGGCGGAAGGGCTGCATCTTCCTTTATATCAGTGCAGATCCTGTGGTACAAAGGGAAAGATGAGAAGCCGAGGCGCTGACCTATGGTGTGATGACTGTAAAAAGCGCTGGTCTCTTACAGCAGACGGGGACCTGGCGGATTCTGATACCGGGGAACTGTGCAGTATTTCGGAATGGTATCGGCAGGAGAGAGGACAGGTAGAAAAAGAAATAGAGGATGGTACTTACAAAGAGCTTGATATTCCGGTAAAGGTGGAGGCCCTGCCGAATGAAAAAGGCTTTGTTCCGATGGGGAGCGGCAGGCTGGTATACAACAGTGAAGGGTTTTATCTTTATCTGGAAGATCAATATGCCCAAAAAGAAGATTACACCCCCTTATTTTTCTCAAATAGAAAACAGGAATCACTGCAGACTGAGTATAATTATAAAAAGCGTGGCAAATGCATAGTGCTTTCAACAAAGAACTGTTGTTACTATGTATACTCGGAGGACGAGAACTTTATCGTGACGGAACTGGAGTTTGCTGTTGAGAAGTACCATTCATTATCGGTCCGGAACGACAGAGACGGAAAAAAGAAACTGTAGGATACTGTAAAGGATTATTTGGCCACGAAACAATCCGTATCAGATTTATGATTGGGAGGAAGGTAAAATGCCACATTCAAGCGGAGGCGGATCACACGGAGGCGGATCACATGGCGGATCACATGGAAGAGGATCCAGCGGACACCGCACATCACACTCATATTTTCCTGGCTCAACAAGGTATGCCTATTATCATAAGGGGCGCATAGAGTATTATTACCGCGATGCGGAATATACGGCGGAAGATTTTAAGGACAAGTCGAAATCGCGACTGATCACTGCGCTGATACTTTGTGTTTTTTATGCCGTTTTCATTGTAGCCATACTAGCCGGCACATTCAATATTCCAAGAAAATTACATATGGACTACCCGGATACGTCCATTGTTATTTCTGATGGAAAAAATCTTCTAAGTGATGACGACCTGTTAAGGATAGGGGAATCATTTTCAGAATTTCAGGATAAAACCGGTATTACTCCGGCACTTCTGATAATCGATAATTCAGAGTGGATGGGGCATTACACTTCACTTGAAAATTATGCATATGAGTATTATGTGCAGCGCTGGGATGATGAAAAGCACTGGCTTATAGTTTATTCCACCGACTCTGATAAAGAGTGGGAAGACTGGTACTGGGAAGGAATGCAGGGGGACGATACTGATAACATCCTTACGACTAAAAGGACGGATGATTTCAGGGAGGATTTCCAGAAAGGACTTCTGCAGAACAGGCAGTCCTTTACGGATTCTTTTCTGGCTGCGTTTGACAGCCTGAATGATGTATGCATGCAAATGAGCTTCCAGCCTATAGTTCTTATAGCACTGCCTTTTGTGCTGCTGCATGCATCCTTATTCCTGTATGCCGTAACTATCGGTGCTAAGAAAAATGAGGAAAAAGCGAGAAACTCAGTCAAGCTTGAAAAGGATGTGCAGTATGTGGAAGATACCTGTAAGTGGTGCGGAGGACTGTACATTCATGGTATTCATCTGTCATGCCCGCATTGCGGAGGCACTATCGATCCGTTAGGCGAGCCGATAAATGTAGCCTCGCCTGAATCCCTCATACGGTAACTTTGATCTATTATTTAACAGCTTCCTGCACCGTGCAGATTCCGAAAATCTACCATAGAATGAGGTATTTTCGTAAGAACTGCCCGGAATACTTTAGGGAGATCTTTGAAGAGGAAAATGAATGTCATTTAACATAGTCAGAAACGATATAACAAAAGTTTATGCTGATGCCATCGTAAATACTGCCAATCCAAAGCCTGTATATGCAGGCGGAACGGATGCTGCGGTCTATGCGGCGGCAGGTGCTGAAGCTCTGCTTAAGGAAAGACAGAAGATAGGTGATATTGCGGTGGGGCACGCTGCGGTGACACCGGCTTTTGCCCTGAATGCAAAATACATAATTCACACCGTTGGTCCGGAGTGGACCGGCGGAGATAACGGTGAAAGGGAAGCGGTAAAGAGCTGCTATGAAAGTAGTCTGAAACTTGCTAAAGAACTTGGCTGCGAAAGCATAGCTTTTCCTCTTATTGCTACAGGGGTATATGGTTTTCCTAAGGATGAGGCCCTTAAGATAGCTGTATCGGTATTCAGTGAGTATCTGCTGCAGGAAGATATGGAAATCACGCTTGTGGTTTTCGACAGGGAATCCTTTGTATTGTCTGATAAAGTTTTCTCAGACGTTGATGAGTATATTGATGACAATTATGTCTGTGAGGCTCTGGAGGATGAGTATGAAGCAGACCGGCGTGAAAAAGATGCACCCTCTGTAAGACCGGATATTATGGAGGCGCCAAAAGCTGCTTTCGTGGCATCTGAGGATTCGTCAAAGGGACGGATCAATAATCTGTTTGGGGTGCTCGGGAGACTGGGGAGAAAGAAAGAGTCTTTTCCGTGGAGTGATGAAGGTGCAAAAACTTCAAGTAAGAACGCCGGGAGGTACAGCTATGAGGCTGATGCGGCTGAGTGCGAAGTTGAAGTTGAAGTCCTGGCAGAAGATAAGGCTCCGTCTGCGTTAAAAGAAGCGGAACGCAGTACCGCGCCGGTGGCCGACAGAATAAGGGAGAGTGCTGCAAGGCAGAAGTCTCCTTCCGAAGCATATTGTGGGAATGTCATGCCGGAAGCAATATCCGGAAAACCGGGGAAGGCCCGTAGTCTTGATGATCTGATGGCAAATGTGAGTGAGACATGGCAGGAGAGCCTTTTCAGGCTGATAGACGAAAAGGGCTATACTGACACGGAAGTTTACAAAAGGGCAAATGTTGACAGGAAGCTTTTTTCAAAAATAAGGAGCAATGCAAATTATCAGCCTAAGAAGATAACGGCTGTGGCGTTTGCGCTGGCATTAAATCTTAATCTTGATGAGACAAAGGACCTGATCGGAAGGGCCGGATATGCCCTTTCACCAAGCAGCCGCTTTGACCTTATAATTGAGTACTTTATCGAAAACGGAGTCTACGATACTTATACCATCAATCTTGCTCTTTTCGAGCATGACCAGCCGCTTATAGGGGTGTGAATGCGTACAGTAATTCATTTACTAACTAAAACTTCCCACATATAGTCTGTGGGAAGAGAACGACGACTCGCATATGCACCGGAACCGATGCAACGCCTCGGGAAACTAATTGCTAACAGCCCGTAGTTATCCGTTACATGCGA
>OCVV012865863.1_pt1 | contig 38196 bp, 31 predicted proteins | sample 1539721 | NCBI WGS metagenome assembly OCVV01 (sample SAMN02144230, study PRJEB22623) | gut metagenome | biome: sheep rumen | host: Ovis aries | place: New Zealand | reverse complement strand
ATGCCTCCAACGGCGGAAGCCAGTTCCACTTTGTACTTGGCCAGCAGTTCTAGTATGGTACGAATATTGTGAATATCTGTCTGCCGGAATGCCTGATGTCATTTTGAACGACCTCTTGTCATTCTGAACGAAGTGAAGAATCTAAAAAACTGAAACAAAAAACTATTGTAATATGAAAAAGATTGTTTTAATTGCTCTCGCATCCCTTATGGCTTTTTCTGCCGGTGCCCAGAAACTCGGCCGTGTGAATTTCAATGAGCTCGTAATGCTCATGCCCGAAATGGACGCCGCAAGAGAGACCATGAACGCATCCCAGAAGGAAGCAGAAGAAACCTACTCCTCCATGGTAGAGGAATACCAGGGCAAGCTCACCCAGTATCAGCAGAAGAGCGCAAGCTGGACCGCCGCCATCAAGGAATCCAAGGAGAAGGAACTCTACGACATCCAGAACCGTCTTCAGGAATTCCAGCAGACAATCTCTCAGGAACTCCAGCAGCAGCAGTCCCAGCTCATGGCCCCCATCAACGAGAAGGCAAACAAGGCTGTCAAGGAAATAGCAAAGGCAAAGGGCCTTGCAGTCCTTTTTGACGCTTCCCAGGCCATTTACTTTGACGAAACCCTCGTTGAGGATATCACCGCAGAAGCCCGCAAGGCTCTGAACATCCCTGCCGACCGCACTGTCGAAGCTCTCCAGGCAGAACTCGCCGCCCAGGCACAACAGCAGCAGCCCGCAAAGTAAGTTTATCCCAATTAAGATAATGGAGGCTGACTCAATTTAGAGTCAGCCTCTTTTTTTGATAGGAGGGTTTTGTTGAGCCCTCCCAGCCATGATTTGATACATTCAAACCACCGTTTTTTGCTGTACAAGGCCGAAAACGGTGGTTTGCCTTAGTTTAAACCCTGCCAAACCACCAAAATCGCCATTCCGGAGCCCAAAGTGGTGGTCTGAATGTATCAAAAATGGGCTGACTCAAATGAATGAGCCAGCCTATTTTTTGTGAAAGATTTATTATTAAATCGTTCCCTGCTCGAGCATTGCGGTTGCAACCTTCATGAAGCCGGCGATGTTGGCGCCCTTCACGTAGTCGACGGTGCCGTCCGGCTGGGTGCCGTACTTGACGCACTGTTCGTGGATGGACTTCATGATGAAGTGGAGCTTCTCGTCAACTTCCTTTGCATCCCAGGAGATGTGCTCTGCGTTCTGGGTCATTTCGAGACCGCTGGTGGCGACGCCGCCTGCGTTCACGGCCTTTCCGGGAGCGAAGAGGATGCCGTTATTCTGGAAGAAGTGGATGGCTCCGGGCTGGCAGCCCATGTTGGATACCTCGCAGCAGCACCAGCAGCCGTTTGCCTTGAGCTGCTTTGCATCGTCCTCGGAGAGTTCGTTCTGGAATGCGCAGGGGAGAGCGATGTCGCAAGGGATGCTCCAGGCTTTCTTTCCGGCGGTGAACTTGGTCTGTCCGGGGAACTTGTCGGCCATGTCCTGAACCTTGTTGCGGTTGGAGGCGCGCATGACAAGCATGTAGTCGATCATTTCGGGAGTGATGCCTTCGGGAATTTCGCAAACGCCGTCAGGACCGGAGATGGCGACAACCTTTGCGCCAAGTTCGCGGGCCTTTGTTGCAGCGCCCCAAGCCACGTTGCCGAAGCCGGAGAGAGCCACTTTCTTGCCCTTGATGTCCTTGCCGGCCTTCTGGAGAAGGTGCTGGGTGAAATAGAGGGCGCCGAAGCCGGTAGCCTCGGGACGGAGGATGGAACCACCCCATGTGCCGCCTTTACCGGTGAGAACGCCTGTGTTGTACTGGCGTGCGAGCTTCTTGTACATACCGTAGAGGTAACCAATTTCGCGGCCGCCTACGCCTACGTCGCCTGCAGGGATGTCCTGGTCGGGGCCGATGCAGTTCCAGAGCTCAAGCATGAAAGCCTGGCAGAAACGCATGATTTCATCGTTGGACTTGCCTACGGGGTCGAAGTCGGAACCGCCCTTTGCACCGCCCATAGGGAGGGTTGTGAGGGCGTTCTTGAAGGTCTGTTCAAAGCCAAGGAACTTGAGCATTGAAGGAGTAACGGCCTTGTGGAAACGGAGACCGCCCTTATAGGGGCCGATAGCACTGTTGAACTGAATACGGTAGCCGGTGTTGGTGCGGACTTCGCCTGCATCGTCAATCCAGGTGACGCGGAATGTGAAGATGCGGTCAGGCTCTACCAGACGCTCAACTATCTTTGCCTTTTCAAATTCGGGATGCTGGTTGTATACATCCTCGATGGACTCGAGAACCTCTTGTACGGCCTGCAGATACTCTTTCTCCAGAGGGTATTTGGCCTCGAGGCGTGCCATGATATCGGCTGTTTTCATAGTAAAAGAAACAATAATTGGTTATAGTTAATAATAAAAAGGAATCTCTTTAATTCCGTTACAAATTTAAAGAAATAAACGGGATTTCCCAATAAAAATGCAAGGAAAAAATAAATGCTTAAAAAATCGCTTATCTTGATGGAAATTATTAACTTTGTAAGTTTTAATACTTGAACCTACAATGAAAAAGTACCTGATTGCGCTTTTGGTGCCCCTTGTGGTCATTACTTCATGCGCGAAGCATCGTTCCAAGGCCGCCAGGCTTATGGCAAACTATGCAGAGGTGACGATTCCCGCTCCGGACCTTTCGGGCATCACCAACAATGGTAAAGAGGTCTTGAATCTGTACCGTTTTGCGGCAGATGAGGTTGATGCCATCTATTGGAAGCAGAATTTTGGTGACAAGTCCGTCATCGAAGCTCTCCAGGATCCTTCAGAGAAGGCTTATGCCATGATCAATTACGGTCCATGGGACAGGATAGACGGAAAGCCTTTCATTGAAGGTTACGGCGAAAAACCCGCCGGTGCATGCTTCTATCCCAAGGACATGACTCCTGAAGAATTCTCGAATTTGGCCGACCCCGACAAGAACAGCCCCTATACTCTTATAGAGAGGGCCGATGACGGGTCGCTCAAGACTGTATGGTATCACGACGCATACGCCGGACATATCGAGAAGATCTCCGATTATCTCGTTGCCGCCGCCGACATCACCATCAAGGAGAGTGTCCGCAACTACCTCCTCAAAATGGCCGATGGCCTCAGGACAGACAACTACTATGAGGCGGAAAAGGCCTGGCTGGAGATGACAGATTCCAAGATGGACCTTGTAATCGGCCCGAACGAGACCGTAGATGACAATCTGTATGGCCGAAAGGCTTCCTTCGGCGCTTATGTGCTCCTTAAGAACCTTGAACGTACGGAAAAGCTTTCCCGTCTGGTGGAAAAGCTCCCCGAGTATCAGTCAATGCTCCCCGGAGACGCTGCTTATCATGCATTCGTGCCGCTGGAGTCCTCCAACATCTTCTCCTGCGATGCCATCTACTACGGCGGTTACACCAACGCCGGGTTCAAGGTTATAGCGATCAATTTCCCTTATGACGCACGCCTGCAGGAGGAAATAGGCACCAGGACGATTCTGTTCGACAATATCATCAGGGAAAAATTCAACCGTACGCTCTTCCCTTCAGGCATGCTTCTTTTCGAAGGGGAGGATGCCGCACACCTCGACGCCAACGCTTTCTACTGGAACATCGTCTTCCGTGAGATTGCCAAGGGACTGGGCGTGAAGGAGACCGTAAACGGCCGCGGCACTGTTGCCGATGCCCTCTCTACAGAGGCCCTCACATTCGAAAAGGCCAAGTCCAACGTCCTGGGCGCATATCTCTGCTCCAAGGAAGTTGCCGACCACCAGATTGAAGCGCTCATCCAGAAGGAAGACGTCCTTGCTACCTTTATCGCCAACGTCATCCGTTCCTGCCGTTTCGGTGATGCCGACGCTACCGGCAGGGCCAATCTGATGATTTACAATTATCTTCTTGAGCAGGGCGCCATCTCCCTCAAGGAGTCCGGGAAATATGCTATCGATTACGCCAAGACCGCAGCCGCTATCGAGTCCCTGGGTGCACAGATCCTGAAGATCCAGGCAACCGGAGATTTCGAGGCCGCAAAGGCTTTCACAGCTTATTATTCAGTGGTAAGCGCCTCTCTCAAGACTGACATAGTCCTTCTGGAGAAGGAGAGGATTCCCGTTGATATACGCTTCAAATACGAATAGTAATAATACAAGATATCATGTCTGACAAGAAATTCAATTTCAAGTACTGTGTATGGCTGCCCCTTGTGCTCGCCATCACAGTCTTCCTCTGGGCTGTTCCGGTAAGTTTCTTTGGAATTGAGGCCCTGACAGTGGTGCAGCAGAGGGTTATCGCCCTGTTCGTGTTCGCTGCGCTGATGTGGATTTTCGAAATCATTCCCAACTGGAGCACCTCGCTTCTGGTTATCGTGATAGCACTGCTGACCGTATCCAACAAGGGTATAGGTCTGTTCTGCGACCCTCAGTACGGAACCCTGGTGCCTTACGGCCGTATCATGGCCTCCATGGCAGACCCTGTCGTCATGCTGTTCCTCGGCGGTTTCGTGCTTGCAATCATGGCAGAGCGCTACGGCCTTGACGTCACGCTTGCAAGAGCCCTTCTGAAACTCTTCGGCACAAAGCCTGAGATTGTCCTTCTGGGCTTCCTTATCATGATTTCCGTGTTCTCGATGTTCATGTCCAACACCGCCACGGCCGCCATGATGCTCGCCCTCCTTACTCCGGTGCTTTCCAAGCTCCCTGCCGATGACAGGGGCAAGGTCGGCCTTGCGCTGTCAATCCCTGTCGCTGCGAACCTCGGCGGTATCGGCACTCCTATCGGCACACCTCCAAACGCTACTGCAAAGGGTGCGCTGGAACAGGCCGGCATCGATGTGTCCTTCGGCGAGTGGTGCGTGCACATGATCCCTTACGTGATTATCATGATTCTTCTCGCATGGGTTATCCTCCGCGTTTTCTTCCCCTTCAAGACCAAGAAACTCGTTCTTGAAATCCCTGAAAGCAACAGGAAGAAGGACTGGAAACTCTATGTTGTATGGATTACTTTCGTGGGAACCATCCTTCTCTGGGCTACAGAGCAGATTACCCACATCAACTCCAATATCGTGGCTCTTATCCCTCTTGGCGTTTTCACCGCTACCGGTCTTTTCGGCAAGGAGGAAATCAAGGAAATCAACTGGAACGTGCTCTGGCTCGTAGCGGGAGGTTTCTGCCTTGGATACTGCCTGCAGGATACCGGTCTTGCCAAGGTCCTCATCCAGGCTATTCCTTTCGGCAGCATGTCCGTGGTTCTCGTTCTCATCATCGCAGGCCTGGTATGCTACTTCCTGTCCAACTTCATCTCCAACTCCGCTACAGCAGCCCTTCTTATCCCTATCCTTATTGTGGTTGCTAACGGCATGGCAGACCCTGAAGCTGCAAACAACGCCCAGTTCCTCGCAATGGGCGGCACCAGTGCAATGATTATCTTCATCGCAGTCTGCGCCTCCATCGCAATGCTTTTCCCTATCTCCACTCCTCCGAACGCCATCGCATCGGCAACCGGCATGGTAGAGACCAAAGATATGACAAAGGTGGGCCTCATCATCGGTATCATCGGTTTTGTCCTTGGTTACTTCTGGCTCACAAAACTCTTCCCGTTCGCATAAAATGAAAAAGACATTGGCAATATTCCTCCTTGCGCTGACAGGCTTTGGTGCCTATGCACAGGAGACTCCCGCAAAGTTCAAACTCTACGGCTTCATCCGCAATTATGCTGTCGTAGACTCACGTGAAGTGAGCGCAGGTACGCATGACCTGTATTACTACATGCCCAAGGATCAGTCTCTGAACGCGGCAGGGGAAGACTTGAGCGCCGGTTTCAACTGGAAGTTCATTTCCCTTACCACGCGTCTCGGCCTGGACATTTCCGGGTATGAGTTCGGTGGATTCAAAATGGCAGGAAAGGTCGAGGCCGATTTCTACAGCCTCAACGGCTCCGGTTCCGCAAATACCATAGCCCAGCTCAGGCTTCGCCAGGCCTATATGGCCCTCACTCGTGAATTCAGCGACGGAGAGAAGTTCACCCTCAATATCGGCCAGACATGGCATCCTATGGCGGTTGACCTTCCCTTCGGAATCAATCTCGAGACCTGTGCTCCTTTCGGTCCCTTCAACCGCAGCCCCCAGGTGATGGGACATTCCACCATGGGAAAACTCACTCTCACATACGGTTTCCTGTATCTGAGCCAGTACCTTCCCATGGATGCCCAGGCAAATGCAAAAAGCGTGGCTCCCTGGAAATACGGTTTTCCTGAACAGTATCTGGGTATTACTTACAAGGACGGCCCCTTCGTTGCAAAACTGGGCGTAGACAATGTCCTGTCAAAACCCTTCCGCACTGTAAAGGACGACGCCGGTGTAGATCATAAGGCCGGAGGTCTTCTTGAGGCACTGACCGGCTTTGCATATGCCCAGTATGGCAAGGGTATGTTCCAGATCAAGGCCAAGGCGGTCCTCGCCATGAGCGGTGAGCACATGAACATCCTCTCCGGCTACGGCATTGCAGATTATGACGCTGCTACTTATACCTACACTTATACTCCCATGCGTGACTTCACGTCCTTCGTGAGCGCCCAGTATGGAAAGAAATTCCAGGTTATGGGCATGATAGGCTACATGAAGCAGCTTGGTACTGCAAAGGACCTTATGGGAGGCGCTGCAGCCGTCAATACTGCCGGCGGCAACCTTTGGCTGAATACCGCGGCTGCCACCAATATCCAGCAGGCCGTCCGTCTGACTCCTACGGTAGTATGGAACATCGGCAAGCTTCAGATGGGTATTGAGTACGACTTCACCTATGCCGAATTCGGCAACAGCGACGCCACCCGCAATGCCCGTGGCATCTACGAGGCCGGAAATACGCACTGGCTGGGCAACCACAGGCTTATCTGGCTCTCCAAGTTCAATTTCTAATGGGAGCGTTTTACAGGGAAATACCGGCTCCGGAGTTTGAAGACATCCGGAGCCGTATCCTTTATGAGGACAACCATCTTCTTATCTTCAACAAGAGGGTGGGGGAGATAGTCCAGGGAGACAAGACCGGTGACGAGGCACTTTCCGAAACCCTCAAGGCATTCATCGCCCAACGGGATGAGAAGCCCGGTCAGGTTTTCATGGGTGTGCCGCACAGGCTTGACCGTCCGGTAAGCGGTGTCTGCATATTTGCAAAGACGTCAAAGGCGCTTGAGAGGCTCAACGAGATGCTTCGCAAAGGGGATATCCACAAGACATACTGGGCACTTACGGCAAACCGCCCTGCAAAGGAGGAGGATACCCTGACGGACAATCTGGTGAGAAATGAAAAGCAGAACAAGTCCTATATAGTCCGGGAAGGCGGCAAGGAGGCAAGGCTTGCGTACAAGCTCATCGGCACAACCAAGACTTATTTCCTTTTGGAGGTGCAGCTCTTTACGGGCAGGCATCATCAGATTCGCTGTCAGCTTGCCGGGATGGGCTGTCCCATCAAGGGAGACCTTAAATACGGCGCCAGGCGCTCCAATCCTGACGGAGGCATATCGCTTCATGCCCGCAATATACAGTTCATCCACCCCGTCAAGAAGACTGAGGTGGATGTAACAGCCCCTGTTCCAGAGTCCTGGAAAGGGATTCAGGGATAGCGCAAGCTGCTTTTTATTATTTCAGTGTTTCTTTTCTTACCCTCGAGCACCAGTGGCTCGGGGGCTCTTTCATTACAGCCCTGAAAGCCTGGTAGAATGAGGTGTTGGAATGGAAGCCGCTGAGCTGTGCCATTTCAACTATTCTCAGGCTGGGGTTGTTCCGGAAAAGCTCTACAGCATACATGATCCTGTAATAGTTTACGTAGCTTCTAAAGTTCTTTCCCGAATACTGATTTATTACTCGGCTCAGATATGCGCGGTTAGTGAAAAGCGCGTTCGCAAGGTCTTGGATTGAATATCTGTCAACCAGGAAGGGACGTTTTTCCACCATGTATCTGCAACACTTGTCGTACAGGAACTGATCGATTGCCGCCGTAGTCATTTCTTCTGAAATACTAGGCACGGGGGATGATACCCCCAGAAGTTCATTAATCTGGGCTTCTTTCTTCCGGAGACGTACGAACTGGCAGATAAGCACGGCCGACACTGTCACCAGGAAAGCAGCCAGAATCCATACAACTGAGTTCATCTGCTTTCATCGGGTGCAGGCACTGCGCTAACCCTGTATGTCAAAGAACTATTTCTTAATGGAATCGAAGCCCTTTCCGTACACGCCGTTCACGGAACTGACGGAGAGGAATGCTTCGGGGTCAATCTGCTTTATGTAGCGGAGCATCAGTTTGATGTCGTTTTTCCTGGTGAGGACCATCAGAACCTTGGTGTCCTGCTTTGTGTACCAGCCCTTGCCATCCAGTACGGTGACCCCGCGGTGAAGTTCACCGGTGATGGCATCGGCAATCTTGTCGTAGTGCTTGGACAGGATGAAAAGCTGGACGCTCTGCTGCTGGCCGTTGATGTACATGTCCATGACGTAACTGTTCACCGTAACCAGGATAAGGCCGTAGACGACGGTTGTAATCTTGTCGGCAAAAGGCATAAGATGGCTTACGGGATTGCCTGCGGCATCCAGGAGGGGGGCGCCTGTCGCAGGGTCTACGTCAAATACGTATGAGGGGACGATGAGCGACGAGGTTATGATGAAGAAGTCGAGGAAGAGGATTACGCTTCCGGGAGAAACATTGTGGTACTTGGTCCATATTAGGGCTATGATGTCTGTCCCTCCGGTGGAGCCTCCGTTGGTGATGCTCATGCCGATTCCGATGCCTGCCATGAGACCGCCCATGATGACGGACATGAGTTTACCGTTCTGGATGGCGAGCGTGTTCACGATGCTCTGGGGTATCATGTCCGGAAGGAAGCGCAGGGCTACCGATGCCAGGATAATGGCATACAGCGTCTTTGCGCCGAATCCTTTACCCAGTATGATGACGGCAAGTAGCAGCAGGATGGCGTTTATCACAAAGTAGGAATAGCCCATCTGGATTGTTCCCTGCGTGGCATACTGTATCATGGAGCTGATACCGGAGACGCCTCCGCCTACAAGGTTGTTGGGGATGAGGAAGATGGACCATCCGCTTACGTAGATGAGTATGCCAAACGTGACGAACAGCCACTCCTTAATATGTGTGAGTATTGTTTTTTTCAATTGGGGCATGTTTATTTCTTCTTTTTAAGTTCGATACCAGTTTTCATCTCTCCGAAGCCTTCTCCGTATACGTTGTTTGCCGGAACCACCGTCACAAAAGCCTTGGGGTCGATTTCCTTGACTGCCTTGGTTACTTCCGACAGTTCCGTGCGGCGGATGACTATGAGGAGGACCTTGCGCTCTTTCTGGGTATACCAGCCTATGGATTCAAGGGCTGTGACACCGCGCTCCATCTTGTCATTGACGTAGTTGGCAATCTGGGTGTACTTGTCCGAGAATATGAGAAGTTGGACCGACGACTCCTTGCCCAGCATGATGAGGTCAAGGACATAGGCGCAGACTCCCATTGTGATATAGCCGTAAATGACGTCCGTGAAGCAGTGTCCCGGAACGAAGAGCAGGAGGGTGATGACGATAAGGTCTGCAAACAGATAAAACCGTCCGAGCGTCACCGGCCAGAACTTGTTCACGATAAGGGCAAGGATGTCGGTGCCGCCGGTGGAGCCGCCCCTCATTATGATGAGGGAAAGGCCAACGGCCTCAAGCAGACCGCCGATGATAGGGATAAGCACCTTCTCCGTAACCGCGAGCGGATTCCCCGGAACAGCCTGGAGAAAGGCCATGGAGTCGCTTCCGAAGAGGCGGAACAGGGCCGATGACAAGACGATTGCATAAATGGTCTTTATGCCGAAACTGCGCCCCAGTATTATCCAGGCCAGTATCAGCAGCAGCGTATTGATGCTGAAATACCAGATGTCCACAGAAACCCCGGTAACCATCGCCAGCAGTGCCGATGCGCCGGTGAGACCGCCGTCGATCATGTCGTTCGGGAGGAGGAAAGAGGTCCACGCCATCACGAACAGCACCACGCCTAACGTGATGACTATATAGTCGAAAATGACCAGCAGGACCTTTCTTGACTTGTCGCTCATATTTTACTTTTTAAGTACTACGTTGACTATCCTTCCGGGAACCACAATGACCTTGAGGATGGAAAGTTCGCCTACGTACTTTGGCGTACTCTCGTGGCCGCGGACGAGTGCTTCCACATCGGCAGGGCTTGCCGATGCCGGAGCGTCGATGAAGAAACGGGTCTTTCCGTTGAAAGAGACAGGGTATTTGACGCTGTTGTCCACAGTGAGCTCCTGCCTGTATTCGGGGAAGGTGGCCTGTGTGACTGAAGTCTCATGCCCAAGCTGGTGCCAAAGCTCCTCTGCGATGTGAGGCGCGAACGGCGACAGGAGTACCACCAGCGGCTCCAGGATCTCCCTCTTGGAACAGTTGCCAAGGTCGTTCAGGGCTATCATGAAGGCCGATATGGTGGTGTTGTAAGAGAAGTTTTCGATATCTTCCTGCTCCTTGCCGATGAGCTTGTGAAGGGCCTTCAGCTCGTCTGCAGTGGGCTTTTCGTCGTTTACGAGGAAGTTGTCCCTGTCCCAGAACAGCCTCCAGAACTTCTTGAGGAAGCGGTTCACGCCGTCGATACCCTTGGTATCCCAGGGCTTAGCCTGTTCAATGGGGCCGAGGAACATTTCGTAGAGGCGGAGGGTGTCGGCACCGTAGGTGTTGCAGATGTTGTCCGGATTGACCACGTTGTACATGCTCTTGGACATCTTTTCAATTGCCCAGCCGCAGATGTACTCGCCGTTTTCCAGGACGAACTCTGCATCCTTGTAGTCCGGTCTCCAGGCGCGGAAGGCGTCGATGTCGAGCTTGTCGTTGTATACGATGTTCACGTCCACGTGCACGGGGATGGTCTCATACTGGTCCTTGAGGCCTGCGGAGACAAACTTGTTGGTGCCGGGTATCATGTACACGAAGTTGGAACGTCCCTGTATCATGCCCTGGTTTATGAGCTTTTTGAACGGCTCGTCCTTGCAGACGTAACCCAGGTCATAGAGGAATTTGTTCCAGAAGCGGCTGTAGATGAGGTGACCGGTGGCATGTTCGGTGCCGCCCACGTAAAGGTCTACATCCTGCCAGTAATCATTGGCTTCGTGACTTACGAGTCCCTTGCTGTTGTGAGGGTCCATATAGCGCAGATAGTATGCGCTGGAGCCGGCAAATCCGGGCATGGTGCTTGTCTCAAGCGGATAACCTTCATAGGTCCAATCCTTTGCACGCGCAAGCGGCGGCTGGCCGTCCTCGGTGGGTTTGTACTGGTCAATCTCCGGGAGAGTGAGCGGCAGGGCGCTTTCAGGCAGGGGAGTAGCAATGCCGTCCTTGAAGCAAATGGGGAAGGGCTCTCCCCAGTAGCGCTGGCGGGAGAATATGGCGTCGCGGATGCGGTAATTGATTTTCCTGTGGCCGATGCCGTGCTTCTCTACATAGTCGATGGCCGCCGGAATGGCCTCCTTGACGGTGAGTCCGTTCAGGAATCCGCTGTTGCACATGATGCCTTCCTTGGCGTCGAGGGAACTCTCGGAAACATCGGCACCCTCGATGAGGGGGATGATGGGGAGATTGAATTTCTTGGCGAAGGCGTAGTCCCTGCTGTCATGGGCCGGAACTGCCATGATGGCACCGGTGCCATATCCTGCCAGTACGTATTCGGAGATCCAGACGGGAACCTTTTCTCCGGTGAGGGGGTTGATGCCGTATGAGCCGGAAAATACGCCCGTGACGGCCTTGGCGGCCATTCTTTCGCGTTCGGTCTTCTTCTTTACCTCCTCAAGATATGCATCCACCGCTTTTTTCTGCGAGGCCGATGTGAGTTTCTCCACCCATTCGCTTTCCGGGGCAAGGACCATGAACGTTACGCCGAAGACGGTGTCGGCACGGGTGGTGAAGATGGTGACGTCGTGTTCGGCACCGTCGCATTCCACCTTGAATACCATCTCTGCACCTTCGCTTCGGCCGATCCAGTTGCGCTGCATTTCCTTGAGGGAATCGGTCCAGTCAAGACGGTCCAGGCCTTCAAGCAGCCTGCCTGCATAGGCCGATACCCTGAGCTGCCACTGGGTCATCTTCTTCTGGAAGACGGGGTGGCCTCCGCGCTCTGAATAACCGTCCTTAACTTCGTCATTTGCAAGAACGGTCCCAAGGGCGGGGCACCAGTTAACCGTGCTCTCTCCCTGATATGCTATGCGATAGCGCATGAGAACGTCGGATTTCTCCTTGTCCGAGAAGACTTTCCACTCATCGGCAGAGAAGGCGGGACCTTCACTGCATGCGGCATTGACCGCGCTGCTGCCGCCTTTCTCGAAGGCTTTTATGAGTTCGTCGATGGGACGGGCCTTGTCCAGGTCCTTGTCATACCAGGAGGCGAACATCTTGAGGAAGGCCCACTGTGTCCAATGATAGTAGTCCGGGTCTGAAGTACGGAATTCGCGGTTCCAGTCGAAGGAGAAGCCAATCCGGTCAAGCTGCTGGCGGTACCTTGCAACGTTGTCGTGGGTGGTCTTTTCGGGGTGCTGGCCCGTCTGGATGGCATACTGCTCCGCCGGGAGTCCAAAGGCGTCATATCCCATGGGATGAAGCACGTTGAAGCCCTTCAGCCTTTTGTACCTTGCAAAGATGTCACTTGCAATGTAACCCAGGGGATGACCCACATGCAATCCCGCTCCTGAAGGGTACGGGAACATGTCCAGCACGTAGTATTTGGGTTTCGAACTGTCTTCCTTTGCCTGGTAGGTCTTCTGGTCTACCCACCATTTCTGCCATCTGGCCTCAATCTGTCTGAAATCGTAATCCATTATTTAATAGTCTTTCCGTTAATTCCAATTTTTCCTTTGTTCTTTTCGAGTTTGAAGTCAATGGCGGCCGTAAGAGCCACCTTGACCTTCTTGCCGGCCATGCGTCCGGGGCGCCATTTGGGTGAGGCGCTCACCACCCTCAGGGCCTCAGAATCCAGGGATTCATGTATGCCGCGGGATATCTTCACGTCCGTTACCTCGCCCTTCTCGTCGATTGTAAAACTCACCAGCACACGGCCCTGTATGCCGTTTTCCTGTGCGTATTTGGGATACTTCAGATACTGGTAAACCCATTTTTCCAGGAAGGTTGAAGGGTCGGGAGAATTGAGGAACATGGGCTTTACGTCTACATCGGCAAAAGCGTATGTTCCTGCCGGGATTTCCTCCTTGACGGAGCCGTTGTGGAAGAGCGGACGCTGGCCGTTGCAAAGACGCAGCGCATAGCTGTAGATGTACTCAAGCTCCTTTTCCATGCCTTCGAAATCGATGATTCCGAAGGTGTCCCGCCCGGTATTGTGCTCCGGATATCGGCCTGTGGTGAAGAGGACGGAGGGGATTTCCTTGCTGTAGAAGGCGCGGTGGTCTCCGGTGTATGGCTCTTCGGTGGTGCTTTGTGCCTGGATGGGCAGAAGTTCTCCCTGGAGAGTCTTGACTATGGCGTCAAGGTCCTCATTTGAGGAGGTATAGGCGTAGAAGCCGTTTTCCGGGAGGCCAAGCATGTCCAGGTTTATCATCGCGTCGATTCTGTCCGCGTCCTTGAATGCACGGTCAAGGAAGTACCAGGAGCCGGCGAGGGTTTCGGTGGAGGCTCCGAAGCCGATGAACAGTATGCTGCGCCTTATGAGGCTCCTTGCGTAGGATAGTTTCCCCGCAAGTTCAAGCATCAGAGCCATTCCGGAGGCGTTTCCGTTGGCACCGTAATATATGCGGTTCACCTTCTCGCCGTCCTGGGTGAAGACATCGGCCCCAAGGTTGTCCATCCTTGCGCCGATGACAATGTATCTGTCCCGGAGATTCGGGTCCCAGCCCTGAAGGAAACCCACTACGTTGCGGGAGAGGAGGGTGTTGGCATTCTTCCTGAGGCCGAATTCCTCCTGGGGAAGGACGTCGATGCCGCAGTCCCTAAGCTTTTCTTCAAGGTAAGCGGCTGCGAGTTTTTCGCCTTCACTGCCCGGAGCCCTTCCTTCCATCGATGCCGATGAAAGCATTGAAACGTGCTCCTTGAGGGAACGGACGGTTTCGGAATCCTCAAGCGCATCGAGGGGATTCCGGTACTGTGCGGCAGCCGTGAAACTCGCCGCCAGGGCTATTATCGTAAAGAATTTTCTCATTTGTTCTCAAGCAGCCATGCATCCTTGGAAAAACCTTCCTTGCTGCGCACGGCTTTCAGTTTGGGGATAACCTCTGTGAGGGAGTCGGAAGGACATATCGCCACGGCATTGAGACCGTTCCTGAAACTGACGATCTGGGCGGGATAACCTGCGTCGACGCTGACTTTCTGCATGCGCATGGCGTTGTTGACGTCCCTGAATGCGCCCACTACGATGTAATACTTGGCCGACAGCTCCGTATTCCCCAGGCCACCCAGATTGGAAGGGGTCTTGATGGCGTTCTTCGCCTGGGACAGGGAGTCCAGGAGGAAGGCCTCAAGGGCGGCGAGGGAATCGGCCATCTGCTGCTGGACCTTTCTCATGGAGTCCAGGCGGGCCTGATGGGCTGCTTCTTCTGCCTGCATGCGTTCGATGCGTATTTTCTCTACCTGTGCCGATGTGGGGCGGCCTGCTATGGTCCTTACAAAATCACAGCCGGTTACTGCCAGAATGGCGAAAACAAGTATCAAGGTCCTTTTCATAGGCGTATTTGAGGCGCTAATGCCCTTAATCTGCAAAATTAATCATTTTTCAAGAAAAATGAAGTATATTTGTGCCTGTATGAAGAAGACTCTGAAACTTGAAGCAATCGAACCCATCGAAATTTATGGGGTGGGAAACAAAATACTCACGGAATTCTGTTCCTATTTCCCTCATCTCAAGGTGACCGCCCGCGGCGATGAACTCATCCTCGAAGGAAGGGAGTCGGACATAGCCGAATTCAACATCCGCTTTGCTGAACTTATAGAAAAACGTCACCGCAAGATGAACCTTACGGTATATGACGTGGAGGACATCTTTGCAGGAGGGCAGGAGGACCAATTCCGCCTCGCCGGGGACGGCATCATAGTTTACGGAACCGACGGCAAAGCCATCCGCGCACGCAACAAAACGCAGCAGGACCTCGTCAAGGCCTATTTTGAAAACGACCTGGTCTTTGCTATCGGCCCGGCTGGAACAGGAAAGACTTACACCGCCATAGCACTTGCTGTGAGGGCGCTCAAAAACAGGGAAATAAAGAGGATCATCCTTACACGTCCTGCAGTTGAGGCAGGAGAGCGCCTCGGTTTTCTGCCCGGAGACCTCAAGGACAAGCTGGACCCGTATCTGCAGCCGCTTTATGACGCTTTGTCAGACATGATCCCCTCAAAGAAACTGCAGGATTTCATGGGTGACGGAACCATCCAGATTGCGCCGTTGGCATATATGAGAGGCCGCACGCTGGACCGCGCATGCGTCATCCTGGACGAAGCCCAGAACACCAACCTGGGCCAGCTCAAGATGTTCCTTACCCGTATGGGACCCAGCGCCAAGTTCATCGTCACCGGTGACGCTACGCAGATAGACCTTCCCCACAGGGAAGACTCCGGCCTTCTGCGGGGGATCGAACTCCTTGAGGGCATCAAGGGAATCGCCACCGTCAGGTTCACTCCTGCCGACATAGTCCGCCATCCCCTGGTGACCAAGATTGTTAACGCTTTCGGTTAGTTTTTTGCAAAAAGACTAAAAAAATGTAATATTTTTTGGTTTTTGTTAAAAAAACTGTACCTTTGCAATCCCAATTCCTCTGGATGTAGCGCAGTTGGTAGCGCACCTGGTTAGGGACCAGGAGGTCGCTGGTTCAAGTCCAGTCATCCAGACCATTGAAAATCAAGCACTTGCGAGTTTTCGAAAGTGCTTGATTTCTTTCTACATTATATGAATTGGATTATTCTGATTGTTGCCGGGTTGTGTGAATGTGGGTTCACCTTCTGTCTTGGCAAGGCCAAAATGGCCGCGGGCTGGGAAGCCTTTGGATGGTATGCCGGATTCGTGATCGTATCGGCCCTTAGCATGCTGCTGCTTGCAAAAGCGAGCAAGACTATTCCTATAGGCACGGCCTATCCGGTATGGACCGGAATCGGCGCCGTGGGCACAGTCCTTATCGGCATATTCGTTTTCAAGGAGCCGGCCACTTTCTGGAGGATGTTTTTCATCGTGACGCTCATCGCCTCCGTTATCGGGCTCAAGATGGTGTAAGTTATTACTGGACATCTTGCCAGTCCCGCAAACTGTGCTTATCTTTGTGTGTCAATAAACTGGCACGGAATGAAAGAATACGGACATTTTGACGACGCTAAACGCGAGTATGTCATCACAGACCCGGCCACACCATGGCCGTGGATAAACTATCTTGGAACGGAGGATTTCTTCTCCCTCATATCCAACACAGCCGGAGGTTACTGTTTCTGCAAGGATGCAAAATTCAGGCGCATCCTGCGTTACAGGTACAACGGCGTGCCCATGGATGACGGCGGGCGCTATTACTATATAAAGGATGGCGACACGGTCTGGAACCCCGGCTGGAAGCCGTGCAAGACGCAGCTCGATGCCTACGAGTGCCGCCACGGCATGGGATATACGCGCGTTTCAGGGGAGAAGAACGGGCTCCGTGCCGATGTCCTCTTCTTCGTTCCCATCGGCCACCGCTGCGAGGTGCACCGCGTGAAGCTCACCAATACCGGAAAGACCCGGAAGTCCTTCCAGCTGTATTCTTTCGTGGAATGGTGCCTGTGGAATGCGTCCACGGACATGGAGAACTTCCAGAGGAACCTGTCTACCGGAGAGGTGGAGATTGACGGCAATGTCCTGTATCACAAGACTGAATACCGCGAGCGCAGGGACCACTATGCTTTCTTTGGGGTGAACCGCCCCTTTGACGGTTTCGATATGGACAGGGAGACTTTCATCGGCCTGTACAATGGATTTGATGCGCCGCAGCAGGTGCTGGCCGGCACTTCGGGGAACTCAGTCGCACACGGCTGGAGCCCTGTCGCTTCGCACAGGTTCGACCTTACCCTTGAGCCGGGGGCATCGGAAGAGCTCATTTTCGTGCTGGGTTATGTGGAGAATGCCCCGGAGGAGAAGTTCGTTTCAAAGGGCGTCATCAACAAGGCCAAGGCGCAGAGGATGATGGAGGCGTTTGCGACTCCGGAGCAGGCAGATGCGGCATTCGGCAGGCTCAGGGCCTTCTGGGATGACCTTCTTGGACGCTTCAACGTTCAGTCGGACGTGCCGGAACTGGACAGGACGGTGAATATCTGGAACCAGTACCAGTGCATGATAACCTTCTTCTTCAGCAGGAGTGCCAGCTATTTCGAAAGCGGCATCGGCAGGGGAATGGGATTCCGCGACTCCAATCAGGACCTTGCCGGTATCGTGCATCTTATTCCGGAACGGGCAAGGCAGAGGATACTGGACATCGCTGCGACACAGTTCCCGGACGGAGGCTGCTACCACCAGTACCAGCCGCTTACAAAGCGCGGTAACAACGACATCGGCGGAGGTTTCAACGACGATCCCCTGTGGCTGATTTTCGGCACGGTGGCGTATATCCGCGAGACAGGCGACTTCGGCATCCTTGAAGAGCCGGTGCCTTTTTACAACAAGCCCGGGACGGAAGTTTCGCTGCTGGAGCACCTGAAGATCAGTTTTGCCCACGTAACGGAGAACCTCGGCCCCCATGGGCTTCCCCTCATCGGCAGGGCCGACTGGAACGACTGCCTTAACCTTAACTGCTTCTCTGACAATCCGGACGAATCCTTCCAGACCACGGAAAACAAGACCGAGGGCTCCAAGGCCGAATCCCTCATGATTGCAGGCCTTTTCGTCGCGGAGGGCAAGGACTTCGCCGAGCTTCTGGAGCGTATCGGCAAAGATGCCGCTCATGTGCGCAAAGTTGTTGCCGATATGGAAGAAGCCGTGAAGAAATACGGCTGGGACGGGCAGTGGTTCCTTCGCGCGTACGATTATTACGGCAATAAAATCGGCTCCCATGATTGCGAAGAGGGCAAGGTTTTCATCGAAAGCCAGGGCTGGTGCACTATGGCCCGCATCGGTGCCGATGAAGGCCTCTGCGACAAGGCTCTTGACTCTGCGGTCAAGTATCTCGAGTGCGAGCACGGCCTTGTGCTCAATACCCCTGCCTATACGACCTATATCAAGGATTACGGCGAGATAAGTTCGTATCCTGAAGGCTACAAGGAGAATGCGGGCATCTTCTGCCACAACAATCCTTGGGTAATCATCGGCGAAGCCATGGCCGGCAGGGCCGATGACGCCTGGCGCCATTACCGCAAGATAACGCCCGCCTTCACCAAGGACCAGGCGCTGAGAAAAGTGGAGCCTTATGTGTTCTGCCAGATGGTGGCCGGAAAGGATGCCGCAAAGCCAGGAGAAGGCAAGAACAGCTGGCTTACGGGCACCGCTGCATGGACTTGGAAAGCCGTGAGCGAGGCCCTGCTTGGCATCAAGCCCCAGTTTGACGGCCTTCTTGTGGAGCCCTGCATCCCAATCGGCACATACAGGATTCACCGCCGCTTCCGTGATGCAGAGTACGACCTTACCATACGCCAGACTGGTAAGGGAGGCAGTTATTTCATCCCCTACAAGCCCGGCAGTCAGGTAATCGAGATTGAACTTTAGATTTCCTTGCCTTCAATGAACACCTTGCTTATGAACGGGGTGTGGTGGAGGTAGGGAAGTTTTGTGAGTGTCCAGCCAGGCTGAGTCAGAATCAGGCTGGCTTTTTTTCCGCGTGTAATGGAGCCCAGCTCATGAGAAACGCCCATGGCATAAGCGCTGTTGAGGGTGACGGCATTGAATGCCTGTGCTGGCGTAAGGCGCATCCTGATGCAGCCAAGGGCCATCACAAAGCGCATGTCTCCGGATGGCGAGGAGCCGGGATTATAGTCTGATGCCAGCGCCACCCCAAGGCCGGCGTTGATGTAATCCTTTGCCCTGCCATAAGGTATTCCAAGGAAGAAAGATGAGCCGGGAAGCATCGTGGGCATGGTTTCAGACCCCCGAAGGGCCTCGATCTCTGCATCGGTAGTCCTTTCCAGATGGTCTACGGACAGTGCTCCGTGCTTGACTCCAACCTGTACGCCGCCGCTAACTGCAAGCTCATTGGCATGGATTTTCGGCCTCAGAAGGCCCTTTGCGGCCGAAAGAATACGGTCTGTGTCTTCCACGGTAAAAAAGCCTTCGTCGCAGAATACGTCTACGAAATCGGCCAGCTTTGCAGCCTCCGGAATCATGTCTATAACGGCCTGCACATAGTCTTCATGGGAGTACCCCCTGCCGATGGCATGAGCCCCCAGAAAAGTGCTTTTGACCGTTGCCGGGACCGTTTTCCTGATGCGGTCAATTACACGAAGCATCTTCATTTCGCCCTTCGGGTTGAGCCCGTAACCGCTCTTTATTTCCATGGCAACTGTACCTTTTGCCATCATCTCTTTCACACGCGCCATGGACTGCTCGAAGAGCGAGTCCTCGGAGGTGGTGCCCAGAAGGTCCGATGAGTTGAGAATTCCACCTCCTCGGGCGGCGATTTCCTCATAGCTGAGGCCGTTTATCTTGTCAAGGAATTCGCCGTCACGGCTTCCTGCGTAGACTATGTGGGTATGGCTGTCGCAGAAGCCTGGGAGGATCATGCCGCCGCGGGCGTCGACTTCGCTCGGAATGTCAGAGGGGCAGGTGGACATGGGACCGAAGTCGGCAATGCGGCCGTCTTCGATGAGGAGCCAGGCGTTTTCAAGGCAGTCGACAATGCCCTGAGAGGCGCCCTCCTTTCGGAGAACGCCTTCAGGAACTATGCCGGCTAGTATTCCTATGTTCTTGATTAGCACGGAATGCTGGTTTTACGGATGAATTCTATGCTCTTTTCGATGAGCGGATGCATGTAGGAGTCCTTGTCCAGGAAGGGAACGTCTTTCCTGTATTCTGCAACTACGCCCTCAAGGGTGGGTGAAGACTTCTCCGGGCGGCGGAACTCGAGGGCCTGTGCGGCGTTGAAGAGTTCGATTGCGAGCACCCTCTCTACATTGTCTACGATCCTTACGAGCTTTGTGGCGGAGTTGGAGCCCATGGAGACGTGGTCTTCCTGACCCTGGGAAGAGGGAATGGAGTCGCATGATGCCGGCCAGCAGAGTCCCTTGTTTTGGGAAACGATTGAGGCTGCCGTGTACTGCGGAATCATGAAGCCGCTGTTGAGGCCGGGATTGGCGACCAGGTACTTTGGAAGCCCTCTGAGGCCATGGATGAGCTGATAGGTGCGGCGTTCCGATATGCTTGCAAGTTCCGACATCGCAATGGCGAGCGCGTCCATCGGAATGGCAATGGGCTCACCGTGGAAGTTGCCTGCGGAAATGATCATGTCTTCCTCGGGGAAAACGTTGGGGTTGTCCGTCGTGGAGTTGATTTCGTTCTCGATGACGGATTTCACATAAAGGATGTTGTCCTTGACGGCTCCGTGAACCTGAGGGATGCAGCGGAAGCTGTATGGATCCTGGACGTGTTCCTTGTGCCTCTGGATGAGCTGGCTGCCTTCGAGAAGTTCGCAGAAACGCTTTCCTGTGCTTATCTGACCGTTATGGGGACGGATAAGGTGCGTCAGGGGAAGGAAAGGCTCGATACGGCCGTCATAGGCATCCAGGGAGATGGCGCCGATGACATCGGCCCAGCGGGAGAGGCGCATGCTCTTGAGGATGGACCATACGGCATGGGCGCTCATGAACTGGGTGCCGTTCAGGAGGGCGAGGCCTTCCTTTGACTGCAGCTTGATGGGCTCCCAGCCCTTTTCTTTCCATACTTCCGCCGCGGGGCGTTCTTTCCCTTTATATAACACTTCTCCAAGGCCGATGAGCGGAAGGCTCAGGTGGGCAAGAGGCGCGAGGTCTCCGGAGGCTCCAAGCGAACCTTGCTGATAGACGACAGGGAGGATATCGTCGTTGTACATGTCGATGAGCCTCTGTGCCGTGATAAGCTGTACGCCGGAATGGCCGTATGCAAAGTTCCTAATCTTGAGGAAGAGCATGAGCTTGACAATCTCCGGGCGTACTTTTTCTCCGGCGCCGCAGGCGTGGGACACTACCAGATTGTGCTGAAGCTGCGAGAGGTCTTCCTTGGGAATGGTGACGTTGTAGAGTGAACCGAATCCGGTGGTGATACCGTAGATGGGTCTTCCTACATCGTCCATCTTGCTGTCAAGATATTCGCGGCAGCGGATGATGGCTGCTTCGGATTCTTTGGAGAGAGCGAGCTTTTCGCCTTTGTCAAATATCTCCCTCACATCTTCCAGGGAGAGCCTTTTGCTAGAGATATAATGCATTACTTGAGAGATTTCAGGATTAAGTCTTCATCGGCCTCGTTGGGGAGGGTGACCTTGAGAAGTGGAGTCCGTTTCATTTCCCTTTCAATCGCAAAGCGGGCGCCTTCGTTGCGTGCCCAGGAGCGGCGGGCGATGCCGTTGTTCACATCCCAGAACAGCATTTCGCGGATGTGGCGGTCGCTGTCCGAAGAGCCGTCTATAACCATGCCGAAGCCGCCGTTTATCACTTCGCCCCAGCCTACGCCGCCACCGTTATGGATGGAGACCCAGGTGGCGCCGCGGAAACCGTCGCCGATGACGTTCTGGACGGCCATGTCGGCACAGAACTGGCTGCCGTCATAGATGTTGGAGGTCTCGCGGAAGGGGGAGTCGGTGCCGGAGACGTCGTGGTGGTCGCGGCCAAGGACTATCGGCGCAGAGATCCGGCCTTCCTTTATGGCCTTGTTGAAGGCAAGGGCGATCTTGGTGCGGCCTTCGCAGTCGGCATAGAGGATTCTGGCCTGGGAGCCTACTACGAGGTGGTTCCTGCCGGCTTCTTCTATCCAGTGGATGTTGTCCTTCATCTGGCCCTTGATTTCGTCGGGGGCCGTTTCTGCCATTTCGGTAAGCACCTTGACGGCGATGGCGTCGGAGGCGGCGAGGTCTTCGGGCTTTTCGCTCATGCACACCCAGCGGAACGGGCCGAATCCGTAGTCGAAGTAAAGCGGTCCCATGATGTCCTGGACGTAGGAAGGATAGCGGAAGGAGCCGTCTTCGCGGAGGATGTCGGCACCGGCGCGGGAACTCTCGAGGAGGAAGGCGTTGCCGTAGTCAAAGAAGTACATTCCCTTGGCGGTGAGGCGGTTGATTGCCGCAACCTGGCGGCGGAGGGATGCCTGGACGGCCTTCTTGAACTCATCCGGCTTCTCTGCCATCATCTTCTTGGACTCTTCCAGGGAGTAGCCCACAGGGTAGTAGCCGCCGGCCCACGGGTTGTGGAGGGAGGTCTGGTCGCTGCCGAGGTCTACGGGGATGTTTTCATCGGCAAGTTTTTCCCAGAGGTCCACTACATTGCCAACATACGCGAGGGAGACCACTTCCTTGTTTTCCACGGCCTTGCGGATGCGTCCGATTAGTTCCGGGAGGTCCCTGTGGAGTTCGTCCACCCAGCCCTGGTCATAGCGTTTCTGTGCGGCCATGGGGTTGATTTCGGCAGTGACGCTCACTACGCCTGCGATATTTCCGGCCTTGGGCTGTGCGCCTGACATTCCGCCGAGGCCTGCGGTCACAAAGAGGAGTCCGCCGCGGTCTTCACCGTTTCTGCCCCGTTTGAGAAGCTGCATCCTTGCGGCGTTCATCACGGTAATGGTAGTGCCGTGCACGATGCCCTGGGGGCCGATGTACATATAGCTGCCTGCGGTCATCTGGCCGTACTGGCTGACGCCGAGGGCGTTGAGGCGTTCCCAGTCGTCCGGCTTGGAGTAGTTGGGAATGACCATACCGTTGGTGACGATCACCCTGGGAGCGTCCTTGTGGCTGGGGAAGAGGCCCAGCGGGTGCCCCGAATACATGACGAGAGTCTGTTCGTCCGTCATGTTGGCGAGGTACTGCATTGTGAGCCTGTACTGCGCCCAGTTCTGGAAGATGGCTCCGTTGCCGCCGTAGATGATGAGCTCATGGGGGTGCTGTGCAACCCTTTCGTCCAGGTTGTTCTGGATCATGGCCATGATTGCGGCAGCCTGGCGGCATTTTGCGGGATATTCGTCTATCGGCCTTGCGTAGATGCGATACTCGGGCCTGTAGCGGTACATGTAGATGCGGCCGAAGGCTTCAAGCTCCTTTGCGAATTCCGGAGCCAGGGTCTCATGAAGGCTCTTTGGAAAGTAGCGGAGTGCGTTCTTGATGGCCAGGACCTTCTCCTTGGGGGAGAGTATGTCCTTTCGCCTTGGAGCGTGGTTAATCTCGTCGTCATAAACCTTGACGGGAGGCAGGTTTGCAGGAATTCCCTGCAGTATTTCTTCTTTGAAAGTCATATCTTATTCTGTCATTTCAAGTCCCTATCTGTCATTTCGAGCGAAGTCGAGAAATCTCAAATGCCAATGTTCCTTTCAACCGCTTCCAGCACTTCTTTTTCCAGAGCCTCTGCCTCTGCGACTATCTCATCGGCACGCTTGAGGAGGGGAGCGGCGGCGGTTTTATCGGCAAGGGAAGCGGAATTGATGCGGACGTTGAGGCGGGCGCCTTTCACTGCGGCAACCGCGGCGAGGGCAGCTACACCGGCGTCGGATGCCGATGCGGGATTGCCCTTCAGAGCCATCTCGAGGGCGAGGGGAAGGGCCTTCAGTGAGGCCTCCATCGTCTTCAGGGGCACTTCTGCCGCATAGAGGGTGGCCTCTTCGAGGGCTTCCGAGCGGGCGGCCTTTTCGGCCTCGGTGGCCTTGGGCATTCCAAGGGCGTCCATTATCTTGTCGAAGGCGGCGGTGTCTTCGTCGACGAGGCCGATGAGCTCGTCAAGCACGGCCTGGCCTTTCTCTGCGACGTCGGAGAACTCTTTCCAGCGGCTGTCCCAGCCTCTCTTGTGGGCCGAAAGGTTGGCAACCATTGTGGCAAGGGCTGCACCGAAGGCGCCCATCGCTGCCGATACGCTGCCTCCGCCGGGGGCCGCCGATTCTGATGCGGTCTCGCGGGCGAAGCTTTCAAGGGTTAGGCCTGCAAGGGGTTTGACGTCGTCATTTATAAGGTATTCGATGACCTTTTCTTCGGGTTTGAAGGGCTTGAGGTCGTCGAGGGACATGCTCTTGACGGCGATTTTCACTATCTCCTCTTCGCTGATTCCAAGGGATCGCTGCTGTTTTTCGAGGTAATATCGGCCCGCTTCGATGAGGACTTTCTTGGGCACGAGGCCTACGATTTCTGCGCCGGTGACCCTGAGGCCCCTTGCCGCTGCCTTTGCCGACACTTCTTCAAAGGCGACGTGAAGGGGAGTGGCGTCGATGTCCGTGATGTTCATGGACACCTGGGCAATGCCGTATTCGTCTATGTACCAGCCGATGGCCTTGCAGCCCTTGAGGGTGCCCGGGATCCAGATCTGGTTCCCGTTTTCGTCCTTGAGGAGTTTTCCGGTGAGGGAGCCGCCTTCACGGGCCTTGCGGCCTTTCTCCCTTACGTCGAAGGCCACGGCCATGGCCCTTCTGGTGGAGGTGGTGTTGAGGTTGAAGTTGACGGCTACGAGGAAGTTCCTGGCTCCTACGTTGGTGGCGCCGCACCTGGCTATGTCTTCGGTGTACTCGCCGGCGCCGAAATCGGGCTGCTTTCCGGGAGTTACCATCTTGTTCGGGAGGGCTTCGTATTCGCCTTCACGGCACACGGCAAGGTTCTTCCTTTCAGGTGTCCTTGCGGCGGCTTCATACAGATAGCAGGGGATTCCCAGCTCCTTCCAGAGGCGTTCTGCCGTGTCGGTTGCTATTTTTGCACATTCTTCCAGCGTTATTCCGGCAACGGGAATGAAGGGGAGCACATCGGTGGCGCCGCTTCTGGGGTGTGCGCCGTGATGCTGTCTCATGTCGATTAGTTCCTTGGCTTTGGCGGCACCCTTTACGGCTGCTTCCTGAACAGGCTCCGGCTCTCCTACGAACGTGACTACGGTACGGTTTGTGGCCTCGCCTGGGTCTACGTCAAGGACCTTGATTCCTTCTACGCTTTTGATTGCGTCAACTATTGCGTCGATGATCTTTCTGTCCCTGCCTTCACTGAAGTTCGGGACGCATTCTACGAGTCTCATTATCAGTTTTAGTTTTGGTGCATAAAGTTACGGTTTATTTTCGGGAAGACAAGGATTTTTTTCGGTAAAAACAAATTTTGGCAAGGCTTGCCAAAATTAGGCTGATTGTAAGCTGTGGGATTACTTTTGTGAAAAACTTAAAGGACAATGCTTATGAAACGTCAAAACAATTATCGCGAGCGTCTTCTGAAGGATGCCGCCGGAGCCTGCATTTACTGCGGCCGCCCCCTTACCGCTGAATCTATGGAAATCGACCACATCGTCCCCCGCAGCAAAGGAGGGACAGGGGATTATGACAATCTGGTATGTTCCTGCCCGCGCTGCAATGCGCTCAAAGGGAACAAGGATGCCGGAGAGTTCGTGGATTCCATGTCTCCCAGGAAACAGCTCAGCTACGAAAACCGCCTTACAGAGCTGTTTATGCAGGGTAAACTGTCCGGCCGGAAGTGGGATCTCCTGGACCCAATACCGGAGGAACCAAAGACTGACAGAATGGCAGTTTGTGCTCCATGGCAGATAATTTGCTATCTTTGCAGCGAATTTTATTGATTATGGCAGAGAAAAAGATAAAAGAAGGGGTGCATGACAGCAAACACCTGGCAGCACTTGAAGCCCGTATCGAGGGGCTGAACGAACAGTTGGAAGAGGCAAAGGCAGCTTCCGGTGAGGCAGAGAAAAAAGTCAAGGAAGCAGAGGAAAAGGCAGATGCGGCAAAGGCCGATTATCTGCGCCTCATGGCCGAATTCGACACCTTCCGCCGCCGTACGGCAGAGGAGAAGCTGGCACTTGTCAGCAGCGCATCGGCAGATACGATAAAAGGCCTGCTGCCCATTTTGGATGACTGTGAAATTGCCCTCGACGCCCTTGAAAAGAGTTCAGACAGCGCCGCCGCAAAGGAGGGGACTGAGATGATATTCACCAAGCTTACATCTTATCTCAAGGGAAAAGGCCTTGAAAGGATTGAAGCAAAAGGACAGGAATTCGATACAGAGCTGCATGAAGCTGTTACTACCTTCCCTGCTCCCTCAGAGGAGCTCAAGGGGAAGGTTATTGATGTGGTTCAGACCGGCTACACCCTCGGAGGAAAGGTTCTCCGCTATGCAAAAGTTGTTGTAGGAGCATAATATTATGGCAGCAAAGAGAGATTACTACGAAGTCCTTGGAGTGGACAAGAAGGCGTCTGCAGATGAGATCAAGTCTGCATACCGCAAACTTGCCCTCAAATGGCATCCGGACCGTTGGGTAAACGGCACTGACGCCGAAAAGAAGACCGCTGAGGATAACTTCAAGGAAGCGGCCGAGGCCTATTCCATCCTTTCAGACCCGGACAAGCGCGCCAAATACGACCAGTTCGGTTTTGCTGCAGACCAGATGGGCGGAGGCGGAGCCGGCGGCTTCGACTTCGGCGGAATGGACATCAACGACTTCCTGCGTAACATATTCGGCGGTGGATTCGGCTTCGATTTCGGCGGCGGTTTCAGCGGCTTTGGCGGCGGTTCCTCTTCGGAATCCGGCACCAGGGTTGCTCGTGGGCGTGATATTCGTACCAGCGTCAAACTCACCCTTGAAGAGATTGCAACGGGCTGTGACAAGGATGTGTCCATAGAGAGGGCGCGTCCATGTCCGGACTGCGGCGGCAAGGGAACCAAGAACAGTTCTGACATCAAGACTTGTCCTACCTGTAACGGTCAGGGCCGCGTAAGACAGCAGGCAAGGTCGCTCTTCGGCATGGGATATACTATCAGTACCTGTCCTCAGTGCCAGGGTGCCGGAACCATCATTACCAATCCTTGCCGCAGGTGTAACGGAACCGGACTCGAACGCCGCAGGGAAACAGTGAGGGTTCACATCCCGGCAGGCGTGGAGGACGGAATGCAGATAACCGTACGCGGAGAAGGCCATGCTGCAGCCCACGGAGGCGTAAGCGGAGACCTGCTTGTGGTCATTGCCCAGCAGCCTCATCCCCAGCTCCAGAGAGACGGCAACAACCTCTTCTACACTACCACGATTTCCGTCATGGATGCACTCCTCGGCACGGAAGTGTCCATTCCATGCCTTGACGGCAGCTACAAGGTAAAGGTTGAACCCGGAACCCAGTCCGGAACCGTCGTCAAACTGCGCGGCAAGGGCCTCCCGAGTGTTCAGGGATATGGTCGCGGCACAGGAGACATGTACGTGAAATTCCAGGTCTGGGTCCCTCACAAACTCTCAAGGGAAGAGCGCGAGACCTTTGAAAGAATGCGTTTCAGTTCGTCCTTTAAACCGGATCTCACACGGGAAGACAAGAATACCTTCGATAAAGTTAAAAATATTTTCTAAAAAGTTTTGGAACTTTGGGAAAAGTTTGTACCTTTGCAGTCCCAAAACAAGCAACCTCTTGTCAGGAGCCAAACCGCAAAGTTGCATTTAGAGAATTAGAATTATGGATTTGATTAAACTTGCAGAGCAGGCTTTCAATAATGAGAAAGCAGCCTCCTACCCGGATTTCAAGGCCGGTGACACTGTCACCGTTACCTATAGAATCAAGGAAGGTGATAAGGAGAGACTCCAGAAGTTCCGTGGAGTAGTTATTCAGATAAAGGGTATGGATCCCTTCACCCGTACTTTCACAGTACGCAAAATCGCCAGCGGCGTGGGTGTTGAAAGAATCTTCCCTTATCAGTCACCGTTCATTGACAGCATTGAGGTTAACAAGAATGGTAAGGTCCGTCGCGCACGCATCTTCTACCTCCGTGACCTCACCGGCAAGAAGGCCCGCATCAAAGAGAAGGTCTACGTTGCTGAAAAATAAAAGAGCGGCCTAAGGCCCTCCAAACGGCTCCTTAGCTCAATTGAATAGAGCATTTGACTACGGATCAAAAGGTTACAGGTTTGAGTCCTGTAGGAGTCACCTCGAAACGCCCTCAGACATAGTTCTGGGGGCGTTTCTTTTATTATCTGTACCACCGAATTATTTGACACATTGCCTCTATCCAACCTTATAATCTGGAACCATTATAGCCTTTCTATAACAGGGTCTGTGAACTTGGGCATCCCGGAGATGGCGTTCACCTCCTTGTGGAAGGACTCGATATCCTTGATGCCCGCGTAGTCCTTTATGTCTATACGCCGCTTCCTGCCTTCGGTGAGCGATACTACTATGCGTAAGAAGCGGTTTTCGATTCCCTCACCTCTCACTCCGCCGCCCGAGGGTCTTTCACAATAGTGAATATAGCAGCTGTCGATAGCGTCAGAGGGAATCAATTCCCCATCGGCAGTCTTTATTCCCTCAGGTGAAATCTCTACCGTGAGTGAAGACTTCCTCCTCTCCCGAAGGAAGACAATGCCGCAGATGACCGCTAACGCTACGAAGATGGCAATGAAGAAGACATAAACAGGATGATCGGCCATAAAGCCGATAAAGATTGCGGCCGCAAGGGCGGCAATGGCCACGATGGCGCTCACTGTCATCATTCCGCGGCGGTGAGTAAGGACTATTTCCATATGTCAGAATATACTATGTGGTTTAATGGGCTATTAATATGTCATAGCGGCATAGATGAAGAATCCGAGTATAAGGGCGATACATACAGGAATGACCCATCCCCAGCGCTTGGCATCGTCCATGAGGTCAAGGTCCAGGCACAGGTTCTTTTTCTTTGCCGCAACTATCCAGATTACAAGGAAGAGGGCTGAAGCTCCAAGGAAAGTCCAGCTGGGGTATTCCACCCCTCCGCAAATAAATCCCACCAGCCTGTTCACGAGTTTCGCAATCTGGTAGGTGGCCGATGAGAACAGCAGGCCGAAGCAGAGAAGGACTCTCCATAGGTTATACCTGCCGGGAATCCGAGGCTGATATCCACGTGTTATCCTGAAGATAGCACTGTAGATGATGAAAAGCGGTATGGCGGCGGTTCCGCCTGCAGCATCGGTCTTCCCTCTTTTAAGTAAGAAAGCCGACACGGCAAGGAAGAGGACCGACACCACTACGGCTCCCACTATGATGAGGGCATTGCTTCTCTTTCGGTCGGCTTCCGCAGGGATGCCGGAATCCTTTTGGGAATCAGACCCGAAGAGGTCCTCGTCAAGGATATCCTTCTCGTAGGGGACAGGAATGCCGTGGGTCTTGAGATACTCGTTTCTCCGGCGTATGGAATATGCCGTGGTGTCTTCCACGCTCACCTTGGGGTTATGCTCGAACATATAGTATTCGAGCCTTGTCGGGTTATAGATTGGGTCGTCCCCTGAGATGGTCTTGCTGAGGGAGCGGACGTGATTGCTGGCGGTTTTTACCTCCTCGCGGGCCTCGGAGGGGGAAAAGGGCTTCGAGGTGTCCCAACTGACGGCGGCATTGTCGCTCCCGGGTGTCTCATACGGGAGGGGGAGGTCGTGTTCCTTGAGGTACTGGTTGCGCATCCTGGAAGCATACTCGAAAGGCGTTTCTCTGATGTACCTTTCATCGTAGTAGAAGAGCCAGTACTCGAGCCGAGTAGGGTCATTGATTGGATCTTCGGGTTTGATGGTGCCTCCGTGGTTCATGTACTCGCGAGCCTTGTCGTACTCGCTCTTGGCCTCATGAACGGAACGTCCCTTGATCTCAACGCTCTCCTTGACAACTACGGGGAGGTCGGTTCCCTCGTCCCAGATAATCTTTCTCGGGACGCCCTCGAGGGGGATCTCCTTCACCACGGTCCTTTCATAAATGTCAAATACGCAGAGAACCAGAGGGACGATGCCGTAGCCTTCCAGTTCATCGTCGAGGGCGGGGAAGGTCCCTTCCGGATACTTGTTCGCAACGAAACATATCCTGGAGTGGCTGGGGCTCAGGCGCATCTTTTCAGTGAAACTGTGCACGAAGTGATAGTTGTCGAAGGTTTTCACCTCAATGTCATTGATGAACAGCACGAGCTCGTCGGTTTGGACGAGTCCGCTTTCGCCTAGGCCTCGTATGTCCTGTTGGAAATCCAGTTTCATGTCGCTAATATACGAATATTATATGAAAATCTGTATATTTGCGGGAGTATCAGATAGTTCCTTTCATGAAGACCCCCGTAACTGTCCTTCCTTCATACCCTGTTTCCCCAGATGGTTATTTCCGTTTCGACCAGTCCCGTCACGCCGACCCGGAAAGCGGCCGGGAGGAGATACTCCCTTGGGTTTACTACAGGGAAGATCTTGGGGAGGATGTCAACCGTGACGACCGTTATCTGCTTCTCCCTTATGTGTCCGGGTGGCCGTGCTGGAACAAGGGTGATAAGGAGTTCAACCGATTCTGCTTCCGGGCCAAACTATTTCCCGGAGTGACCTTCCCCGTGTATGCCGATTATCTCAATGAATGCGATGGATATGAAGTCCTTGTCGTTATGAACCGAGCGTGCCGTGTGGACAGGGAATACCGTCTTTTCTCCCTCCCGAGCAAGGTCTCGTGGAACGAATCCGGAGACGGTCTCGTTATCGAATGCAGCTCTCCCGAGGACCGGAAGGCGCGAAGGAAGTATGCCATAAAGGAGTACGAAGCGGCAAAACCGTTCATCGGCGGCGGCCCAGTAGACAAGGACTCCCCGGTCCATGACAGGACACGCCTTGAAAACTACCTGTATTTCTATGACCCCGCACACTGCGGCCCTGACCCTTTCAAGTACGCGGTAAGGCTCCGTAACCGCTATCTGGAGGAGATAAAGAGGCCCTGGGAAATCATCTACGATATGGACATATTGGAGGATTAAGGCACTCCATGACATCAATCGTCAAGACCATAAGGTATGGTCTGGTTCTCCCATGGACTGGCGTTGATATGGATGCCTTCCATCTGGGCGTTCTGGCGTATGGTGCGCATCTGGGACTGGGCGTTCCGGAAGTTCATCTTCACAGAAGTCTTCGCGGCGCCGCTGACCATGCCGGTGAGGGTATTCCAGTGGTTAATCACCGTCCTTTCCCATGTGTCGTACTGGCTGCGGTACATCTGAGCCCGGCTTTCTTTGGCTGCATCATACTGGCCCTGGGATCCGTACGACCCGCCTTGAGGTGACTGTGCGGCGGAGCCTGATCCTCCGGCGGGAACTATCCGGCACCAATAGGATACCCCGCCCCCCGAAGTGGAATACAGGATCGTCCCATCTTTGGGGTTATAAGTATAGGAGAACTCGGTGCTGGCGAACTTGGATTCATAGTTGAGGGAACCGGATGAGCTTACGGAAGTGAACGGATACCTTCTGCCGGACCCGTCGGAATGCCTTGTTACGAGTACGTTCTGGTAGATGTCGATATGATATGTCATCAGTGGCAGGGCCCAATTGACTGGGTTTAAGCCCTGGTAGAAAGTGGTCTCTGAGAATAATCCGGACATAAGGAGTTCACCGTCCGGGTTGGTTTCCGTGTCAGCACTCAGCCGGGGTGAAGACGCGTTCCCCTCGAGCAGCGTTCCCGTTTCCACCGCCGCTTCCTCTACCGCTACCTCGGCGGGTAAATCGGGAACCTCAGCGGGCGATTCATTGGAAACCGAAGGACTGGCCGAAGAAATGGTATCAAAGTCCCTGCTGAAGGTATATCTATGATTTGAGAAATCAATATATCTCTCAAGGTTATAACTTAAGTCGAAACCTTTTTTGTTAAGAGCCCCTTCGCTGATATGATACGTTTTTCCATTGTACTTATAGGTGATTGTTGGATACGCTCCCGCTTCGATATACAGATAATCCTCGCCCCATGAGAAATCATACAGTGATTGACTCGGGTTGCATGCGTAATCGAATGTGGGTTCAAACACTATGGCATTGGTATTGGGGAGAGTACAGACAACTCGCCAATAACCGTCACTCTTTCTCGAAAGAAGCTCAATAGTTCCCGAAGAAAGATGATAACGGTTCGTTCCTTCTTCACACAGGCAGTCCTTCAAGTTAATGCTAAAGACGGGACGGAACTTATTCGGATCGCATCCGGTTGAAAGAACGATGAGAATGGCGATGGCGGGAAGGAGGCGTTTCATAAACAATACTAACTATGTTATTATCAGCGGTATAACGCAAAGATAATCATATTTTCAATAAAAAACATATCTTTGTGGAACATACACTATGATTATGAAACGGGCTTTATTCTCCATACTTTGTTTTGTCCTTACGGTGTTGTCTTCCGGCGCCCAGGTTACATTCACCCTTGACGAGGTTCTCCCTGCCACTGAAAGCATATCCATTCATCGCGCCGGCCTTCGCATGGCGAAAGACCTGCACAACACGGGCGCGTTGTTCTCGGACTACGAGCCTCAGATCCTCGCGTGCAGTTTCGCGGCGGACACCCTCTGCGACATAGGGGAGGACGTCCTCTTCCAGATGCTCCTGCAGGCCTGGTGCCAGCACCGGCCGGTAGTTCTCACCCCGGATGCCGTCTGGATGGTGATAAGCCAGGGCTTTAGTCACTGGGTCAACGAGAATCCAGAGAAGGTGAGAGATAAGATTGTCTCCCATGAAGAGAAAAAGGAACTCAGGGTAGAGACCAACAACCTCTTCTCCGCGGAAGCCGACTGGGAAGGTCTTATAGGATCCTTCTGCTCGGAGATTGCCAAGTACACAGTAGATGGTACGGCGTCCCTCGTGGCGGATTTCTCCACCACCGGAACGACCGAGCGCATCGCATCGGAGATCACCCTTATGGATACCGTGAAGCCGTTCTTCGAATACGCTTCCTTCTATTCCGTCTGCGGCATTCCTTCCATTACCCTCACCGGCACTCCCGGTGATTGGAAGAAGGTCTTGGAGAAGACGCGTCTCCTGTCGCAGTTCGGCCTCGACTGGTGGGTCCGTGATCTGGAACCGATACTCTCCGAGTTCATAAAGGCTTCGGAGGGCAATCATGACTACTGGTTCTGGAAGGACATCGTCTGCAAGACGCGCCCCCGGAGACTCCAGGGCCCTTCGTGCAGCCCAAAGGCCAAGCCGGAGACGGAGGTGGACGGGTGGTTCCTCAAGCTCTTCCCGTTCGATGACTCCGGAAGGACGCCAAAGAAAGTGTCTATCACCCATACAACGCTGGCGGAGACCGTCTGCGTGCCGTTCCGATATGATGTCGTCAACGGACTGGGCGTCGTACTGTCATCTACTAAGATGGAGATGGTCGCCGGCATAGTGGGCGTAACAGAAGACCCCGAGACCCTCACTCTCACGCCCAAGATAGGGTGGTGGGTGAGAATCCCGGAGCAAAATACCAAGTCGTTGAAATAATCTTAATACTATAAAATATGCAAATAGCGAGTGGTCATCGCGGAAATACTTATAATTCAATTAAAAACCATATATTTGTAAACATAAGCAGAATCAATCCCTTATGAAAAAAGCACTGTTATATATCGCATTACTGTCGTTACTGGCTTATTCCTGCTCGAGGTCATCTTCAATTACGCGTGTCGTCGTAAGAGTGTTTGTTGAAGACACTCCGGCGTGGGCCGGTCAGGTGTCGGGTTTTCAATCAATGGTATACGACTATGATGACGTCGGGTGTTACAATATAGATGCGAAGAAGGGTTCCGTCATTAAAGTAATGTCGAAGGACGGCAAGGAAGTGAGGTTTACAATCCCCAAAGACGCTCCGGAGAGGGTGTTCGTAGTTGTCCGCTTGGACGAGGGAACGGCAGATTTTGTGGATGTCAATGTCCGGCCATGTGGTTATTTGGAAAATGGTCTAAGGTGGTATTCGCTTGAGAGGCAGGATGGCCTTCATGCCGCTGCCGTTGACCGGAATATCATTCTGCCTTTCAGTATGGGACTTGACCGTGCTTATTTAAGGGGGATTGGTTTCATAGCGGAAAAAGACCATAAGTGGGCTATATTTGACACAAAAGGGCAGAACATAATACCTTTTGAGAAGTATGACAGTCTAAACGCTGACTTTTGCTACAAAGGCGTGAGGGTTTTCCGGGACGGGAAGAACGGCATATGTAACGACAAGGGACAAGAAATCGTGCCTGTTTCGAAATATGATTTGGTATTCCCGTTAAACAAGGAGCTGACACGCTTTCGGATTGTCAATGGCGGGAAAGAGGGCCTGTGCAATGCCAGCGGCAAGGAACTCATACCGTTAACCAAAGGTTATGACAACCTGTTTTATCATGATGGATATATCCGTGTCAAAAAGAGTGGAAAACGAGGAATCTACGGAATCAATGGCAACGAGATCATCCCGACCTCGCGCGGTTATGATTCCATCGTGGATGGTGATGGCTTTTTCATAGTAAGTCGTGATGGCCGCCAGGGCGCTTGTCGGATGGGAAGCGGAGAGGAGATTGTCGCCCCTAAGCACGACGGAGAACTGCAATGTGTTAATAACGAGTTCGTGTACACTCTTTCGGATGGTTCAACATATCATACAGGAATCCATAACAGAATCGCAAGGAAGCCGGTAACCGTAAACAAAGAAGTGCATACAGGAAAGGCTGAACAGGCTTCCGTCATCCAAGATGATGCGGAACAAACGTTCAAGAAAGGTCTCGAGGCGTACAACTCCGGAGATTTCCAGGAAGCTATCAAGCACTTTATGGCATCCTCATCGGGTGGATACGCAATGGCCTCGTACTATTTGGGTTGGTGCTATCATACCGGTGAAGGCGTGGGTAAGGATGAGGTGCAAATGCTGCACTGGCTGAAGAAGGCCGCGGATTCCGGCATCATCTCAGCACAGAAAGATGTGGGGTACTGCTATATGAACGGAACGGGCACATCTGTAAACCACAATGAGTCTTTGCGATACTTTACAAAGGCGGCGGAGGCGGGAAATCCGGAGGCTCAGTATGCCGTTGCATATCATTATATCAAAGGGCTTGGTACGGCCAAGGACATAAAGCGTTCAATAGCCTGGCTTGAAAAGTCTGCCGCCGGGGGATATGAACCGGCAGCGCAGCAGTTGAAGGACATAAAAGCCGTAGTGAACAAGCAGAATCCGGATCCGTTCACAACGCTTCTCAGTTCTGTAATGAGCGGCGGGTCCGTTGTCAATACCATGTCATCCAGTGCCTTCGACGCGGCATACCAGAGTATGATGTCGTCCGCATCCAGACAAGCTGTCTCCATGATGAATCAGTATCAGAACATGTGCAATGACATAATAAATACCGTTCCGCCTGAAGCCTGGGCTTTTTCTTCGGGAGGTGGCTACGACATTGCCGGTTCGCCTGCCGGTGCCACTTATCCATCATCTTCAGCCAATCAGGGTCAGATGCTGGGTACAATAAGCGCATTTGGAATTGGAAAGAGCGGATTCGGAGGAGACACATATACCGTCAATCAGGCCTTCCAGGTGTACAGGGATGGAAGCGGCTATTACATTCTTGGAGCTTACGGAGTACATGATTACCTAAGGCCCAATGGCAACTCGACTTATCTGGGCATCGGTGTCAGTCAGTATAACTATGTCGCTGGAACAGGGCCCCTCTGGTTCTTCAGACTCTAATGTAAGGGAGGGGTAGAGCGTGTCTTTTACCCCTGCAGGAGGTAGTATAGCAGGAATCCTGCGAGAAACGCCAGCAGGCCGGGAACAATCCAGCTGACCTTATGGTCTTCCTTAAGGTAGCCGCCCCTGTCACGGGAAACATCCCGGCGTTCCGTCTTTTCGCACCTGGCGCTTTCAGTGGGTGCAGGGGGCTCTTTGATAGGTTCTTTCACCGCAAGGATACCCTCCTCATAGGGAACGGGGACCCCGTGAACCTTTAGGTACTCGTTACGGTGGCTGATAGCATAAGAGTTGATGTCCTCGTTCGAAATACGGGGATTATGCTCAAACATGTAGTACTCCAGCCTCGTGGGATCGTATACCGGGTCGTCCGTCTGGATGGCCTTGCCAAGGGAGGAGACATGCATCCTGGCGTTGAACACCTCGTCTCTTGCCTGCTTTGGAGTAAATGGCCGAGAGGTGTCCCAGTTCACACGGATAGGCTCAGAACCCTCGGCGGAAAGCTGCCGGGAGCGGAGATAGCGATCCCGCATCTTGGTGGCGTACTCGATGGGCGTTTCCTTGATGTAACGCTCATCATAGTAGAACATCCAGTAGTCGAGCCTCGAAGGGTCGTTCAAAGGGTCGATATTCATGGAGAAAGCTTATAACCTGAAGAACCAGTACCTGTCAGTGCCGGCGACATAGTTATAACCGCTCACGTCGACTCCCATGAAGGAAGAGTCGCTGCTCGGGCGAAGATAGCTGTTGGCTCCGGAGGAGGACACTTTTATGTAGTAGCCGTAGCTGTCCTTGTAGATCTGGGTGGATTGGTAGCTGACGGCCGTACTGCCGTAGGCATTGCTGATGACCTTTGCCTGATAAGTCCCAACCGTGTACCCGGAGGAGGACGCGTTCCCGGAAGAGGATGAGCGGTTGGAAGAGAGCTGTTCGTCAAGCCTCTTCGAGTAGTCAATGCCCGACGCCTGGGCCTGGGCTCCGGCCTTTAGGACCCACTCGCCGTCCTGGGCGGCAGAGGAGAAGGTCTCATAAACGCGTTTAATATCCTTCATCCCCTGCGAATAGACGGAGGACGCGGCGTTCATCCCGTTGGAGTAAGCCTGGTTGAAAGCCGCGGTGTTGCCGGACATCATCGCGCCCATCATAGATGACATGGAGTTCATCATTTGTGACATAGAGTCGTTCCCTGAGCTCTTCTGCGCAGCCTTCTTCTCTTCGACCTTGCCGCGGAAAGACACATATTCGGAATGAGGGGATATGAATGATCCCTCAGGGCCTTTGACGGCAATCCTAGTGTAATAGGTATTCTCGCCAGGTTTCATATGAATCTCTTCGGCTGGGATGAAAAGGCTTAGGTCATTATATGTGGTGTCATCGTAACCGGGAGTGATAAATGCCGATGTACAAACGGTCCCGGTGTTGGAACTGTAATCTCCATTGGTGTCCTTGACTCCGGTACCTTTCGGACTCTCAAAGTATGCCAGCACAAGGCATTGTTTGCCTTTCATTCCAGTGAGATTGAATTTCACGTGGACTTTCATCCCTTTCTTGCCATCTTTCGTAACTCCATGCTCCAGCCATAGACGCTGATAGATGACAGAGGGGGTCTTGCTATCGGAGACGGATGAAGCTTTTGCTAATGGGGAGAACAATGAGGCGAGTAGGGCGGCAGCAATAAGAACCAGTCGTTTCATAGGGGGCGGGGATTAAGCTTAGTGGTAATCGTTTGTATAACAATCACAAAGATACTATTTCTTCGAAAATAAAAGATAGTTGACCGCAAATTGTTTTGTTAGCTGGCAATCCCACATTAATCCAAGACCGCTACCCTCACGGGCAGCGGCAAAATGAAAGGTATATTTAGTGGTTATACTATTCCTTGGATTTGCGGAACTGCCATTTGGTGTTAGAATGTCTGTTGGAGTCACTTCTGAAAAGAGCTAAATTCTGAAAATCAGAGTTTTAGCTCTTTTCTTATATCCTATTTGCCCGAAAGAATATCTTTCTGCTTTTCTTCATTGTGATAAGTTACTACTTTTTAACTTAGGCACCTGTCTTAAATTGCGATAGTATTATAACCCAGAGAGCCTTCGCTGGAAGAGATTCTTGCGGGGCTCCCAGAGGAGGCCAAGAGGTTGATTGAGGAGTTAGGGCTGGTGGCACTATCTGCAGAAAATGTAGATTCTTCAAATCTTTCCCCCAAAAAAGTGTAGCGTCTTTGGATTATTCCCCCCAAAAAGTGTAAATTTGCATCAAACGTAGAATGCTCATGCTTAAAAGGAAAATAGAAAATACCCTCCTGCAGTGGAAAAATAAGCCTGACCACAACCCCCTTGTCATCAAAGGAGTCCGTCAGTGCGGCAAGACCTTCATTGTCCAGCAATTTGCGGGGCAGCACTACGACTCTGTCGTATATGTCAACTTTGCTCTGGAGGCCGATAAGATCACTGCTTTTATCGGAAACAAGGATGTTGATACCATCCTTCTTAACCTTTCCACCTTGATGCCTCAGGCCCAGTTCATTCCTGGAAAGACGTGCATCATCCTGGACGAGATTCAAGACTGTCCGGACGCTCGCACATCTCTTAAGTCATTCAAACTCGATGGCCGCTTCGATGTCATTGCCACAGGCTCCCTGCTTGGAGTGAAA
>OCVV011223497.1_pt1 | contig 38215 bp, 34 predicted proteins | sample 1539721 | NCBI WGS metagenome assembly OCVV01 (sample SAMN02144230, study PRJEB22623) | gut metagenome | biome: sheep rumen | host: Ovis aries | place: New Zealand | reverse complement strand
AGAATTTATTTTAATTCAAGTCAAGATGGTAGAATTAATTTAACAAACATTTTTCCAATTGACCCAACTGAAACAGGTGTAATGAATGATACAACTAAAGTAGGAACAGTTGCAATAACAGTAACAGGAGACACAACTTATGATAAAGGTGTTGAATACTTAATTAGTGCAACAAATGTTACTAATACAGTTGGAACTGGTAATAATCAAAAAACAATACCAATAAGTATAAGTGCAACGACATCAGGAACACTTGGAACAAGTGATGATAATTATTTTGAAGATAGGGATACAGCGACAGGTCATATTTATAAAGTATTGGCAAAAGATACAATAAGTAATAATGATCAACTAATGGTAGGTTATATTGCTAATAATACAACAGGAATTAATGGAACAATTACAATTAAAGCATATATCGATAAAAATAAAGTTGCTATTACTGATACCTATGACGGAACAGCAAGTGATGATATGGGAACAACTACAAATTGGGTAAATGGTAGAACAGTATTCACAACTGAAGAATGGAATAGCATGCAGGGTACAGGAGTTAGTTTTCAAGTAAAAGTAGAAGCAAATGAAGGGATATGGGTAATAGATAAAGATAGAAATGATATGAAAAACTTTTATTCAGTGGAAACATTTACTAATGCACAGAAATCTTCTATAACAGAAATTAGTTTTGTGAAAACTACAGAAGAAGAAATAAATAGTCATGCTAATTTAATAGATTTAACAGCTGAAAATGGTAATGGAATTGTAAAAGGATGGATTGATAATAATAAATTATATATAGCAAGCCCAGGAACAATTTACTTTCCTGAAAATAGTATTGGTTTATTTTCAATATTTAAGAATACTACTATTATTCGATTTAATGATAGTATAAATACATCAAAAGTTACAGATATGACTGGCATGTTAAGTGGAGTCAGTTGTACAGATTTGAATTTAAGCTACTTTGATACTAGTAACGTTACAACAATGAATGGAATGTTTCAAAATTGTACTAATTTAATAACATTGGATTTAAGCAGTCTTGATATGAGTAATGTAACCCAAACAGCTCAGATGTTTGGTAGTTGTACAAATTTACAAACAATATATGTATCAAATAATTGGAACGTTGATAATGTTACTGTTTCATTTGGAATGTTTCAAAATTGTACTTCTTTAAAAGGTGGTGGAACCCCTCAAACAGCATATGATAGTAATCATACAGATAAAGAATATGCAAGGATAGATGGTGGAGCTAATAGTTCGACACCTGGGTATTTAACACTTAAGACAAATTAAAGTAAAATGAAGAAATCACTTAATTAAATGTTAAGTGATTTCTTTTTCTTAAATATGATATTAACATCATTAGAATGGTAATACATAAGTTTTTTAATACATTTAAACTAACAATATAAAATGATAGTCTTTTTAGTATATTAGTGTTAGATATTTAAGATACTTATATAATTTGATTATAAAAAAACATAATTCTAACAATTCATTAGAATTATGTGTCTTCACAATTATCATGTTAAAATTAATGTATTATACTTACATATTTATGATTTGTTAATCATGACACTTTCATAAAATAGGGGTAAGATAATATAGTTTTTTTCTTGTAAATATTTAATAACATTTGGTAACATTGAAGTTGTTACTTGATTATAATCATGGAAAAGTACAACTTCAATTCCTTCATTAATAGTACCAGTAAAGTTTCGCCAACCAGTAGCGTAATCGTTAAGATAACCACCATCACCATCTTGAGCTGTCCAATCAACCCAACCATATCCGGCTTTATATAAAGCTTCTTTCATTGCATTACCACGAGTTCTTCCAGGAGTAGAAGAACCACCAGGAAATCTTACAATATTGGTTACAATGCCAGTTTTTTCTTTAATTAAATTTTCTTGCTTTTTTACGGCATCCATAAAGGTATTAGCATTTGTATATAATCCTCTATTCCAACCATGTGTATAAGTATGATTGGCGATAGTATGATTATCTTTAGCAATAGCAGCATATACCTCATGGCAATTATAATTTCTATTGTCAAAGCATTTTTCACCATTAACATTGGTAGTAAAGAAAGTAGCCTTAACTTTGTTTTCCTTTAGTATTTTTAGTACTTTATATGTATTATAGTATGGCCCATCATCAAAAGTTAAATAGACTATTTTTTTATTGGTTTCTTTTTTTTGAATTTTCTTTTCTAATTCACTGGCTAATTTAAAAATTTCACTACGTGTATTTTTTATTTTATCATCAATATTATTTAATTCATCGATTTTAGCATTAATATCATTGATTTTCTTTTCATCTAATTCTTTATCATTCATAATCACTTTGTATTCATCTAGAACTTTGTTTTTATTTATTATATTATCTTGATATTTTTGATATTCAAAATATGAAAGAGTAAGGATGCCAACTATTAAAATAAAATTAATTATGATAAAGATTCGTTTAACTTTTTCTCTGTTTCTTCCCATATACTTAACTCCTCTAATTTTTCTTTAACTGTTTCTTTTAATTTTTCATATTCATTTTCCTTTTCATCAAGTTCTTTTTTATCACTGTTGATTTTTTCTTGAACTTTAGTAATATTGGCTTTTTGTGTTTCAACATCCTTTGTTAATTTAGTGTTTTCATAGTATAAATAGCCTAATAGTCCACCAGAAATAATTAGTAATAAAATTGTTATAATAAGTAAAATGCTTTTTCCTTTTTTCTTTTCTTTTTTTGGAGGATTATCATCAATTATTTCAATTTTTTCTTTCTTTTTTTTCATATAGACCTCTACTTTCATAGATAATTATAGTACAAATTGTCGATTTATACAATAAAATTCAACTAATTATGCTTAGTATGTAGACTAATTTTTGTGCTTTGTGTTATAATTTAAGGTGCATGTTTGTATATTCAAGGAGATTCTATGAAAAAAAGCAAAAAAAGAGTTAAAAAAAGGTTTATTTTTAATATTATATTTAATGTAATTGCGTTAATTTCAACAGTAATTGCTTTAGTTTTTTGTATTTATATATATAAACTTGATATGATTCCTAGTAACTATTTAACTATTGCCTTTATTGTTGTTGGAATTATTTATTTTATTTTGATAGGACTTACACTACCACGAAAAATGAAAAGAGCTATTAAGGCAGTGTGTTGCTTTTTCTTTATTCTTAATGCATTAGTTTTTGCTTATGGAATAAAGTATTCTGATAAAACAATTGATGCGTTAGATAGAATAAGTTATAATTTAGCTCAAAAAGAAGATTATGAAATTAGAGTATTAAGTAATGGTAAAATATCTTCTAAGGATGATTTAAATAATAAAAAAATTGGTGTATTTAAAAATGATAGCTATGAAGATATTATTAAATATTTAAAGAAAGATATTGAATGTGAGATTATTGATTATAATGATCCCGTTAATTTTTTTGAAGATTTACAAGATAAGAAAATTGATGCTTTGATTGCTAGTGGAAACGTATATGGCTTACTTCAAGAAGATTTAAGTTATATGAAATTAGATTTAAAAGTTGCTCATACGATTGCTATACCAATTAAAGGGGAAATCAAAGAAGTTGTAAAAGTTGTTGATGTTACTAATACACCATTTAATATTTATATTGCTGGTGGAGATAAAACGGGTTCTATTAATAAAGTAATGAATACTGATGTTAATATGATTGTATCAGTAGATCCTGTTAATCATAAATTACTTTTAACGTCGATTCCACGTGATTATTATATTAATTTACCTGGTAAAGGAGAAAATGTTTATGATAAATTAACACATGCCGGATACTATGGTGTTCAAGAAAGTATTCGCGCTGTGGAAAAATTACTTGATATTGATATAAACTACTATGCTAAAGTCAATTTTACGACTATTGAGAAAATTGTAGATGCTATTGGTGGAATTGATGTAAATAGTGACTATAGTTTTACCGAGGATTCATCACTTCGAAATTATCATTATAAAAAAGGTGTGAATCACTTAAATGGTTCACAAGCCTTGGCATTTGCAAGAGAACGTCATGCTTTTAATGATGGTGATGTACAAAGAGTTAAAAATCAACAAAAAGTAATCGATGCTATTATTTCAAAAATGACATCGTCAACAACTTTAATGTCAAGATATACTGATATTTTAGATGCTGTTAGTGCAAACTTTTCTACAAGTTTGGATAGAAAGAGTATTTCACGACTTGTAAAAATGCAATTAAATGATATGCGAGGATGGAAGTCAGTTAGTCAAAACTTAGTAGGAGATAGTTCTACCTCAACAAAATGCTATTCAATTCCGAATATGAGTTTATATATAATGAAACCAAATTTAGATTCTGTTAAGGAAAATAGTGAACAAATTAAAAATTTTTTAAATATAAAATAGGAAGTAGGTGATTATTTTGAAACCATTAGTTAGTATTGTTACTCCAGTATATAATGGTGAAAAAACAATTAGTGAAACAATTGAATCAGTTATTCATCAAACATTTAATGATTTCGAAATGATTATAGTAGACGATATGTCAGATGATAATACTGAGAAAATAGTCAATGATTATGTAAAAAAGGATAAACGAATTAAATATTTTCGTCTTTCTCAGAAAGGTGGGGCTAGTTTAGCTAGAAATTTTGCTATTGAAAAGGCAATTGGACGATATATTGCTTTCTTAGATGGTGATGATTTGTGGTATCCAGAAAAACTAGAAAAGCAAATAGCGTTTATGCAAAATCATAATTATGCTTTTACCTATACTGATTATGAGTATATTGATGAAGATGGTAATAAATTAAATATTTATCGAAAATGTCCAGAAAAAATGACATATCATCGAATGTTACTAGGTGATTCTGTTGGGTGTTTAACCGTTATTTATGATACTAATAAAACTGGAAAAGTTAGTATTCCAGAATTAAAGAAAAGAAATGATTATGCTTTATGGTGTCTTATTTTAAAAAAAATTAGAAAAGGGTATAAATATAATGAAATACTTGCTTTATATCGTAAGGGAGAACATAGTAATTCATTATCTGGTGGCAGTAAAGTAAAACTATTAAAATATCATTACTTAGTACATCGTAAAATTAATAATTTTAATGTATTTAAGGCATTCTATTATACTTTTACTAATGGTATTAATTATATATTAAATCGTTTCGTAAAAGAGAAAAAAATATATAGATGAGGTATTATATGAATGTATTAGTTTTATCAGAAGATTATCCATCAAATCAAAGTCATGAAATGATGTATGTCCATGTTCGTAATAAATATTATTTAAAAAATAATCTTGAAGTGACAGTATTAAACTTTAGGGCATCTCATTCATATCAATATGATGGTATTAATGTTATAACATTTGATGAATATAAAAAAAAGAATTTAATGTTTGATGTTTTAATTTCTCATGCTTCTAATTTAAAACATCATTATCGTTTTATTAAGAAATTTCAAAATCGATTTAACAAAATTATTTTCTTTTATCATGGTCATGAAATATTAAAATTAAGTGAAGTATATCCAAAAGAGTATTTTTGGGTAAAAAAATCATGGTTTAAAATTAAATTACGTGATTGTTATGATAATTTCAAATTTAAAGTATGGCATCATGAACTAAAGAAAATAATTCATAAATCAGAATTAGTATTTGTTAGTAATTGGCTTTATCATCGTTTTTTATATTATGTACATGTAAATCCTAAAATATTAGATAACCATGTTCATATTATTAATAATTCTGTAGGTGAACTTTTTGAAAAAAATCAATATGATTATAAATCCAAAAAAATATATGATTTAATAACTATTAGGGGTAGTGCTTTAGATAAAGGTAAATATGGTATTGATATAGTTACTAATTTAGCTAATAATAATCCTAAATTAAAGTTTTTAGTCATAGGAAAAGGTAATTTTTATAATCATGTTTCTAAACCTAATAATATTGAGTTTATCAATAAAACTTTAAAGCATGATGAAATGCTTGATTATTTAAATAAATCACGATGTGCTCTTTTACCTACTAGACAGGATACTCAGGGAGTTATGACTTGTGAGATGGCAACATATGGTATTCCAACAATTACTTCAAATATTATGGTTTGCCGAGAAATATTTGAAGATTTTGATAATGTTTCTTTAATTAATAATGATGAAAATATTGACTTAGAAAGAATAATTAGTGAATTAGAAAAGGGAAATCCTTATAAAAAAAATGAAAGGTATTTTGCTAAAAATACTATTATGAAGGAAATTGAATTAATTAAGAAGTAGTGATATTATGAAACGAATTTTGATGTATACAAATGATAAGATATATACTACCAAACGAATGACTGGTGGTATAAAAAGATTTAAAATGCTTTATGAAGGATTAATTAAGTTAGATTATAATGTAACTCTTTATTGTGGTGAAAGTGAAGATGATTTAAAAAAGTATAATAAATCAGCTCGAAGTGTTAATAGAGAAAATAATAGGACAAGGCTTTTTGCAGGTATTGGAATTTTTTTAAAGAATAGAAAACTAATAAAAAATATAAAAAAAGAACAATATGATGAGGTAATTGTTTTTGATATTCCTACAGCGATTGGTTTATGTTTATGTAGTGTAAAAAATATTAATTTATTTTTAAGACAAGACTTAATTGAATATCGAAAAGTTTTATTAAATGAAAAGAATAAAGGTAAATGTTATACATCACTTTATTTGAAAATTATGAGTTTATGTGAATATATCTGCTTAAAGAAAGCTAAGAAAATTATTGTACAATGTCAATATGATTTAAATAATTTAGTTAAAAGACATAAGCATATTTCTAAAAAAATAGCTAAAAAAGCATATGTGCAAATAAATAATGTTAATGCACCATGGATTGTGGAAAAATCAAAGAAGTCTATAGAAAAAAGAATAGATTCTGATATGAAGTTTAGTATTGGTTTTATTGGAGATTTTTCTAGTACAAGAAAAGGACATGATATATTTTTGCCAGTTATCAAGAAATTACTTGATGAAAAGTATAATATTAAGGCTTATGTTATAGGTGATGGTAAACTATTAGAAAGTGAGAGAACAAAATATAATAATGATAGTATTATCTTTCTTGGAAGAATGAATAACCCTATTGACATTATTAAGCAGGTTGATTTAATAGTTGTTCCTTCTAAGGCTGATTCATGTCCAAATACTGTTCTTGAGTCTCTTTATAATAATACTTTAGTAATTGGATCTAATCGTGGTGGAATACCTGAAATATTAAATAATCCTTTAATGCTTTTTAATTTAGATATTGATTCACTAGAAGAGAAGATTAAAGAAGTATATAATGATAAAAATAAGTATAATGACTTATGTAAATTTGAGAATAAACGCTGTCATGAATTATGTTTTGATTGGGTTGAAAAAATAATAGAATTAATATTTTCAGGAGGTAGTGAAAAATGAATGATGCCAAAAAAATTAAAAAAGAAAATTTCATTAACAATAAGATAATTAATTTTATTTCTTTTACTATACTTTTTATTATTACAATTCTTTTTGCAATACTAAAATACTCTAATTTAACTGTTATTTTTGGTATTTTAGCTAGCATATTATTATTGTATAACATAAAACAAATCGTTGGTAATTATATAAGTATTGCGTTTATTTTTAGTGCTTTCCATGTTATATATGGACTATCAGGTCCTATTTCAGTGGTTTGGTTTAATGGATTAACATCAACTTATGGCACAGAATATAATATTTTTCCATATATGATTGCATATTCATTAGTGTCTATTTTTTATTATATTGGATTTTATATATGTCATATTTTTTATGTAAAAAAAGGAAAGAAAAATATAGAATATGAAGATATAAAAACTGATAATATTTCGACTATCGATAAATACCGAAAGTATTTTTTGTTTGCTGCTGAATGTGGCCTTGCCATTACTTTATTATTTGAATTAATAAATTTTGTTCGTGTTGGTGGATTTCCTACAGTTTTACGTGGTAAAGCAATTTATCAAGCTGCTGTTGATGAATTGAAATATACTTTGCCATCAAGTGAAATATTTCAAGTCTCTATTTCATCTTTATGTGTTTATTTGTTTATATCTTTAAAAAAAAGAATAAAAATATCTAAAAAAACCTTAGTTTTTCTTTTTATAATAATGATTCCTTATTTTGTTTTGTTACTTTTTTTAGGAAAAAGAGGAAATATTTTAACATTTATCATGATGATTGTTTTAGTCTTTTTTCAATATAAACCAATGAATAGAATTAGCAAAAAGTTTATTTTATGGATAATATTACTATATTTTGTTTTAGGTTCAATGTTTGCTGTTAGAAATTATACAAGTTTAATTTTTAAAGATTTTGGTGAGTTTACTACAAAAGTATTTGACAAGAATAATCTTATTTCAGCGTTTAATCCTGGTCAAAATGAATTTGGTTGTACATTTGGTAATTTTAATAAACTATATCTTGCTGATGATTATGAATTTTTATATGGATCAAGTTATATTAAGGGAATCACTCATTTTATTCCATCATATTTTTATCCAGGTGAAAAACCGCAGTTATTAATGTATCAATTTCGTGATAAATATTTTCCATTTAAGGCTCAAATATCAAGTATTGCTGGAACTGCTTTTTCATCCATTTTAGAAACATATTGGAACTTTGGATATTTTGGTTCATTAATATACTGTATTTATGGATTTATTATTGGTTATCTTGAATTTTTTATGAAAAAGAAGAGCATGTTTAAATTTATGTATTATATTTCTTTTATTCCATATATATACGAATTTCATCGTTCTGATTTTGGACATATTTCCTTTGGCATAATTTTAATGAGTGCTATGATTTGTTTTATATATTTATTTTATAAGTTTATATATAAAAAGAGTAAAGCCATTAGAAAAGTTTGCGATACGGTAACAAATCCTAAAATAATAATTATCAAATTAATGAATATTGGATTTTTTAATTGGATGAGTGATGAAAAGTATTTAAAATTAAGGTATCGATTGTTTTTAAATAAGAAATTGAATCTTGAAAATCCGAAAACATTTAACGAAAAATTGCAGTGGTTAAAAATTCATGATCGAAAAGATATTTATACAACTATGGTTGATAAAGTGGATGTTAAAGAGTATATTACAAAATTAATTGGTAAAGAATATATAATTCCAACCATTGGTGTATATGACAGTTTTGATGATATTAATTTTAATGAATTACCTTCTCAATTTGTGATTAAATGCTCACATGATTCTGGTGGTTTATTTATATGTCGAGATAAATCAAAATTTAATAAAGATATAGCAAGAAAAAAGATAAATAGTCGTATGTCAAAAAATTATTATTATATTGGTAGAGAATGGCAATATAAAAATGTTAAGCCACGTATTATTGTTGAGAAATTTATGGAAGTAAAGAGGATTGACAGAACAAATAATCAATCTAAAAAGAATGTTTCTGCTGAATTGTTACAACAAGAAAATGGATTATTGGATTATAAGTTTATGTGTTTTAACGGTGAGGTAAAGTTTTTGTTTTTGGATATTGGTGTAATAGGAAAAGGTACAAGTCATGCAGAGAAATATTATCGAAATATTTATAATCGAAATTTTGAATTACAGCCATTTTTGGAAACAAGAGAGAATTATCCAATTTCGATAAAAAAACCAAAAAACTTTGATAAAATGATTGAAATTGCTGAGAAAATTTCTAAAAATCTATTGCATGCAAGAATTGATTTATATAATATTGATGGAAAAATATACTTTGGTGAGATAACTTTTTATCATGGAAGTGGTTTATATAATTTCTTTATTCCAGAAAAATATGATGATATATTAGGTTCATATATTAATATAAAAAATACTGATAAATAATGTTAATAAAATATTTAATTGTTAATTATAGATGGAATTGAGGTGTTTATTTTGCGTAAAAAAAGAGCAATAAAGAATACAATTTTGTCACTAATAATGCAATTGGTGGTATTGTTATGTGGTTTTATTGTACCAAGATTGATAATTTCACAATTTGGTTCAGAAGTTAATGGTTTGCTATCATCAATAACGCAATTTTTAGGTTATATTGTTCTATTAGAATCGGGTATAGGGCCAGTTATACGTGCAAGTTTATATAAACCAATATCTGAAAAGAATGAAAGCGAAATTGTTAATATCTTATATTCATCAGAAAAATTTTTTAAGAAAATATCGTATATATTTTTAGTTTATATTGTATTATTATGTTTTATTTTTCCTCTATTTGTTAATAGTCAATTTAATACATGGTTTACAATATCATTAATTGTTGTAATATCTATAAGTACTTTCTTTGAATACTATTTTGGTATGACTTATAGGTTGTTTTTAAGAGCTAATCAGGAATCATATGTAATTTCTTATGTTCAAATTATTACGGCTATATTAAATACAATATGCATATTTGTACTAATAAAGTGCGGTTTAAATGTTCAAATTGTTAAATTATTTAGTTCTTTAATATTTGTATTAAGGCCAGTGATTTTAAATGTGTATATAAAGAAAAAATATCATTTTAATTATAAAATTGCTGATAAAAATTATAAGCTAAAACAAAAATGGGATGGATTTTCTCAACATATAGCTGCAGTTATTCACAGTAATACAGATATAGTTGTCTTAACACTTTTTTCAACATTAACCAATGTCTCTATTTATTCTGTTTATTCACTTGTTATAAAAGGTGTTAGAAATATTGTTGATGCTTTAACTAATGGTATTGATTCTGCCTTTGGCGATATGATTGCAAGAAAAGAAATTAGTAAATTGAATCAGGCATTTAAGAAATATGAAACATTATATTTTTCTTTAGTTATTATTGCTTTTTCTTGTACACTATTCTTGATTAATCCATTTGTTTCGGTATATACTAACGGAATTAAAGATGCCAATTATATTCAACCGATTTTTGGCTATATAATCGTTTTAGCTGAGTATGTCTATGCAATTAGATTGCCCTATAATACATTATGTTTGTCAGCTGGTTTATTCAAGGAAATGAAAAAGGGTGCTTGGATTGAGGCGATAAGTAATGTTGTAGTATCAATAATACTAGTGTACAAATTTGGTCTTATTGGCGTTGCTTTAGGAACATTATTTGCCATGATTTATCGAACCATTGAATTTATAATATTAGCATCAAAAAAAATACTTATTCGTAATTATAGCGTTATTGTAAAAAAAATGTCCATTGTTGTTTTAGAATTGTTGATTTTGTTTATTGTTGATAGATTGATTGTACATTATTTTGTTTTTGATACATATTATGTTCTAATTATATATGCAGTAATCATTTTTATGATATCGATTGTTATTTTAATTATTTTGTCAGTGATTTTTGATTTTCAAGAATTCAAGGATATGCTAAAAAAAATAAAAACAAGCAAATTACATCATAGGTAAATAGTAGTTATTAATATAGGATATAGAATGTATAGATATAAATAATAAAGGAGGAGTTTTATGACATATTTAATTACAGGTGGGGCAGGATTTATTGGATCAAGTCTTGCTGATGATTTATTAAAAGAAGGAAATAAAGTAATTGTAATAGATAACTTTTGTGATTTCTATAATCCAAGTATTAAAGAAAATAATATTAAAGAGGCATTAAATAATCCAAATTATAAACTTTATCGTGGTGATATTAGAGATAAAGATATATTAGATAAAATATTTAGTGAAAATGAAATTGATGTTGTCGTTCATTTAGCAGCTATGGCTGGTGTTCGTCCATCTATTGAGAATCCTATACTTTATCAAGAGGTTAATTGTGTTGGTACACAAAATATTCTTGAAACTATGAAAAAATATAATGTAAAAAAATTAGTAATGGCATCAAGTAGTAGTGTTTATGGTAATACTAAAGAAGTTCCATTTAAAGAAACAATGACGGTTGATTATGCCATTAGTCCTTATGCAGCAACTAAAAAAGCTAATGAAGTAATGACACATGTATATCATAAATTGAATGATTTTAATGTTATTATGTTGCGTTTTTTTACTGTTTTTGGACCACGTCAAAGACCAGATTTAGCAATTAATAAATTTACCAGATTAATGTTAAATAATGAGGAAATACCAATGTTTGGAGATGGTTCTACTAGTCGAGATTATACATATATTGGTGATATTGTTGATGGCATTAAAAGAAGTTGTCATTATGTTTTAAATAATAGGGATGTTTATGAAATAATTAATCTCGGTAATTCTAATCCTATTACCTTAGAAGAGATGATTAATACAATTGGTGAAGTTGTTGGTATAAAACCTAAAATCAAAACATTACCAATGCAACCTGGTGATGTAAATAGAACATATGCCGATATTTCGAAAGCTAAAAGAATTTTAGGTTATGAACCTAAAACAAGTTTTAAAGATGGAATAATAAAGTTTGTTGAATGGTATAGAGTGAAGTTAAATGAAAAAGAATAGACTTGTTTTGATTGATATATTAAAAGTTATTTTTCTTAGTTTTATTTGTAATGTCTTTGACTGTTACATATTTATATCAAATTCCTATTAGTAAATATTTTAAGAAAAAAGAAAAAATAGCGTAGTTGATTGTTTAATTTGTGGTGTAATTAGTAAAATTAATTGCATGAAATGTATATTTGTGTTATGCTTTATATTGGTTAAAAATGTTTAAGGAGATTATTAAAAATGAAAATTGTTGTTGCCGGAACAGGTTATGTTGGATTAGTTACAGGTGTTGCGCTTGCTCACATCGGTCATACTGTAACTTGTGTTGATGTAGATTCTGAAAAAATAAAAATGATGCGTAAGGGGATTAGTCCAATTTATGAAGAAGGATTGGAAGATTTGATGCATAAAAATGCAGAAAGACTTACTTATACCACTGATTATAAAAGCGCATATGAAGATGCTGATGTTATTTTTATTGGTGTTGGAACACCAGAAAGAAGTGATGGTTCAGCTAATCTTGATTATGTTTATGCGGTATGTGATAATATAGCAGAATCACTTGTTAAAGATTGTGTTGTTGTTATTAAAAGTACAGTTCCTATCGGAACTAATGATTCAGTAGAAAAGTATTTAAACTCACACGTAAATAAAGGAATTCATGTAAGTGTTGCTAGTAATCCAGAGTTTTTAGCTCAAGGAACTGCTGTTCATGATACATTACACGCTTCACGTATTGTTGTGGGAGTTGAGGATGAGTATGCACGTGAAGTTATGGAAGATGTATATCGTCCATTTACCGAAGATAATTATCAAGTACCATATTTAGTTATGAATAGACGCAGTGCAGAGATGGTTAAGTATGCATCAAATGATTTCCTAGCTCTTAAAATAAGTTATATTAATGAAATTAGTAATTTGTGTGAAAACATAGGGGCTGATATATCAGATGTAACGCGTGGAATGAGTTATGATAAAAGAATCGGAGATAAGTTTTTAAACTCAGGAATTGGTTATGGTGGTTCATGTTTTCCTAAAGATACAAAAGCTCTTCACTTTTTATCATCTGTTTTCGATAGCGAAATAAAAACTATTAAGGCCTGCATTGATGTTAATAAAAAACAAAAATTAAGATTATTTAATCGTCTAAAAGATGATTATGGAAATAGAAATTTAAAAGGGATGAATGTTGCTGTTTTAGGAGCAGCCTTTAAACCAGGAACAGATGACTTAAGAGAATCACCTGCAATAGATAATGTTCGTGCTTTAATTGATTATGGTGTTAATGTAAGAATTTATGATCCCGTTGCTATCAATCGATTTGAAAAAATATTTGGTGATAGTATTAGTTATTATGACAATATTGATGATTGTATTAAAGATCAAGATATTGTAATGATTATGACTGACTGGGAACAAATTAAAAATTATGATATTAAAAAATACGTTAAGTTAATGCATACTCCTGTGATTTACGATGGTAGAAATTGCTATCCATTATCCATGATTAAACAATATAAAGTTGATTATTTATCTATGGGAAGAGAAGAAATACATAATATTAAATAATAATTAAGGGGTAACCCTTTTTCTTTAAGTAAAAAAATGGTGTAATATGAAAAAAAAGAATAATAATAAAAGTGAGAAATATTTTATAACTTTTGCTATCATTATTGGTTTATTTGTTTTAACTATTTGTATACTACGAGCTTGTTTAGCTGGAATTACATATGATGAGGCTTATACATATTTACAATATGTTAAAACAAATCCATTAAGTGTTTTTAAAAGTATTTTTGCTAGTAAGACAATTCTAGCTAATAATCATTTATTGAATAGCTTTGCTATTTCAGTAGTTCAACTTATATTTAGAGTTAAATATAGTGCTTTTTTAATTAGATTACCTAATGTTATTTCATATGTAGTATATTTAGTTTTTGCTTATAAATTAGCTAAAAAATATCAGTATAGATATTTTACTTTTAGCTTATTAGCTTGCTCTTATGGGCTAAATGAGTTTATTAGTATTGCCAGAGGTTATGGTATGGCCTGTGCCATTGTAATGATTGGAATATACTACTTAAAAGTATGGTTAGATAATCCTAGTAAATATAAATATTTAAATTGGGCATATTTGTTTTTGTTAATATCATGTTATGCAAATACTACATGTTTATTAGTTTTTGCTAGTGTTATATTATTTAGTCAATTATATATATTATTTAATAATAAAATTAAAGAAAATTTCTATTATATTCGTAGAAATATTATTGTTCTGTTACTTATTATAATTGGTACATTAATAATTATTTATTTTCACTTTAAAGTTTCAAGTGATGGTCTTCCTCTTTATGGTGGTAAAACAGGATTTTTAACGGATGTACTAGCTAGTTATCCATATCTTTATGGAATTGACTTTTATAATAATATTATTGTCATATTAACTATTGTTTTGTTACTTGTATTAGTAATAATTAAAAGAAAAGAGTTATTACGCTTTAATATAGCTTATGTTTCACTGATTTTCTTTGGTTTATTAATTATTATGACACTTGCTTTTAATCAGTTATGGTTAACAAGAAGACTTCTTATTCCATCAATTCCTATTATTTGTTTAAGTATTATTGAAATAGTTGATAAATATAAAATTAATAAGATTATTGGTGGTATTATGACAATACTTCCTTTAATACTTTTTAGTGTTAATATCAATATTTATGCTATTCGAACATGGGAAAGTAACAATGATGTTAAAATCAATGCTTATGAAGCTCTTTCTAAAAAGGATAATTCTTTAATTGAGCCTTATTTAAATAATTATGCTATTAATTATTATCATGATAAAATTTTAGCAGAAGATAATTATGATATTTTTGAAGGAGTAAAATAGCGTTGTACTTAATAAATATCTATGTTAAAATTATGAGGAGGAGAAAGTAATGAGTAATAAAAAGAAAAAATTATCAATTGTTATACCGGTATATAATGAAAAGGATTTAGTAATTGATGTTTTAAAAAAAGTGCGAAAAATTAATATTAAAGATACAGATATTGAAATAATAGTAGTTGATGATTGTTCAACTGATGGAACACGTGATTTATTGAAAAAAGAAGGTAAAAAATATGCTGATATTATTTTATATCACAAAGTAAATCAAGGAAAAGGTGCAGCTCTTAAAACAGGATTTCAAGCTGTAACTGGTGATGTTGCTATTGTTCAAGATGCAGATTTTGAATATGATGCAATGGAAATACCATCTGTTGTTAAGCCAATATTTGATGGGGAAGCTGATGTTGTATATGGTTCAAGATTCTTAAATAGTGAATATAAGGGATATAAACAAAATCAACTTGCTAATAAAGTTTTAACTAATTTATCAAATTTTATGACTAAGTTAAAAGTTACTGATATGGAAACATGCTATAAAGCTTTTAAAACTGATTTTATAAAAAATATTGATATTGAGGAGAAAAGATTTGGATTTGAGCCTGAAATAACAGCTAAGGTGGCAAGAGCTAAATTAAAACTTGTTGAAGTACCAATTTCTTATTATCCTAGAACTAAAGAAGAAGGTAAAAAAATTAAGATGAGTGATGGATTTAGGGCTTTATACTGTATAGCTAAATATAAAAGAAAAGGTTAAAAATGAAAGAGGAAATAAAAAAAATCATTTCATATTTCTTTGTTGGTGGTATTGCTGCGTTAGTTGAATGGGGTGTATTTGCCTTATTTAATCTTTTTGCCAACTATTTAATTGCTACTATTATTGCCTTTATAGTTGCTACAACCGTTAATTATTATTTAGGAAAAAAATGGACATTTAAATCTTTTCAAAAAGGGAAAAGGGACGTTATTGCCGTTTTCATTGTTAGTGGAATTGGACTACTACTTAATATGTTATTTATGTATGTTCAAGTCGATATAATCCATTTTCCATATCAAATGATAGCTAAAATAATTTCAACTGGTTTAGTATTTATTTGGAATTATTTATCACGAAGATTGTTTATTTATCGAAATGAAATAAGATGATTATGTTTTAATATGGGGAGTATTTATGAAAAATAGTTATATAGAATTATTTGTTCCAGGAAGATTATGTTTAATGGGAGAACATAGTGATTGGGCTGGAAAATATCGTAATATAAACAATAAGATTATCGAAGGTTATGCCATTGTTACTGGTATCGAAGAGGGAATATACGCACGTGTAAAATTATCAGATAAGTTTATTATTAATAATCTTTCTAGTAAGAAAACATTTTGTTGTGAAATGGATTATTCTAAATTAAAAAAAATAGCTGAAGAAGGTGGATATTTTAGTTACGCAGCTGGTGTAGCAGCTTGCGTTAAAGAGCAATATAATATTGGCGGAATTGAAGTAGAAATATATAAGACAACTATTCCCGAAAAAAAAGGATTATCATCATCTGCAGCAATTTGTGTTTTAATTGCCAGGGCTTTTAATCAATTATATAAATTACATTTAAATGTTATTGGGGAAATGAACCTGGCATATCTTGGAGAAGTGACAACACCATCAAGATGTGGAAAACTAGATCAAGCTTGTGCATTTGGGAAAAAGCCTATTTTAATGATTTTTGATGGTGATCGTATTGAAGTAAAAAATATAAAAGTTAAAGAAAATCTTTATTTTGTTTTTGCAGATTTAAATGCTAAGAAAGATACTATAAAAATATTAGGTGATTTAAATAGAGCTTATCCCTTTCCAGAAAATGAAATAGATTCTTTAGTACATCTTGGATTGGGTGAAAAAAACAAAGAAATAGTAAAAAAAAGTGTTAAATATATTGAAGAAGGTAATGTTGAAGAATTAGGTAAAATGCTTATTAAATCGCAAGAAAACTTTGATAAAAATGTTGCTATTGCCTGTAAGGAAGAATTAACAGCCCCTATACTTCATCGTGTTTTAAAAGATCAATATATTATAGATTTATCTTATGGAAGAAAAGGTGTAGGTTCCCAAGGTGATGGGTCGGTTCAAGTTTTAGCTAAAGATAGTAATGCACAACGAAAAATAAAAGAATACTTTGAAAATAAATTAAAAATGACAGCATATAGTCTTACAATTGAAAAAACGAAACCAGTTAAAAAAGCCATTATACCAGTGGCTGGTAATGGTACTAGAATGTTTCCAATTACACGCTGTGTTAAAAAAGCTTTCTTACCTATAGTTGATACTGATGGTATTATTAAGCCAACAATTTTATGTTTGATTGAAGAATTATTAAATGCTGGTATAGAGGAAATTTGTCTAATTATTGATGAAGAAGATCGTAAAGGATATAATGAATTATTTGAAGAAAAAATACCTAATGAGGTTATTTCTAAGTTATCACCATCAATGTTGGAATATGAATCAAAAATTCAAAGAATGGGTAAACGAATAAAATATGTTTATCAAAAAGAAAAACTAGGATTAGGACATGCGGTTTCATTATGTGAAGATTTCGCTAATAAAGAACCAGTTTTGTTAGTTTTAGGTGATCAATTATATAAATCATACTCTAATATGTCATGTACGGAACAGTTTTTACAAAACTTTGCTAAAACTAATAAGTTATCGGTTTCAGTATGTGAAGTAAATCTTGATGATGTATCAAAATATGGTATTTTATGTGGTAAAATAGAGGATAATAAGGATTATTTTGATGTTGATAAGATGGTGGAAAAACCAGCTAAAGATATTACACAAGAAGAATACTATACTTTAAAAAATAATCAAAAAAAATATTATGCAGTATTTGGACAGTATATTTTAACTGATAGTGTGTTTAAAATATTAAAACGAAATATTAAGAATAATAAGAAAGAAAATGGTGAATTTCAAATTACTAGTGTATTAGATGAAGTAAGAGAAAAAGAGGGAATGGTAGCATTTATTCCTAATGGCAAAATGTTGGATGTTGGTAATGTTAAATCATATCAAAATACTTTTATTGAAAAATCAAAATTATAGTAATATAATTAATTTAAGAGGTGAATAATGGAAGAAAATAAGGTTAACTTTAAAAATAAGTTTTTAAGTTTTGCACCAATAATTTTAATTATTGCAATTGTGATAGTTAGTGGAATAATTATAAAACAAAATGTATTTAAATCAAATGATGATGTAATACCAATTGAGGAAAAAGAAAAGGAAGAGGAAAAGGTAAAGCCAATAAAAATAATTGATATTAATTCTAAGACAAGACCATATGGTATTATGATTAATTGTCGAAGTGAAGCATTACCACAGGCAGGACTACAAGATGCTTATATGGTATATGAAATTATGGTTGAATATGGTATAACTCGAATGTTTGCCTTATTTAAAGATGTTGATATAACGAAAGTTGGCTCAATTCGTAGTTTACGAAATCAATATATTGGTTACGCCTTTGAAAATGATGCCATTATTGTTCATGCAGGTGGTTCAAAAGAGTCTTTAAATCGTGTAAGTAATGAAAAAATTGATGATATTGATGTTGATGGAAAATATGGACAGCGTGATATGGCACTTGCTAAAAAAAGAGCTTGGGAACATACTTTATTTACAAATTCCACACTTCTAAATAAAGGAATGCAAGATAAGGGATTACGTAAAACAACGGAGTTTAAACCATTATTAACTTATAGTGCTGATGAATTAGATTTATCTAAATATCAAGTAACTCCAGCTAATAAAATAAGTATCAAGTATTCGAATTATCGTACAGCTAATTATCAGTATGATAGTAATAATAAAGTATATCTTCGTTCTATGAATAATACTAAGAATACAGACTTAGTTACTGGAAAACAATATGAAGTTAAAAACATTATTGCATATAATGTTAAATATAGTACATATACAGATCATGGATACTCAGGATATCAGAGAATTAGTAATATTGGTACAGGTGAAGGCTACTATATAACTAGTGGTGTAGCTTTGCCTATTACCTGGAGTAAAACAGATGAAAAAAGTCCAACTACCTATAAAATTAAGGAAACAGGAGAGGACTTAGTTGTCAATGATGGTAATACTTATATTCAAATATATCCTACTAATGGGGGAAATCTTAGTATTAGTTAAAAAATCTTTGAAAATAAAGATTTTTTTTCTTAATTATGTTATACTTAACTTATGATAGTGAGGTTTTATGAATAAGAAAACGCGTATTGTGATAATAATTCTTTGTGTTTGTGGTTCATTATTAATCTCTACTGGTTTAATATTACAGCTTAAAGCAATGGATGAGCGTGTTTATTATTTAATAAATCCAGATAATAGTAACTATTATACTGTAAAAATAAATTTGAATGGGGCAAGCTCAGTAGAAAATAAATATCTTCGTTGTAAAATTGAACAAGGTGGATGTTATGTAACTTTACCTTTTGCTTTACGGTATGATGGAGAAGTACTTGGTTATGGTACTAATGAAAATGATAAAGAAGCCAAATACTTAATTGGTTCAAGTCTTTTTGTTAATGATAATATTGAACTATATGTAATTTCATATAAAGAAAATACTTTAACTGTAGCTGACAATAATGTTGATTATTTAGAAGAAGAAAAAATATCATGTAAAGCCTATAATGCTTCGAAAAAATGCAATGTTGTTTTACCACAATATAATAAAGAAGGTTATGAAAATAAAGGTTATTCAACAAGTAGTGAATCTCTCACTGGTTTTATTTATGCACGTGATAATTATGAAATTAATAAAGATACAACGATATATCCAATTTATAGTACATCAAGTAGACATCAAACAATTAAAATTAGTAAAGTATTAAATTATAATGATAGTTTTATCGAAATTGAAGATGGCTGTAAAGAAAGCGTATATCAAGAGTTACTTGGCTATTTAGATGAAATTAAGCAAAAAGCTCCATATATGTTAATTGGTAATAAAATTAGCTTTATTTCAGATGATACATTTAATAAAATATGGGGAAGAAAATATGTTGGAATGAACTATGGGCCACGTGGATTAAGATCGGTTGATATTCGCTGTTCTGATACAGTATATAATGATTATTATGCTACGATGGTACATGAAATGGCACATTCATGGGATTTTTATTATGCTACAAGACTAGAAAAAAATATATCTAGTCAAAGTGATATCATTAATTTATATAATAAATATAATAAAGAAAGTAATAAGATTTTTCGTGAATATAGCTTTAGTAATATATATGAGTTTATGGCCGATATAATGCGTTACTATTATTTTAAATACTATGTACCAAGAAATCCTTTTATTAGTTTAAATTATCCTGATGATATTAAAAAAACATTAGAAAAATATATTTGTATTTCCCAAAATGAATATGATGAAAGTAAATGTAAGTAGGTGATGTTATGCGAATTATTTTAGCTAGTTCTTCACCAAGAAGAAAAGAATTAATGGAAAAACTTGGTGGACATTTTGAAGTAATGAGTATAGATGTTGATGAGACAATGTCTTCTAATTATGATATTTATGAAGAGAGTATGAATCTTGCTAAGCGTAAAGCTTTAGCCGTTTATAAAAAAATAAAGGAAGATGTAGTGGTAATTGGAAGTGATACCATTGTATTATGTAATAATAAAATATATGGAAAACCTAAAAATAAAAAAGAGGCTTTTGATATGTTAAAAAGCTTTAGTGGTACTTATCATGAAGTTATTTCATCACTTTGTCTACTAATTCGAAAGAATAATCAAGAAAAGCAGGAATTAACGTATGATAAATGCTTAGTTTATGTTGATAAAATGACTGATGATGAAATAAATGAGTGGATAAATAACAATAATGTTAGTAATTGGGCTGGTGCCTATGCTATTCAAGAAGGTTTTGGCAAATACATTACCAAAGTTGAAGGAGATTATTTCTCCGTTGTTGGTTTACCTATTCATAAATTGTATAATTTATTAAAAAAGTATAAATAGTATTGGATATTTAGAAAATATTTGGTAAAATTAAAGAAGGTGTTGGTATGATTAATGATATTTTAGTGATTTTAATGGTAGCTTTTGGTTTGTTTGCAGTATCAATGTTTGTTCTTTTTTACGCATATTTAAAAAAGCAGTATAATAATAAACATTTAAGTGATGATTATGAGAATGATATAGATGATGTTTCAAATCAAGATGCTCTAGATAATAATTTATTGACTAGTAATCAAGAGGATGATGAGTTTATACCAAAAAAGAAAATGTAGTACGATTAAGTCGTATTTTTTTCTATTTGAAGGAGGAATATGAACAAAATAAGAAATATTTATATAAGTTATTGGTTTCACGAATTAGATTATAATCCAGCCAAGAAAGTTTTTGAATTGCAAAAAGAAATTGAGAGTATTATCGATTTGCCTATACGGTATAATAGTGATGAAGTATTAAGAAATATTGGTATGCCAAGAATTGAAGGACAAAGTAGTGATATGAAGTATTGGTTTACTATGTCATTGGTAAACGCTTTTTTTTCGATTAATATTAAAGAAAATCTTGATAATGATGAAATAATTCTTTTAATTAATAATAATATACAACTTTTTTATGATATTTTAAAAGAAATATATGATGTCCATATTATATATTCATCAATTAAATTAGAATATGTTGATGAAGATAAACACGAGGAACAATTAATTAAATTACTTGGTTTATCTAATAATCAAAAATATGAGGATTTATCTTTTAAAAGAGGTATTATTAAGAATGATTATTATATTAATTACATCTTAACGTATTCTAAAGAATATAATTTTGATTTAACAAATGATGAAAATCTAACAAGTCAAGATTTATTTGACCGTTCGATGCTTACATCTCTTTCTAAAGCTAAGTTACATAAGGAGTTTTTATTAACTGTTATTGAGATTAATGATCGATACATATATAATGTTGATGCATCTCATGAAACAAGTAAGGATGATTTAAGAGGAATGATTATGGAACTTAAAGATATTTTAAAGAATAAACTTTATAATGAAATATAGTTTATGGGTTAAATAAAAGGAAGTTTTACTTCCTTTTTGTTTTATTTAAAAGTCTTCCAACTTTAAAAATAATTCGATCACTTTCTTTAATAGCAATATTTTTACCAATGGCTTTACCACCTACCATAATACTTGAGATAATTGATGAAACAATTAAAGCTGATATAGTTGGATTAATGGATAATTTATTAGCAAAATATATAGCAATCATAGCACCCATACTTCCAGAGACAATACCACATATATCACCAATAATATCATTACAAAAATTGGCAATATTACTGGCATTTTTAATTAATTTAATTGATTCACGAGAACCATTAATTTTATTTGAAGCTTTAGCGTGAAATGTCGCTTCATCAGCTGTTAATACAGCAGTTCCTATAATATCAAAAATAATACCAATAAAAATAATTATAGCTGTAATTGATAATAATACTACAATATTAGCATTATTGGCTATTGAATTAGATATGCCACTAATTAAAATACATATTAAAAAGGTAAATAAAAAAGCTTTAATAACCCATCGTTTGTTTTGCATAATATCTCCTTATACTTAATTATAATCCAAAGTTATAAAAAAATCATAGAATTTCTATGATTTGGGTAAAATTGTATGGTCTACCATAAATTAATTTTACGGCTTAGGTCGAGTTGAATTTCTCTAAATTCTACCTTAGGTTACCCACCGGCCATTTCTGTTTAAAGAATTTAATTGCTAAGCAATCACTCGATCACCACTTAGTCCGCACCACAATCTTTATAGTAGCAACATTCTAGAGGTTTTCCCTGGCAAACATAAAATATCATTATTCGCTTTTGCAAAATTTTTTTCATGTTAAATCCCAAAATTTCACTCACGACATGTGATTTTGTATTTCGACGTGATGAAAGGATACCAATATATGCCATTATATTCTTTCCTTAAATCTAAAATTATATATTCACCCTCATCTGGGCGAAGAAAGCAAATATATAAAGTGTCATCCACAATTAATGGATTTTTAGCCCCATCTTCCTATATCTTGTTTGACTAGAATAATGCACCACACTCATTTAATTATATCATATTTTAGATATTTTGTGAATATGACTTTCTAATTTCTTCTAAATTTTTTATTGAACTTATCAATTTGACTAAGTCTTTTAACTTTTACTTCGCTATTTTCTTCAACTAGTTCATTTAAATCAATGAAAGGAAAATATTCACAGTCATTAGTTGGACACATAGTTATAAAATGATTGGTATTATGAAATGTTACTACTTTAAAATAGTTGGTTAGTTTATTATTAATACGTCCACAGTTATCATATTTAAAGTAATAACTATCATCAAAATACCCTAGAAATAATCGTTTATTAGATGGAATATATTTTTTTATTTCACTAATTTTTTTATCAATGGGAAAATCGGTTGCAAATATAGAATCATTTGGTTCATCAATATTTTGATTATAGTCAGCTAAATGTTTATTAATATGATTACGAAATAATGCTTCTTGATAGTTAATACTTTGATTAAAACGATATGATTGACTTTCAATACCATTTTTGTTTATTAATCCTAAATGATTTCGACAATAATAAGAAATAAACTGTCTATCACTATCATGAAGTAATTGATAGTTTTCATAATATAAATTATATAATTCATCATATTTTTCTTTGGCCCCAAGAATTTTAATTTTAGCTAGTAACATATTATATCTAAAACCGTTTAATCTTTTGGCATTATAAGCGTAAAAACTACCTTCATGTGATTCTTTAATTATAGCATTATATTCTATTTCAGCCTCATTAAACATGCAAATTCTAGTTAATAAAATAACATAATATGCACGCGCATAATAGTCTTTGGGATATTTCATTAAATAATTTTCAAATCTTTCTTTGGCTAAAAATGGATTTTTCTCTAGTAATTTTATTGCATATTGAAATTCTTGTTCATTAAAATATCTTGCCATATGTCCCCCTTAAAATCTTGATAATTATACTATTTTTTTTTACTTTTGTCAATTTATTCTTTCTTGTTACGCTTTTTTTTGATATATTATAACTACTTGGAAGTGATTGAATGAAGAAAATTGAATTATTAGCTCCGGCTGGGAATATGTCTAGTTTAATAGCTGCTGTTGAAGCTTCTTGTGATGCCGTCTATCTTGGTGGAACTTTATTCTCAGCTCGTGCTTTTGCTGGTAATTTTACTCGTGAAGAATTAGCACAAGCTGTTAGTTTTTGTCATTTGTATGGGGTAAAAGTGTATGTTACATGCAATATTTTGGTTTATGAACACGAAGTAAAAAGTTTCTTAGAATATATTGATTATTTATGCCAAATAAATGTCGATGCTGTTTTAATTCAAGATTTAGGTATGTTAGATTTAGTTCATCAAACGTATCCTGATTTAGAACTTCATGCGTCAACACAAATGCATATTCATAACCTTGATGGAGTTATTATGGCTGGTAAACTGGGATGTAGTCGAGTTGTTTTAGCTAGGGAAACATCAATTGAACAAATAAGGGAAATTATAAAAAATAGCAATGTGGAAATTGAAGTGTTTGCACATGGCTCACTTTGCATTAGTTATTCTGGTCAATGTTTATTTTCTTCTCTTATTGGACATCGTAGTGGAAATCGTGGTAGTTGTGTTGGAAGTTGTCGTCTACCATATAAGATAATTAATCAAAATAATAAGACATTAAACGACGGAGATTATCCTCTTAGTATGAAAGATTTATGCACATTAGAACACGTTGGTGAATTAATTGAAAGTGGCATAACAAGTTTGAAAATCGAAGGAAGAATGAAAAGTCCCGAATATGTGTATGTTGTAACACGACTTTACCGTGAAGCAATTGATAGCTATTATCAATTTGGTAAAGTTATAATTAATCAAGAGTTATTAGCTAGTTTAAAACGAATATTCAATAGAGATTTTACCAAGGGTTATTTATTTAATGAGAAATATGAAAATATTTTAAATACTGAAAGACCAAATCATCAAGGTGTGTATTTAGGCAAAATTATTGCATATAATAAAGGTTTTGTTAAATTAAAATTAGCAAGTAGTGTATCAATTAATGATGGTTTAAGGATTATTTTAAATCATGATGATTATGGATTGATTTTAAATGAGTTTACAGTTAATGGAAAAAGAGTAAAAGAAGCGGGTAAAAATGAAATTATTTCCTTTAAAGTTAATAAAGAAATTCCTATTAATAGTAAAGTTATACTTACCAAAGATGTTTCACTAATTAAAAAAATAAATGATATAATTGCCAATAAACCTAGAAAAATACCTATTAAAATCAAAGTATTAGCTAAAATTAACCAGCCTATCGAAATATCAGTTACCGATTATATTCATCAAATAACACAAAAAGGTTTTATAGTTCATGAGGCTATTAATAATCCAACTAAGCGAAGCGATATTCTAATGAAATTACAAAAAATAGGAAATACTCCTTATGAAATAAATGATATTAATTTAATACTTGATGAAAATATATTTCTTCCATTTAAAGAATTAAATCTTTTGCGCCATGAATTATTAGAAAAATTAAGTAATGAAAGATGTGCACTAAAAACTTATTCTAAAAAGAAATATCAGCGAATAGTACCAGATTTTTTAAAAAAACAAGTTAGAAGTATATTAGTGGAACAAAAAAATGATAATAATGATAATTTAGATTATGATATTATTTATAGTAAAGAACCAAGCAAACAGAATATTATAAAATTACCAAAAGTAATGAGTAACTATGATTTGGACAATAATAAAACATATTTAGTTGGGGAATTAGGGGCTTTTAATAAACTTAAAAACATCTATTGTGATTATTCTTTTAATGTTGTAAACTCATATACAGTTGCACTTCTTCATTTTTTAGGAGCTAAACAAGTTACTTTATCATTAGAATTATCCAAGTCACAAATTGATAATATAATTAAGGCATATGTTAAAAGATATGCTAAGAATCCTAATTTAGAGGTAATTGTATCGGGATATCGAGAAGTAATGACATTAAAAACTAATTTAAATAAACTATATCATGAACCAATTTTATATTTAAAAGATCGATTTAATAATAAATATTTAATTAAAGAAGAAAATCATTTATCTTATATTTATGAACCAAAGAAATTTATTGATTATTTTAATTACTATGATTTAGGGGTTAATGTTCTAAGAGATAATAAAGATGTGTAAAAAACTTTACACAAATTGTGTCAAGGCACTAATTATTAGTGCCTTTTTTATTGTAAAAAAACAGTAAAAATTGACAAAAAAACTTATTTTTTTTACAATTAAATTGGGTGTATACAATGGAGAGTATCTATAGTTTAACAATAAGTGAATTAGAAGAGTTTCTGCTTATTAATAATGAAAAGAAGTATCGAGCTAGCCAAATTATGGATTGGTTATATGTTAAAAGGGTAGATACTTTTACAAAAATGTCCAATTTATCAAAAGAATTAATTAAAAAGTTAGAAGAAAATTTCTTTTTTGATAAAATTAGCATAATAAAAAAACAAGAAGATATTGATGTATCAAAATTTTTATTTAAACTTAGTGACGATAATTTAGTTGAAGCAGTACTTATGAAGCATGATTATGGTAATAGTCTATGTGTATCGAGTCAAGTTGGTTGTAATATGGGTTGTAAGTTCTGTGAAAGTGGAAGATTAAAAAAAGTTCGTAATTTATTAGCATCCGAAATGGTTTTGCAAATACTAAAAATAGAAGAGGAAATTAAAACACGTATTACCCATGTGGTAGTTATGGGAATTGGCGAACCATTCGATAATTTTGATAATCTTGTTCATTTTATAAGTATTGTAAATTACCAAAAGGGTATTAATTTAGGAAGTCGTCACATTACAGTATCTACTTGTGGTATTGTTCCTAAAATATATGAGTTTAGTAAACTTCCTTATCAAGTTAATTTAGCTATTAGTTTACATGCTCCAACTAATGCTATTAGAAATAAAATTATGCCCATTAACAAAGTTTATAACGTTGAAGAATTAATGAAGGCTGTGCGTGATTATTTAGAAATAACTAATCGAAGAGTTACTTTTGAGTATATTATGCTAGATGGAGTTAATGATAATAGTGATTGTGCTAAGGCCTTAGCTAAGTTAATACAAGGAATGAATGCATATGTTAATTTGATTCCTTATAATGAAACAGAAAATATTATGTTTAAAAGAACAGAAAAGAAGAAAATTTTAGAATTTTATGATATACTTAAAAAAGAGAAGATAAATGTTACTATAAGACGGGAGTTTGGTGGTAATATTGATGCAGCTTGTGGACAACTTCGAGCAAGAGAGGTGAGATAATGAAATCATTTTATTTAACAGATACAGGAAAAGTTCGTGATCATAATGAAGATAGTGTTATTATTGTTCGTAATAATGAAAATAGTTATCTAATGGCTGTTGCTGATGGTATGGGAGGACATTCTTGTGGGGAAGTGGCAAGTAGTCTTGTTATTAAGTATTTAGGACATCATTTTCAAGAAAGCTTTTATAATATGGATAAGACAGATGCCGTTAATTTTATTAATGATAGTGTTAATGAAGTCAATAGTATGATTTTTAAATATCAACAAGATAATCCTGAAAGTAAAGGGATGGGAACAACACTTGTTATGGCAATACTTACTAATGAATATTTATTAATGGCTAATATTGGTGATTCATCGGGATTTATTATTAAAGACAATAAGCTACATAAAATAACTTATGATCATACTTTAGTTAATTTATTAGTATCTGCTGGTGAATTAACGGAGGAAGAAGCTAAAAACCATCCAAGAAAAAATGTTTTAATGAAAGCATTGGGGGCCAATGATCCAATTGAAGCTGATATCTTTGATTGTGATATGAATGTGGATGGAATTTTCCTATGCAGTGATGGTGTTACTAATATGCTTGATGTTCCCCAAATTGAAAAAGTATTGGAAAGTGAATTAGATATTGAAGAAAAAATTGTTAAATTAGTTCATAAATGTAATAACCGTGGGGGTTTAGATAATATGTCAATGGCATATTTAATTAAAGAAGATAAAAAGTAAGAGGTGAAGAAAATGATAACTAAAGGTCAAAAAATCAATGATCGTTATGAAATAATGCAAACAATTGGTGAGGGAGGAATGGCTAATGTTTATTTAGCTCATGATGTTATTCTTGATCGCTATGTTGCTATTAAAGTCTTACGTGGGGATTTAGCTGGTGATGAAAAGTTTGTTAGACGTTTTCAAAGAGAAGCTTTAGCAGCTTCCAGTCTTTCACATCCAAATATTGTGGAAATGTATGATGTTGGTGAAGATAATGGAATGTATTATATTGTTATGGAGTATATTGAGGGTAAAACACTAAAACAATTAATAAAAAAGCGTGGTGCGCTTACTTTATCTGAATGTATGGATATTATGCTACAGTTAACTGATGGTGTAGATCATGCTCATGCTAGTTATATTATTCACCGTGATTTAAAACCCCAAAACATTATGATTCAAAATAATGGTGAAATTAAAATTACTGATTTTGGTATTGCTATGGCTCTTAATAATACGCAACTTACCCAAACTAATTCAGTTATGGGTAGTGTACATTATCTACCTCCAGAGCAAGCTAGTGGTAAAGGAGCTACTGTTAAAAGTGATATCTATTCAATGGGAATAATGCTTTTTGAACTTCTTACTGGTACTTTACCTTTTAAAGGAGATAATGCCGTTGAAATAGCTTTTAAACAAATTAAAGATGATATTCCAAGTGTTCGTGAAATTAATCCAAGTATTCCTCAGTCTGTGGAAAATATTGTATTAAAGGCAACTGCTAAAAATCCTAAAAATCGCTATAATAGTGCAAAAGAAATGCATGATGATTTATTAACATGTTTGAATGAAGACCGAGTAAATGAAGCTCGTATAGGCTTTAAGTATCCAGAACATGAGGGTGATGTTAGTAAAAAAGATTTGATGCTTGAAGGAAAAGGCGATGAGAAAAAAGAATATGATGATGATGGAGAAAGTAAAACAAATATTATTCTTTGGGTTTTATCAGGAATTTTTATTGTTATTATTTTAGCTTTAATTGGAATATTCTTGATTTATCCTAGTTTGACTAAAGTTCCTAATGTTGTTATTCCAGATGTTAGTAAGATGACTGTAGTAGAAGCTGAGAAAACTCTTCGTAAACAAGGATTTGATGTTCGAAGTGATATTGAATATATTGGTGATGATGAAATTGAAAAAGGTTTAGTTGTTAAGACATCACCATCAATTGGTCGAGAAGTAAAAAAAGGAACAGAAATCATTCTTTATGAATCAACAGGAAAAGTTGCTTATACTATTGAAAACTATGTAGGAAAAAATTATATTGAAGTTAAGACAATTTTAACGAATAATTATGGACTAAATGTAGTTATAGAAAAAGTTGAACCTGAAAATAGTGATGAAGAAATTCAAGATGCTGAAAAAATTATAAAGCAAGATTTAGAAGTAGGAACACAAGTTGCTAAAGGAACAAATATTACACTTTATATTCCTGAAATTATCGTTAAATATCCTGATTTTACTGATGGAACATGGACTCAAAGTCGAATTGAAGAGTTCTGTACTAAATATGAACTTGTTTGTGATTTTAAGAAAAATAAAAATACCGAAGAACGTGATGGTACAATTATTTCTCAGTCACGTCCTAAAGGAGATAAAGTAACAAGTGGTGCTAATGTTACAATTACAATTGCTGAAAAAGAAATAGTTGCACCAGCTGATGATAATGCCGATATTATTGATTAAGGGAGTTTATGGAAGGATTAATTATCAAAATTTTAAGTGATAAATGTGAAGTTAAACTAGAAAAGGAAGTGGTTACTTGTGGCTTTCGTGGAAAAATGAGAGCTCAAAAACTGCTTCCTTTAGTTGGTGATAAAGTATTAATAAATTATGAAAAACAAATTATTGAAAAAATATTACCAAGAAAAAATACACTAAGAAGACCTAGTGTAGCTAATATTACTCAAGGACTTATTGTCGCTAGTTTAAAAAAGCCTGATTTGGATACTAATTTGATTGACAAAATATTAGTTGAACTAGAGTTTAATAGTATTAAGCCCATTATTTGTTTTACTAAAAGAGATTTATTAAATAAAGAAGAACAAGTGGCTTATGATAAAATTATTAATTACTATAAAGAATTATATCCAGTCTATTTTAATGATGAAATAGCTAAAATAAAAAAAATTTTTAAGAATGAAATTACTGTTTTTATTGGACAAACAGGAGCTGGTAAAAGTACGTTACTTAATAGACTTGATGCAAAGTTAAAACTTCAAACGGGGGAAATTAGTGAAGCTCTTGGACGTGGTAAGCATACGACAAGACATGTTGAAATAATTGAAATATTGGGGGGAATGCTTTTAGATACACCAGGTTTTTCGGCTTTAGAGTTTTCAAATATGTTAGAAAATGAAATAAGAGATGCTTTTATTGAGTTTCAAAAGTTTCCTTGTCCATATAGTGATTGTATGCATATTAAAGAGGATGTTTGCATGGTAAAAAAAGCAGTTAATGATGGTAAAATAGCCTCTTTTCGCTATCAAAATTACTTAGATTTAGTAAAAACAGGACATAAAGAAGAATACAAGAGGAGGTAATATGAAATTATCAGTGTCATATTTGAATGTCAAAAAAAGAAATGTTCCTAAAATAATTAGTATGTTAGATAAGACAAACGTTGATTTTATTCATGTCGATGTTATGGATGGTAAGTATGTTAAAAATAAAGCCAATTCTTTTGGTTTTGTTAAAAAATTAGGTGATTATACTAGAAAAAGATTTGATATTCATTTTATGGTTAGAAAACCCATTAAAATGATTGATGATTATGCCGATTTGAACGCTTACTGTATGACTTTTCATATTGATATTAAGAGTGATTTAAATAAAGTTATTGAAAAGTGTCATATGTATGGTATAAAAGTAGGATTAGCTCTTAATCCAGATCAATCTCCGGAACTTTTAATGCCTTATATTGAGCAAATTGATTTGATTTTAGTAATGAGTGTTGTACCTGGCTTGCCAGCTCAACCATTTATGGAAGAAGTACTACCTAAAATTAAAAAAATACGAAAAATAATTCAAGATACAAAACGAGATATTTTAATAAGTGTTGATGGTGGAGTTAATCTTGATTATAAGAAAAAACTAGAGGATGTTGATATTTTAGTTAGTGGAAGTTTTGTTACTAATAGTGCTAATTATGAAGAAGTAATTGACGAACTTAAGAAGTAATATTTGCAAAAATATTATATTTTCATTATAATAATCTCAAAGGAAGTGGTTTATGAGTCTTTTTGAACAAATAAAAAGTATTCCTAAAGTGGATATGCATATTAATTTAACTAGTTCGATAAGTACTGATTTAGCCTTTGATTTATCAGATGATGTTAATATGGCTGAAATAATTAGTAAAATGCAAGAAAAAAACTCTTTAGAATATGAAACTGCATTGAAATTACCAGTAAAAATTTTAAAAAGTAATAAAAATATTATTTTAGCTGTTAATGATTTGATTGACAAATTACAAAAAAATAATGTTATTTATGGTGAATTATTTCTTGATTTACCATTATATAATCATCATATTGATGAAGAAAAATTATTGGATTTGGTTTTAAGTGTTATAAATAATCGAAATGTTAAATTACAAGTAGTTTTAGTTTTAAGTAGTGCATGTGAAAAAGAAGAGAACTTACATACTTTAGATATTTTTGAAAAATACTATGGTAATGGTGTTAATGGTATTTATTTTCATAAGAATAAAATGGATAATTTAGCTGATTATATGTATTTGTTTGATCGTTTAATAAAGAATAATTACCCATATATTTTAAATATGAACTCGAAAATGACGAATCAAGATAAAGATATTTATTTGCATGCGGAAAGAATTATTTATGCTTTACCAAGTTTAGATGATGTTATTATTGATGAAATAAGAAATCATGATATTATGTTAGAATTTGCCCTTACGAGATTTTATGAAAGTAATATAATTAATGATTTTAAAGATTATTTTATTTATGATTTAATACGTGATAATATAAAAATAACTCTTACTAGTTATGATATGACAACAATTAATACAGATATTATTAATGAATGGTGTTTAATGTTTAATAATTATCCGATTGTCTTGCATGATTTAGTAAAAATAATTAATTATAATTTATTAAAAGCTAATATTAGTGATGAAATAAAGAATCAATTAATAGGTGAGTTTAAAGAAAAATGTAATATGGTACTATAAGAATAAATGGAGGTAGTATGGAAAATTTAAAACTTATTGTATTTGAAAATTGTAAGGAATTTGGGGAAAAGGTTGATGAAAACTTAAAAAAACTAACGGGGAGTAAAACATCTCATATTATTCCTATTGATGAAGTAAGATTTAATAATGGAGAAGGAAAGGTAGTAATACAAGAATCTGTTCGCAAAAAAGAATTGTTTATTTTAAGTGATATAGGAAACCATTCTATAACTTATAAAATGTTTGAGTATTATAACCATAAAAGTCCAGATGATCATTTTCAGGATGTAGTTCGTTGTCTTTGTGCAATTAGAAATCAAGCAAGCTCAGTTTCTTTAGTGATGCCACTTTTATATTCATCACGTCAACATAAACGTGATGGTAGAGAGTCACTTGATTGTGCTGTGGCCTTACAAACTTTAATTACAAAGGGTATTAAAAATATTATTACTTTTGATGTTCACGATTCAAATGTTCAAAATGCAATACCATGCTCATCTTTTGATAATTTTTATCCAACTAATATTATATTAGAGAAATTTGTCGAAAATGAAGATGTTAATAATGATACACTATTAGCTGTATCACCTGATAATGGTGCTATTAAAAGAACAAATTTTTATGCTAGTATGCTAGGTTGTGAATTAGGTGGTCACTTTGAAAAGCAACGTGATTTATATCGTGTTGTTGATGGTAAAAATCCTATTTTAAGACATGAATATATTGGTAAAGATGTAAAAGATAAAGATATTATTATTGTTGATGATATGATTGCATCTGGTGAATCAATGATTGATGTTGCTAGAGAACTTAAAGCACATGGGGCAAAAAAAATCTTTATGATGAGTGCATATTCCTTATTTACTAAGGGAATTGGTGTTTTTGAAAAGGCTTATGAAGAAGGATTATTTACAAGACTTTATACAACTAATTTAAGTTATGTTCCTAAAGAGGCATTAGATAAACCTTGGATATATCAAGCCGATTGTTCAAGTTATGTTGCTAAAATTATTTATACTTTCTATAAAGGTCAATCAGTTGCACCAATTTTAGAATATCGTAGTAAAAAACTAGAGGATTTTGCAAAAAAATAAGCTTATTACATAAAATGTAATGGTGATTATAATGAGAAATATTCTACAATTATTTTATGAGATGATTGTTAATCCAAATGATATTGATAATAAAGGATATTTTTCATATAATAATCACCTTTTTTGTTTATATGAATATAAAAGAAATCCCAAAGAAATAGATGCTTTAGATTATTTAAATGCATTGATGCAAGAAAATAAAATTATGATAAACAGAATTATTAGAAATGTCTATAATAATGTTTTAACATTTTATAATAATAAAAACTATGTTTTAGTGATGATTAATTATAGAGAAAATCAAGCTAATTTAAAGTTTACTTTAGCTATTAATAATCAAAGATTGGATATTTTAAAAAGATGTGATTGGGGTAGACTATGGAGTATTAAAATAGATTATATTGAATATCAACTTAAGCATATTAGAAATAGTTATCCATTAATTAATGCTAGTGTTAATTATTATATTGGATTAGCAGAAAATGCCATTAGTTACTTTAATATGCTTAATCTGGCTAATATTCCTTTATATATTGAACATCGTCGAATATTAGATATGGATATATATAATCCATTAGAACTTATTTTTGATTATAAAGTTAGAGATATATCAGAATATTTAAAAAATAATTTTATTCAAGGTAAAATGACGATTGCGGATATTTTAGCTTATTTAAAGAATTTAACTTTGAATAATATGGATTATTTGTTACTTTATGTTCGATTTCTATATCCAAGTTTTTATTTTGATAAGTATTCAGAAATTATTAATGATATGGCTAAAGAAAGTGAAATCACTAAAATTACTGATTTAGTATATGATTATGAGGAATTATTATATGAAATATATTTAATAATAAAAAAGAAAACAAATATCTTAGGTATCGAGTGGCTCAATCAAAAATACATGTAATTATTGGTAGAAATATTTTTGTAAAAGGAATTGATTTATTACTAAAAAAAATATACAATTAATTTAGGAATGAGAGTTTAGGTAGTAAGGAGTATTTATGAGTGATAAAAAAATTGATAAAGATAAAGCTTTGGATGATGTGTTAGCATCTCTTGAGAAGCAATTTGGTAAGGGAGCGGTAATGCTTCTTGGTGATAATAAGCATTGTGAGGTTGAAGTATCAAGTAGTGGTAGCCTTGCTCTTGATTTGGCATTAGGTGTTGGTGGATATCCTAAAGGAAGAATTATTGAAATATACGGACCAGAATCTAGTGGTAAAACAACTTTTGCTCTTCATGCAATTGCTGAGGTACAAAAAGTTGGAGGAAGAGCAGCCTTTATTGATGCAGAGCATGCATTAGATCCTGTTTATGCCAAAAAATTAGGTGTTAATATTAATGAATTGTTACTTTCACAACCAGATACCGGAGAACAAGCTCTTGAAATCTGTGAAGCATTAGTTCGTAGTAATGCGATTAATATTGTAGTAATTGATTCGGTAGCTGCTTTAGTACCACAAGCAGAAATTGATGGTGAAATGGGAGATAGTCATGTTGGATTACAAGCAAGACTTATGAGTCAAGCTTTAAGAAAACTATCAGGTACAATTAATAAAACAAAAACAATTGCTATTTTTATTAATCAATTACGCGAAAAAGTTGGTATTATGTTTGGTAATCCGGAAACAACACCAGGTGGACGTGCGCTTAAGTTTTACTCTAGTGTAAGACTTGATGTAAGACGTTCTGAATCAATTAAAGTTGGGGATGCTATTATTGGGAATAGGACAACAATTAAAGTTGTTAAAAATAAAGTAGCTCCACCATTTAAAATTGCTACTGTTGATATAATGTATGGTGAGGGAGTTAGTAAAGAAGGAGAAATTATTGATTTAGGTACAGATGCGGGTATTTTAGAAAAAACAGGTGCATGGTACTCATATAATGGAGAAAAACTAGGTCAAGGAAAAGAAAATGTTAAACTCTTATTAAAAGAAAATACTAATCTTCGTGATGAAATTGAAGGAAAAATTAGGGCATATTACGATATTGAAATAAAAAAGAAGAAATAGTTAGTAAACTATTTCTTTTCTATTTCCATAATGACATCTTGTAAAGTTTTAACTGAATGATTGAATTTGTGTTGTTCTTCTTCACTAAGAGGAAAAGGAAGTCTCTTAACAGCTCCTTTTTGATTAATCAAAGTAGGATATCCAATAAAGAGATTATTTTCTTCATCATAACTTGATACAGTTAAAATGGCATTTTCGTTATTTAAAATGGCATTCGTAATTCTTGTAGTAACCATTCCTATACCGTAAGATGTGTTACCTTTTTTCTTGATAATGTCATAGGCCATATTACGAACTCGCATTTCTAATTCATCTTTTTCATCATTTTCTAAAAAGTCATTTAAATTTGATAAACCAACAGTTGCTTTAGACCAAGGAACCATTTCAGTATCTCCGTGTTCTCCAATGACGTAAGCGTGAACGTTTTTGGAATTAATATTTAATTTATTACCAATTTCGTATCGAAGTCTTGCTGAATCAAGTGTTGTTCCAGTTCCAATAATTTTTTCTTTGGCAAAGCCAGAGTATTTCCATGTAATATAAGTCATAATATCAACGGGATTAGTAGCAATAATAAAAATTCCATTAAATCCACTTTGAACAATTTTTTCAATAATATCCTTAAAAACAACTTTATTTTTGTCAATCAAATCTAATCTTGTTTCACCAACTTCTTGATTTCGACCAGCAGCAATCATGACAATTTTAGCATCATGACAATCACTATAATCACCAGCTTTAATATCAATTTTACTTGGACCAAATGGTAGACCATGATTTAAATCCATCGCTTCACCAATCGCTTTTTCTTTATTAATATCTACTAAGACTAACTCATTTACAGCAGTCTTTTGGTTAATTATGGAATAGGCATAACTCATTCCAACATTACCACATCCTACAATAACAATTTTATTTTTCATTATATCCTCCAAAGATATTATAACATTTTAAATTATAATAGCCAACTATTTCATTTTATGATAGAATAATTATTCAAGGTGATTTTATGTTAAAAAATTATAATTATATTTTAACTATTATGTTATATCCATTTCTTTTACTTCTAGAATACTTAATGTTAAGAGATCTGTTAAATGGTTTGATGTATCAGTATTTAATTCTTTTAATGATACTTCTGTTTATTCCTTCATTTATTATGTCATTATATGGTATTTTGGAAGATATATTAAATAGTAAAAAGAAATATCGCATTATTTTTCTTATTTTGTTACCTTTTTTTTATTTACCTATTTATTATACCTTCTATATTAGTAAATCTGAGAAATACCTAGGTATTATTATTGGTGTTTTAAGTGTTGGACTTAGTTATTTAACATTAACAGCTTTTAATGAGCGTTTGTATAATTACTTAACTGATGCCTATAAAGGTAATGTAATGATAAAAGAAGATTATGTCTATACATCAAGTAATGATTTATTTTCAATTAATGTTTCTAAAAATTTTCGTTGTAGTAATGATAATATTGGTGATTATGTTATCTTTTGTGATAAATTAGATGATGATTCTTTTATTGGAGTATATAGTTATGATATTAAAGATTATAGTGAAAGTGAAATAAGTGATATATTATCTTTTCACCTTGAACAGACATTGACGTATATTAAAGAAAATGGCTATACTGAAGATATTAAGAAATATGATGATATTATTGAAATTAATTATAGTAATATGGTTATTCTTTTAACTCAAAAAAATTATTTATTAAATGATGAAAAATATAGTTTAGTTATAATTAAGGAAATGCCAAAGAAATTAAATGATATTGAGGTTTTTAAAAAAATGATTGCAACTATTAAGTTTTTAAATTATAATGAAGAGGTGTCCTCTTAGTATAATGGATAGTACGGATTCCTCCTAAGAAACCGTACATCTAATATAAAATGATGTTAAAATCATTGTTTTGCTTGGATGGATAGAAATTTTTATGAGAAATAATCGCGAAAAATTCGCGAAAAAACTGTTAACTTATTAAAAAAATCGTATTAAATTTGAAAAAAACAATTTATATTTATGTAAATTATGATAAAATATAAATTGTGTTGTGTCCTCGTAGCTCATCTGGATAGAGCAAGAGTTTCCTAAACTCTAGGTGGTAGGTTCGAGTCCTATCGGGGACACCATTTAATTTTGTTTTGAATTTTTAACTGGTTAGAAATAATCAGTTTTTTTTATTGTTAAGAGAGGTGTTACAATGTCAGTTTTTAAAATAGAAAAATCAAAAGATTATACAATTATGTCTAATTATCATTTAAGGGATAGAAACTTATCATATAAAGCAAA
>OCVV011236519.1_pt1 | contig 38244 bp, 32 predicted proteins | sample 1539721 | NCBI WGS metagenome assembly OCVV01 (sample SAMN02144230, study PRJEB22623) | gut metagenome | biome: sheep rumen | host: Ovis aries | place: New Zealand | reverse complement strand
TAATTAAATAAGATAATGGAGGTGTGACATGTCAAAGAAACATAGAAATAATAAATATCATAATAATGATAATAATTATAAAAATGAAAATAGATTTAATAATAAAGAGTCTAATGATATAGAAAAAAATATTGATACGAAAGAATTAGATAATAGATATAAAAGACATGATGATAGTTTTAAAACTAGTAGTATAAATACTAATGAAATAAATGATTTAATAGATGAAGATCTAGGTAAGAAAAATATAAATGTGAAAAAGAATAGACATGTATTTGTTAATTTATTCTTAATTCTTTTATTAATTATAAGTATTGGATATTTTATTATTACTGTTATTGATAGTAATACTTCTATTTTAAATATAGTTAGTTCTTTAATAATTACTTTATTTAGTGTATGTTTTTGTATTATGGGTATTAGTTATAAGAGAAAGAAAAAGGGATTAGTTTTCTTAGGTGGATTACTACTACTTAGCTATTTAGGTATTAATATTTTGAATAATATGGGTAATGTTCAAATAGTTGATACTTTTAAAAGACAGGATTTTAGAGGTAAGAATTTAGCTGATGTTATTGAATGGGCAAATAAGAATAATATTGTTGTTAATCAAGATTATGAATATAGTGATATGGTTCCTGAATATAATATTATTAGTCAAGAAGAAGTAGATAAAAATATTATTAATGTTGTGGTTAGTGAAGGACCTAGTCCTTATAAAGAAGTAGTTATTCCTAATATGTTAGATTGGGATAGCGAAAGAGTAATTTCATATGTTGAAGATAATTATTTAAGTAATGTTGTTGTAGATTTTAGTGAGTCAGATGAAGATAAAGATACAGTTATTGAACAAAGTACTAGTGGTACAATAAAGAGAAATGATGAATTAAAATTGACTTTTTCTAAAGGTGAAGAAAATGAAGAAAGTACTAAATTAATTAATTTTAAGAATAAATCTAAGTTTAGAATAGAATTTTATTTAAAACAACATGGACTTGATTATGAAATTAAAGATGATTTTTCTAGTAGTATTAAAAAAGGCTTTGGAATAAGTCAAAGTGTTGAGGCAGGTAAAACTGTAACAAGTGATGATAAGATTGTTGTAACTATTAGTAAAGGACCAAAGATTAAGGTTCCTGATGTTAAAAATATGAGTTTAGAAGATATTACGAAATGGGCTATTAAGAATCATGTCAAATTAGAACTTGTACAAAGTTATGATGATAGTATAGAAAAAGGTAAAATAATTTCTTCTGATAAGAAAAAAGGAGATGTTATTGAACAAGCATCTACTATTAAAATTACTATATCTCGTGGTAAATTAAAAATGAAAGAATTTAAGTCTTATGATGAATTTAAGACTTGGGCAGATAAGAATAATATTAATTATACAGAAGAACATGAATTTAGTGATAAGGTTGCTGAAGGAGAAGTTATTTCTTATTCATATAAAAATGGTGATACTATTAAAAATGGTGATTCTATTGTTGTTACTATTAGTGATGGTAAAAAAATAAGTGTTCCGGATTTAGATGGATTAACTAAGAAGGAAGCTAGTAATAAATTAGATAAATTAAATTTAAAATATAATTTTATTTATAAAAAAAGTACTAAGGATAAAGATATAGTTATTGGTCAAAGTATTAAGGCAGGATCAGAAGTTGCCAGTAATATTACTATTACTATTACATTAAGTAATGGTAATAAAGAGACAAAGTCTACTGTTAATAGAAGAGAGAATAGTACTAGTAGCAATACTGGAAAAAGTTCTAATAATAGTTCTTCTTATGCTTCTAATAATACACCTAGTCCTAGTCCATCACCTTCACAAAGTACTGATAATTGTTCTTTAGTAATGGCATATTTGCAAACAGGAAATAAATATGATGAAACTGTTTCGATGACTAATAGAGCTAATTCTAAATTGAAATTTACATATACAAGAGTTAGTGAGTGTTCAAATCGTAATTCTAAGGCTGGAGTTATTTGTAATGCTGATAGCTATGATGGAAAAATGTTAAGTACATGTAAAACATATAATTTACAAGTTGTTGGATAAAAAAACACTTCATTGTGAAGTGTTTTTTCTTTATTAGTTATTTATTGGTTCACTTGAGACAAAATAGTAATCATTACCTTGATATTTTTTCATTACTATTTTATAACTTCCACCCTTTTCTATATTAGATACGGAATATACTGGTTCACTTTCTGTCGCATCGTATATATAATTATCAAAATCTAGAAATATTTCTTTTGTTTTTGCTGAATCACTATAATATTTTACATATCCAGTTGAAGAGGTTGCTGAATTATCTGGAAATAGTGCTTTTAAATAAATTGTTAATGTGTCTCCTTCTAATTCTGCCTTTGTTACATATTGTAATATAAAAGCATTTGGTCCAGTTGTACAACCACAAGCTGTTTCTCTATATTCATATTGTTTAGTCGATGAATTATAAGTATGTGAAGTGCAATAATTTGAATCTTGAAAACTTGTAGGATCATATTTGTAATCTTTTCCAAATAATTTTGCAACTTCATTTTTCCATTCAGATTCACTTATTGCATTCTTATTCTCAGATGTAGTTGCTGCTACAATTTCATAAGCTATTAAATTTGAAATATCAACACTTGATACTTTTGTTTCTTTTAAAAATTCTTTTGCTAAATCCTTACAAACTGTATTACTTAATAATTTAGAAAAATTATTTTGAACAATATCACTATATACATCTAAATTTGTAATAGCTTTATTTTCTTCTTTAGATTCTTTCTTAGTAGCTTCATCTACTTTTGATATTTCTTTATCTTTAGAACTCATATAATAATAAGTTCCTCCAATCCCTACAGCAAGTGATAAGACTATAGTTATTAAAAATATTATAATTTTTTTCATATTCTTTATTCCTACTCTTAATTTAGTCTCCTTTCTATAATAAATGTACCATGGACGATATTTTTTTACAAGATAAATTTATTTTAATATTTGCTATAAACCATTTAAAAGATTTATAAATAATCTTAAAAAAAATAACAGGAAATCCTGTTATTTTACAAGTAATTCAATTCTACTATCTCTATCAAAGTTTGTAGTAAATGAATATAATTTATTATTTATTGTTGTTTTTATTTTTGATAGATCTTTATTTAGACTATTTGGTAGTTCTGAAATATCTGTAATATTTGAACTTGTAGTAATGTAGATTGTATAAGTACCTTGTGGTATATCTTTTATATCTATTGTCTTATCATACCAAGCTTTATCTTTTGATAAATTATCATCATCTGGTAGTATTGCATCATATAAACCATCTAATGTGTAATCTAAATCATAACTATAAGTTTTATATGTTTTTTGATTTTCAAATATTATTTTTCTAGATATTGTTTTATCTTTAGCTAGATTAATTCCATATGAATAAGTTAGTCCTTTTATATGTAATTTATTATCATTAAATTCTAAAGTTCTTACTGTATCATACTGATTATAGTAAGATGATGCTGTTTTTTTAGCAAGTTCATTTTCTCTTACTATTAATTCTACTGGAGATTCTTTATAATTATAATTATTTCTTATTACTACTTTTTTATCTCCATTAAATGATGTTACTTGTTCCTTATTTAATGTATTAGAAATTGTATTTGTAGAGTACCTATTATTTGTTAATGAAATTACTGATAGAATATAATTTCCATTTTCTATATCTTTAAGATTAAAATTATATTTAAACCAAGAGTATGTATATTCATTATCATCTGGCCCAAATACAGGTCTTGTTATTTCTTTTTTATCTTCTATTCTTGTCATTTCATCTACTGTTTTCTCTTTTGTATCAATATTATAATACATTATATAATATTTAATATTTGTATTTAAATTATTATTTATTCCATTAATTGTATTATATCCTTTAATCTGCAATTTATTATTTACTATTTTTATATAGTCTAAATAGAACATTCCATCTGATTTTTCTAGGTCATCTAGATTTAAATTATATTTTTTTTGGTCTTCATTATCATCTATTGTTTCGTCTGACTTTTTATCATCGCTTTTTTTCTCAACAGTTACTTTTATTTCTTTTGTTGCCTCATTTTTATAGCTATCTACTGCTTTATACACTACTTTGTATTCACCTGGAGTGTTTACATTAATAGTATTTTCTACTACTTTAATATCTTTTATTTGTCCTTCTTCTTTATCGGTTGCTGAAACATCGTCTAATGGGTCAAACTTAGTTCCTTGAGTAACAATTTTATCTTCTGCTGAAATAACTGGGGCTTCATCTTTAATAACTATGATTTTTATTTCTTTAGTAGTTGTTGAATTATTACTATCAGTTACTTCATATACTACTTTATAAGTACCTGGTATATTTACGTCAACTGAGTTTTCTTTTACTTTTATTTTACTTGTTAAGTCTCCATCTTCTGTATCTGTTGCTTTTACATTATCTAATGGATTGAACTTACGATACTCAATAATTTCTTTGTCCTCAGCTATTATTTCAGGTTTTTTATTTTCTTTTACTATGACTTTTATTTCTTTAGTAGTTGTTGAATTATTACTATCTGTTACTTCATATACTACTTTATAAGTACCTGGTGTATTTACGTCAACTGAGTTTTCTTTTACTTTTATTTTACTTGTTAAGTCTCCATCTTCTGTATCTCTTGCTTTTACATTATCTAGTGGATTAAATCTATCTTTTTCTAGTATTGTTTTATCACTTGCTTCTATTACTGGAGGATTGTTTTCTACTTTAGCATTATATAAAGTAATTGTTACTCCTCTATCTCCTGTTGGAATATAACCATAACTATTACTAGAATTTAGTGGTACTTTATACCAAGTTTTTCCAGATACATTTAATGTTTCTAAAATAGGAACATAAGTATAAGAATATAACTTACCACTACTACATTTATAATCAACTGTTTCTTTACAAATATTTAAATGAAGATTCTTTTTTGTTGAAGTATAAATATCAATTGATGCATACATGCTATTTACAAATCTTAGACTATTACTATTTATCCAACGTTTTTGATTTTCATTATAATCACTTGTTACATAATAAGCTACAATATTTCCGTTTTCGTCTTTTGCTTTTGCATAGACCATAAGATATCTATCTTTTTGAAGGTTACCAGCAGACTGTTGCAACAAAGAATCTTCGAAGAACGATGAATCTTTTGTAGAAATAGCGACTTTTGGAGAAGCGTCACCATTATTGGTATAAAATTCATATGAGTAAGTTGAATCTTGATATTCTGTAACACTATTTGTATCTTTATAATCCACTTTATTTAATAATTTAACATTACTAGCATCTACATAGACATAGGCATTCCAATTATAACCACTATTATTATTAGGTATTTGATTACCATTTGAATCTATGTTCATATCACTTACTATTTTATACCAAAGTTTTCCATCATTTTCTACTTTATCTACAATTACAATAGCATCTCTATTGGTATCTGGATATGTATATACTACTTTTGAATTTGTTGATGGGTTTAAATAGGCTTTAGCATTTCCATTAAGAATTAGTCCTTCTTGATAGTAGTTATAATCTTGAAAGCCATGTGCTTGATCAAAGTAGAAATAGTTTTGAGCCATTTTTTCAGACCAATATGGGTCGGATGCATATTTAATATTTATACCTGATTGTTTATCACCAAACTGACTACCAAAATAATTACTAGCATCAGCTTTGGCATAGTTATAAGTCATCCAGTCGTTAGCAAATCCAATAATACTATTTTCAAAATAGGCATAGCGACTAGCACTGGCATATGGATTTGAGTCAACAGCATTTAGTCCAAAGCCATTATTCTTACTAATTGAAATATTACTAGTTCCATTACCAGTTTCATTTCGACTTAGACTAAAAGTTAAAAGAGCATTTGTTCCATATTTTTCTTGAGCATGATAGAAATATGTTCCCATGCCATACAAAGTACTAGCACCTGACTCGGCATAATCACCATAGGCATTTTTAGTTTTACCCATATTATTTTTAATATAATCATTAATATTAGTACTGGAATAATTACTTTTAGTATGAATATTTAAATACATGTAATAATTGTAGTATGGATTATTTTTATTCACGGCTCTTTCTATACTATTATTTTTATAATCTTGCATGAGGCTTTCTAAAGTATTATAAAAATAATGTCCATCGAAACTATAATAAGTTCCTGTTGCTAGCATTGTTGGTTTTGGTCCAATTGCTCTTTTAGCTTTGGCTGAATTAGAAACAGTAATATCAGATACTTCATTATGAGAAATTGATTCAGAGTTAACAGTATAGGAACTGCTACTTTTTAGCCAAGTAATTGGAATAAGTTCATAATCTTTTTCTCCTACCCAACCTGTTGTATCGGCAATTCTAATGTGTGCTGCCCACTGTCCACTATTATGACTAGTTCCAAGAAAGCCTCCATCTTCACCATAACTACCATTAAAATAAAACTTTTGCCATTTATATTGATTAGTCAAATTAGAATTGTCATAAATATCAGTATTGACATTGTTTTGGTGCATATTTAGTCTTACAAGTCCATAGTTTACATCTATTATTTTTGTTTTACCATTTACTTTAGTCATTATAGCTAAATCTCTTGCTCCATTATTTTCCATTAAATTCTTAGCTTCATCATAAGTAGAAGTACAATAAACAGGATCTATTACACCATCTGAATGGAAACCTGCTACTTCATAATTATCACATAAACTTTTATCTTTATAATTATTTACATCAAAGGCATAGATATTTTTATTAAATGAAAGAATTGTAAGTATACTTATAATTGCTAGATACTTTTTTTTCATACTATACCTCCTTTTAACAGATTACCCCATCCTACTTTATATATATTATAGCAATTCTTTATAAATAAAGTAATCATTTATAATTCAATAATTTTATCTTTACAATTATTTTACAGGAATAATTTATTTATTTTAGAAGTATTCGTCTAAACTTGTAAAAGTCAATATTTTTAGATATAATTTTATAATAAGAGTTTTTATGTTTGGAGGAGTTTTATGGCTAAAAAAAATAAAGAAAACTCAGGTGGTTTTAGTAAATTTGTTATTATATTGGTAATTATTACTTTATTGAGTAGTTTTTTTGCAATCTATGAAATATTTTTGCTGAGTGGTATTGAAACACTGATTAGATATATTGTTATTGGAGTTCTTATACTAATTGATTTAATTATTCTATTTAAGTCACGAGGTATTAGAAAGAAAAAGAAAAAGAAATCTAAGAGAGTATTATTTATAATTTTTGATATTATATATATGTTTATTTGTTTAGCAGTTGGAATTGTTATCTTTTATGTATATGGAAGAATTAGTGGACTTAATAAGACTTTTGTAACTTATACTAGTGATTTGGTGGTTATGAGTAAAAGTGATGCTAATAAAGTTAGTGATATTAAAGATATGACTATTGGTATTTTGGATGATAAGACTAGTCCTGAAGGTTATATTATTCCACAAGAGATAATTAAGAAAAATAAATTAAATGATGATAATGAAATTAAGGATTATGATGATTATACTAGTATGTTAGTTGATTTATATAGTGGAGATTTAGATGCTATGTTTGTTACTAATCACTATGTTTCAATGTTTTCTGGTATAAGTGGATATGAAAATGTTGGAACTGAGACTAAGATAATTACTAGTAAGAGTAAAAAGATGCTTAAAGCAAATAACTCTGCAATAGAGACTGCATCTTCTGGCAAGAGTATTACAGAACCATTTACTATCCTTCTAATGGGGATTGATTCTACAGACGAAGTATTAAGTGAAAATGCTATTGCTAATGGTGATACATTAATATTAATTACATTTAATCCTAAGACTTTAAACGCAACTATGTTTTCTATACCAAGAGATAGTTACGTTCCAATATCTTGTTGGAGTGGAAAACCTGAAAATAAAATTACTCATGCTGCAGCTTATGGTGATGATTGTATGATTAATACAATTAAAGATTATTTTGATATTGATATTGATTATTATGCTAAGATTAATTTTAAAGGTTTAGTAAAACTTGTAGATGCTGTTGGTGGTGTTGATGTAAATGTTGGTCAAAGATTATGTACAGATGATTCTTCTCGTGGTGGTCAAGTATGTATAAATCCTGGAGAGCAAACATTGAATGGAGAACAAGCCCTAGTTTATGCAAGAAATAGAAAGCAACTTGCTAATGGTGATTTTGGTAGAGCCGAACACCAACAAGAAATTATTATGGCTCTTGTTAATAAAATTAAAACAATAAAAGACGTTTCTACATTTATGGATATATTAAATACAGTATCTAATAGTATGGATACAAATTTAACTACAAAACAAATATTGTCTTTCTATAATGTTGGAAAAGATATATTAAAAAGAAGTACAGTAACAGATAATTCTAATGTAATAAATGTACAAAGATTGTATTTACAAGGTACTGGACAAATGATTTATGATGAACGTGCAAAGATGGTATTATGGGATTATGTACCTAATCAAAGTAGTAGAAAAGATATAATTAATGCAATGAAAGTTAATTTAGGTAAAAAAGAGCATTCAGTTATTAAGAAATTTAGTTTTTCAATTAATGATCCTTATGAGATTGAGGTAATTGGTGAGGGTCCTTATAAATCAAGTGGTGGTTATACTCTACTTCCAAATTTTGTTGGAGACTCAGAGTCACAAGCAAGAAGTGCTGCTGCAAGACTTGGAATACCAGTTAGTTTTAAAGGTAATAGTGGTTATGTTGTTTCACAAAACTATCCAGCAAATAAACGTGTTGATTTGATAAAAGGTAGTGTTACATTAACATTATCTGGTTCTAGAAATGTAGTTTCTACTGATGAAGAAGATGATAAAAAGACGACTACTAAAAAGGATACAGTTAGTGAAGATGAAGAAGAAAATAAGGATAAAAAAGATCCTTCTGAGGATAGTAAAACTCCTCCAGTAAGTACTACATCTCCAATTGTTCCAGAAACTTCTAATGATCCAGGTGTTGATGAAAAATTAAATAATTAAATAATTTAATATTAAACCTTGTTTCTATTAAGAATAAAAATAAGGTTTTTTTTATGAAAAAATTTACTCATATTATTAAAATAATATTAAAAAAACAAATACATTGAACTGAACCCCGTTTCTTGGACATGAGAAACGAGGTTCATATCACATATGTAAAACTTGTCTTTTTTAGAGATTTTTATAATTTAATAATAATATTATATTTTTGATAAATTTTTGAATTATATTTAATTATATTATCTTGAGCTAAACGATAGACAATAAATGATTTAGGGTATGTTTTTTCTTTTTCTATATCATAAGTTTTATCATTTTTTATATGATTATAGTAACTATCTTCGACCATCCAATTAAAAGCTAATTTATCTGTTTTTAATTCATGTCCCTTATCATCATATGATATAACACTTTTAGCTTGTGCTGTGTTGTAATCACTTTTTAGGTGAGCTATTTCATGTAGTAGTGTAAAGTAGATATCAGCAATTCGTTTATATTTTGTTGTTATAAATATAACAGGTATCTTATTATAGACACGGAAAGCTCCTCTTATTTTTGAATTTGGTAAATCATCTTTTATTACTAAACCTACTCCTAATTCATTAAATTTTTTAATTAAGTTTGTCTGATTAAAACTATTTTTACTAGCTTCTTCTTTTATATAAGCAACTAAAGAGTCTATGTTTTTTGATTTATATTCAGCTATATTTTGCTTTAAAAAATCTCTGTAACACATTTCTAGCCATAAAGCAAGTAATTCTGGTTTGTCATTTTTACTTTTATAAAGAGTTTTATTTGTTAATTTTTCTATTTGTTCAGGATTACTTACTCTTAGATATTTTAATATGTCCTTTAGGCATCTACTTTTATCATCTATATTTAAAAAATCAATTATTTTATTATCTTTTAAATATTTAAAATTGAATTTATTTAAATACTTATCAATAGTTAAATGATTGTGATCAAGATATCTATTTATAGCACATTCTATTTGATAATTAGATTCAATATCCATTATCATATCTGTTTCTATGTCTGTCACTAGAGAAATAGCAATAATAGTTTCTTTACTTAAATTTTTTTTGCCATTTAAAATACCATTTAAATATTGTGGTGTGATATCAATTCTATTAGCAAATTCTTTTTCTGATATATTATTATCTTCTAAATAATCTTTTAAAAATGTTCCAAAATTAATAGTCATTTTATTTAATCCTCCTTTTAAAGTCTTCATAGTGTCTAAATGAAATACCTTCAAAGTATATAGTATCATTATCAACACTTATTATTAGTCTTAAACCATCTTTATTTTTATTAAGTCTAAAACTATAATAACCTTGCATATCATTATGTAGTACTTCAAAATTACATGTTAAAATTTTGGAGCTTCTTCTTAATAAATCATCTAAAGATTCAGCACTATATAATATAATTAAAATCTTTTCTATATTTTTTATAGCATTAGTGTTTCTAGTATTTTTTTTAAGTCTTTGATAATCTTTTTTATATTTTTTGCTTTCTGTAATTTTCATTTAGTACTCCCTAAACATATATTAAATTATTGTTTAATATATGTCAATATATAAATAAAAATGCTAAATATTAATTATATTTTATTTATCATGATAATATCAATAACGCTTAATAAATTGATGTCATTTCTATAATTATTTTATAAAAAAAGAACTACTTATTGTAGTTCAACTAAACATAGTTTCTTACCATCATGAATAAAAACTAAAGTAGCACTTTTTTGATAATCTGAAAATTCATTACTTGTATAATTCCAAGTAACTTTTACAGTATAGGCTTTTTCATCTGTCTTATCACCATAAGCATATTCTTCTTCTTTTATATTACTTATTTTAATAGATGAAGAATCAACTACTGGAAGGGACTGTTTTCTATTATTGTAAATATTACTTTCTACATATTTATAATAAGTATCTTGAGCATTAAGTAAGAAGTTATCTAATACTTCACTATAGACAAAGTCTGTTCCTCCTACATCTGTCTTAGCAGCTTTATCTTTTAAAGAATAAAAGTCATAAATAAACATTTTACTAATTTGTTTTAAATATTCTTCTTCATTAACATTTTTACTATCTAGTATTTTTTTTAGTTCGGCAAACATTTCTTTATATGTTTTTGATTTAGTATCTTTTAACTTATAACCATAATCTTTTATTTCACTAACTATTTTTTGTTCTTTTGTACCTTTTGAATTACTTATATTTTGATATAATAAGTAACCAAATATAGCAAGTATTACTATGATAAATAGAATTAATATAATTTTTACTTTCTTTTTTAACTTCATAGGGCCTCCTCTAGTTTTTATTTGAAGTCTTATTTTTATTTTCATTTAATAAATCAAAAACTATAATATCATTTGATACATCTAATAGTTTATTAGCATATTCTGAGTTTTTATTTATTTCTTCTTCTGTAATTGGCTCATCAGATAATGAAAGATATGCTTCTTTTTGACTATTATAGTACATTTTATTAGTTACCCAATTACCATTAGGGAATACTACTAGATTATTATCTTTTATATTAAAAATATCATGACCTAGGGCATATTTATTATTAAATCCTAACATATTACCTAGAGTTGGCATTACATCATACATTCCCATGACATTAGTTACTTCTTGGTTTAATTTAGTTCCTTCCATATCTTTTGACCAGATAATAAATGGTACTCTTCTTCCAATTTCATATTGAAATGAATCATATTCTTTATAGTTTGGATCGTCTTCTGATAAAAATTGATGAGTTTCCATATTGTAGTTATATAATTTATTATAATCTGCACGTGGTAGTCTGGCATCATGATCTCCATATAGGACAATTATCGTATTGTCTAATAGTCCTTCGGCATCTAATTCATCGATGAATTCACCTAGAGCACTATCTGCATAATGAAGTGATTTGAAATAATTTCCTAATTTAGTTCCTTCCATATACGGATATGTTACTTCTTCTGTTGTTCCATCTTCTTTAGTTACTGTTTCTTTTATATCAACACTATAGTCTCCATATTTTTCAACATCCGAAAATGGGGTATGGTTGGATAACATGATTGTTAATCCATACCACTTGTCATGTTGCTCATTTATTTTTTTGATTTTAGCAACTGATTGTTTGAAGAATTCTTTATCAGATAATCCTAAACCAATAGTATTATCTTTAGTTACTTTATAATCTTTTTTACTATAAAATCTATCATAACCTAGAGATTTATGCATTGCTCTTCTATTCCAGAAATCAGCATTATTAGCATGCATACTAAATGTATAATAGCCTTTTTCTTTTAATAGTTTTGGTGTTGATATATAAGTTCTATCTGAGTATGAAACAAATGCTGTACCACTTTTTGTTGGCATTAATGAAGTATTATAAGTTAACTCTGAGTCACTACTTGTACCAACGCTTACTTGAGAGTAAAAATTAGAAAAGAACATACCTTGTTTTGCTAGACGATTAAGTGTTGGAGTTACTTCAATACCATTAAAACTTAAATCCATGGCATTTCTCATCATACTTTCACCATGAATTAAAATAACATTTTTACCTTCAAATATATTAGTATATTCATTTGTTCCTGTATATTCATTTCTATCTTTAAAATAGTCAGTAAATTCTTTTTCGGCTTTATTATAACCAAACATGGAATTAATTTTAGGTTGAAGGGATACAATTAAATCTTCTCCTTGATAAATATAAATACCAAATTTCATAACGATATACTCTTTATTCCATTGTTTATAAAATCTTGAATAATCAAGTGGAGATAAAGATATTAAAAAAATTATTAATAAAATACCTGAAAAGGATAATGTTTTTAGTGTCTTTTTTCTTCTATCAGATTTTAATTCAAATCTTTTGTAATAATTTTTTTTCTTTAATTTTAAATGAACTATTATTAAAGTAATTGGTGAAAAGATATATATTAAATCTTTTATTTGTAAAACATTTTGGACAACAGCATCTCCAACGTCACCTATATATTGAGTAAGAGACAGCATAGAAACGGATGCAAATGATGTGTAAAAAGTATAATAAACTGAATTAATCATACATATTGCTGTTAAAAATATATTCATAGTCATATAGTATGGAAATCTACTTTTAGGCTTAAAGAGGTAGCCAAGCGATCCAATGGCAGATACAACTACTAAATCAGCAAGAATAGCTTTAAATGATAAATAGTTTTCAATTGTATGCATACAGAAGAAACGTAAAATTGTTGAACTTAATACACCAGTTATTACAAAAGTAACAAATAAAATATTATTTTTAAAATATTCTCTAATCAAATGTCCATTTTTAATTTCTTTAGCTTTTTTAACAACTTTATCTTTAATTTTATTATATGTAATTTTTATTCTTTTCATAAACTACCTCGTTTCGATTCGTTTTGCTTATTATATTATAGCACTATTATTTTTCATTTTCAATTATCTTAAATTTGCTTAAAAAAAGAAGATTTTACTCTTCTTTGTTACTAGCATTGATTGTCATTCCTAGGATAAATATATATGATAATAAATATACCCATAGTAATAGAACTAATATATTAGATAAACTTCCATAGAATAAATCGTATCTTGTAAATTTTTCTATATAAAATGAAAATATTTCTGTAGCAAGTATCCAACCAAGAGAAGTAAATAGTGCTCCTGTATTAGTAGAAGAAGTTACTATTTTTTGATCTGGTGCTGTTACATATATTAGTTTTATATTTAAAAATAATATTAAAAAAATTATTGGGTATTTAAGTATAGATAAAAAACTTTGAAAGAATCGAACTAGTTTAGCATCTTTTGATACTTTTAATATGATATCAAAGATATTACTACCAAATACTGGTATTAATATTAGAAACATTACTAGTAAAACTAAAATAAAGGTCATAAATATTGCTTTTATTCTTCTTTTTAGCATACTTCTTGGTGCTACTTTATATATTTCATTTGAAGCATTTATCATGGAATATGCTCCATTGCTTGCTAAAAGAAAAGCTGAAATATAAAATACTACTATATTTAGTGATATTCCTCCACTATTTATTATATTATTTATAATATTGGCAATTTCTTTTGGTACTGAGGAATTAATTGCTTCTCTTATAGTATCTGTAGATATTGATAAACTAGCAGCAAATGTACCTATTAAGGCAACTAAGGGGATTATGGTCATAATAAGATAAAAAGCAAGATGTGCTGGTAATATTCGCATCTCTGGTTTAGAGAGAATATTAAATATTTTCAGTAAAAACTGTCTTGCTTTTTTCATACTATCACCTTTTATTTATATTCTTCTTTGTTGGTAATCATTTCTAGAGTTGCTTCATTTATGGCATCATCTATAGTTTTAATTTCATCAGTAATCATACTATAGCCAATGGCTGCTCCAAATTCATGTGGAAGATTTTTCATTTCTTTAGATAACTTCTTAGTATAAGTACTCATTTGTCTATCACTATAGCCTACTAAATAAATTAAGAATTCATTTCCATCGGTTCTTATAATTTCACTGTTTTCTAGTTGAGTGTTTACAAGTACACCAGCAGCTTTAATGATTAATTGATCCCCTTCTTCATGACCATAGTTATCATTAACATATTTAACATTATTTAAGTCAACTATGACAATTGATTGAGGAAATACTTCACAATCTTCCCATTCTTGCATTTTAGCATTTAAGTAATTCCTATTTTTTAATGAAGTCAACATATCTGTATATTTTTGTCTATCAGTTATTTTAACTTTCTTTTTAGCTTTTTTATGTTTTAATATTAAATATGTTATACCAAGAATAATTAATGGAGTAAAAATAATTATTAAAACTATTGTATAGAATTGTTCAAATGTAGAATCTTCTAGAATAGAAGCATTTAAATTTTCTATACCAGAATTACGATAATTATAATAAGAATTTGTGTTAATTATATAATTGAATAAATTATAGAAAGCTTTATTATCATTTTTAACCATAAATTTATAATCGTTTGTCATATTATCTTTATATATTAATTTTAATTTTTTAAATTTATTATTTTGATAATATGAATATATTTCGCTATCTACAACAATTGCTCTATTTCTGGCATTTTTAATTAAATCATCTAAGTTATCAAAAGTTTCAATATTTGCTCGAGAATTATTTTTAAAGTAATTATATAATGAGTCATTTCCTAACATGGCAATATTTGTTCCTTTTAAACTTTCAAATGAATTAATAACATGATTATCTTCTTGTTTTCCAAGTATTACATAGTCTTCAATAAATGTAGATACTGTTTCTAAATATTTTTTATTATCATAATTATAATAATCAAAATAAATATCTACTTCACCTTTATCTATAGCTTTTTCAAGATCTTTTAATGAAGAATATTTTTTATATTCAAAATTAATATCAGCAAGTCTTGCTATTCTATCAATATATTCTCCGGCAATTCCTGCTACTTTTCCATTTACTTTCTTTTCATATGGAACATTTTCTACATAACCATAGACATAATTTTTAGATATTAATTTTGCTTTTGTTTTGGCGTCAATCTTATTATTTGTTAAATAGTAATTTAGATATTCATCATTATATTCACTGACGTATTTAGTTTGACGCCATTTATTATAGTATTTTGTTACTATATTATTTAATTCATTATTATCATTACTTAGAGTTAAAACAATTTGTTTTTTAAGTTCAGTGAAATAATAATTTATAAAATATTTATTATTTTGAATAGTATAATTTAAATACATTATATTAGGAACAATAATCATATTTACTGTACCTTGATCTAGGGCATTATATAGTTTTGTAATATCATCATATGATTCATATGACAAATTACTGCCACTTTTTAAATAGTAACTTACTTCATCTTTATCTTCTTTTAAAATACCAAATTTAATATTTTTCATATCAGTAATATGATTAAGTCTTCGATATTCTTTTCCTACCGCAACATAGTTATCATTAAAAAGAAATAGATCTTTCTTTGATATTTTTTCATCATTGTCTAATATTCTGATTCGATAACTATTTGAGTTAGGATTTGCAGATTTTAAATAAGATATTTTATTAAAAGTAATACCAATGTTTTTCTCAAAATCATTTAAAAAGTCAAAGATTACCCCTTCTCCATTTAAACCATAGAGTGGATAATCATTTACAACTTCAAAGTCATATTCTTTTTCATTATTATCTTCTACCCATCTTTTTTCTGAAACTGTTAGTGTTGTTGTTTTATCTTCCTTATTATAATAACGATATACAAAAATAAAGGCAATTAGTGCAATTAGTACGGGTAATATTATTAGTAATTTCTTTTTCATATTAACTCTCCGCTCTATCTTTTGTCCAAGTAATAGTGTTTTTTGTGTGATGTCTATAACCAATTATTGGAAATTGAGCTTTATTTTTTTCATTTGTAATAAATATTTGAATATCATAGTATTTTTTCTCGGCAGATGAGAATGCTTCAACGGCTTTGTCACCTAATTTTTTAGCATCTTCTAGACTAGTTCCTTCTTTAGCAGTAATTAATATATTAATAATTCTACCAGCTACGGATACTTCAACTTTTTCAGTGTCATTAGCGAGTTTATTTTCTACTTCTTTTTTTTGGGAATCAGTAATTTTAACTTCATTTATTCCTTTTAGTCTAGTTCCATAAATAGCTTTTCCTTCATCAGAAGATAGAACACCTTTAACAGCAAGTATTCCAGCTAAAGCTAAAATAAATACTAAAATTCCAACAATTGTACTTTTATTTTTCTTTATAAATTTCATATTCTCACATCCTAATATATTTAATTATACACTATGTAGAATGCTTTTTCAACTTGGAATTATTGTAGTTCTTCGACTAAAATATCCATAGCAATTTTTGGATTTACTCTACCATGAGTTTCTTTCATGACTTGACCCATCAAATATTTGATAGCTCTATCATGACCATTTTTATAATCTTTGACACTTTCTGGATTAGAAGTGATTATTTCTTTAACTACTTTTCTGATTTCAGTATCATCAGTAATATTTTCAATACAATTTTCTTTAATTATTTCTTTAATTGATTTATTACTTTCCATAATTTCATCAATTATTTCTTTTAAGTTTTTACTAGTAATTGTATTTGATGAATAATCATTTACTAGTTCAATGAATCTTTTTTTTGTAAGAGTAGTATCAGAAATTTCTTTTTCATTTTTATTAAGATAAGCAGAAATATCTCCTAGTAATAGATTAGATGCTACTTTAAAATCTATTTTTTCATCTAGTAAAGTATTGAAATAATCTGATAAGGGTCTATTTTGAATTAGTTTATTGGCGTTTATTTCACTTACTTCTCTAACAAGATATTTTTTACGGCGTTCTTCTGGCATCATTGGTGTTTCACTATTAGCTTTTTTTATCATTTCATCTGTTATTACAACGTAAGGTATATCTGGTTCTGGGAAATAACGATAGTCATTTCCAGTTTCTTTTACACGCATTAGGACTGTATCTCCAATAGAGTCATCAAATCTTCTTGTTTGAGGTAGGAATGTTTCTCCATTATCATATAGTTTTGTTTGACGCTCAATTTCTTTTTCTATTCCTAATTTAACATTAGAGATTGAACCAATATTTTTTATCTCAGCTTTCGTGCCAAATGGATCCTCTTTATTTTTTCTAATTGAAACATTAGCATCAGCTCTCATGGAACCTTCTTCCATTTTACAATCACTAATATTTCCATAAAATAGAAGTTCTCTTAATTTTTCTAGATAAAGTTTAGCTTCTTCTGGACTTTCAATACAGGGCTTAGTAACTATTTCAATTAGTGGTACTCCTGCTCTATTAAAATCAAGTAAAGTTTTATCTTTACGATGAGCACTTTTACAAGTATCTTCCTCAATATGCATTTCTTCTATTTCTACTTTTTTCTTTTGGCCATCTACTTCTATTTCAACGTAACCATCATAGCCAATAGGTGTTCTATTCTGTGTAATTTGATAGTTTTTGGGATTATCTGGATAGAAATAATTTTTACGATCAAAGTGCATTACTTTTCTTATTTTACAGTTAAGAATAGTTGCAGCACGGATAGCTAGATTGATTACTTCTTCATTTAATGTTGGAAGTGTGCCAGGATAGCCTAAATCAACAACATTTGTTAATGAATTGGCCATTTTACCATAACCATTTAGAGAGTTAGAAAATATTTTAGTTTTAGTTTTTAATTCTACATGGACTTCTATTCCAATTGTAAGTATATATTTAGTCATCTTCTTCACCTCTATTTGGATCTAATTTCAAATTTAATTTTTTTTCTAGAAAACTTGCAAGCTGATAAATTCTTGCTTCATCAAAGGAGTTGCCAATTATTTGCATGCCAATTGGCATATTGTCTTTATCAAAACCTACTGGCAAATTTAGTCCTGGAAGACCAGCCATATTTACAGGTATTACTAGGACATCATCCATGAATGATTTAGATGGATCATCCATTGGGTCGGTTAACTCATAGGCCGTTGTTGTAGTTGTTGGACCGATAATTAAATCATATTTTTTGAAGCAATTTAAAAATTCTTTTCTAATATCATCTCTAATAGATAAGGCTTTGTCATAATAAATTTTGGCATTTTCACCACTTAATAAGTAAGAACCTACCATTATTCTTCTTTTTACTTCTTCACCAAAGCCTTCTTTTCTAGTATCCAGATATAAGTCATCAATATTTTTAGGATTTTCTGTAGAGTGTCCATATCTTATACCATCAAATCTAGCAAGATTAGAGCTTGCTTCTCCCATAGCAATTATTTGATATAGGGTAACAGCATTTTCAATATATTTTATATCAATATAGTCTACTTCTGCTCCACTTGACTTTAATAATTCTATTATTTCTTTAATTTTATTTTTTATTTCATCTGATACAATATCGCTCATAAAATAATTAGGAACAGCTATTTTCATACCTTTAATGTCTTTACCAATTAATCTTGTAAAGTCTTCTTCCTCTTTATTTACAGATGTTAAGTCTTTTTCATCTTTTCCTTGAAGTGCATTTAAAAGTACGGCATTTTCATAGACATTTTTTGTCATTGGTCCAATTTGATCTAAGGAAGAAGCAAAGGCAATTAATCCATAACGGGAAATTCTACCATAAGTTGGTTTCATACCAACAATTCCTGTGTAGCTTGCTGGTTGTCTAATTGATCCTCCTGTATCACTTCCTAAAGCAAACGGTACGTCTCGGGATGCAATTGTAGTGGCTGAACCACCAGATGAACCACCAGATATTTTCTTGTGATTCCAAGGATTTTTTGGAGCTCCAAAGTAAGAAGTTCTAGAACTAGATCCCATGGCAAACTCATCCATATTAGTTTTTCCAATAATTATCATATGTTTTGCTTTTATTTTTTCAACAACTGTTGCATTATATATCGGAATAAAATTATCTAACATGTGAGATGCACAAGTTGTTCTTAAACCTTTAGTTACAATATTATCTTTTACAGCAATTGGTAGACCAAATAAAATATTATCAACTTCTTTGTCTTCTAATTCCTTAGCTTGTTTTAAAGCATCTTCTTTATTTAATGTAATATAGGCATTTAATTCTTTATTTTTTTCAATTTGATCAAGAGCTTCATTAACGAGGTCGGTTGGAGTTATCTTTTTATCTTTTAATAATTTATTAATTAAAGTTATATCTTTATCTAAATATCTCATTAGGCACCTCCACCATTATTTATAACAACTGGGACTGAAATATAATTTCCACTATGATGAGGAGCATTTTCTAATACTTCTTTTGGATTTAACATTTCTCCTGGTTTATCTTCTCTTAATTTAGTATTTTCTTCCCAAGTAGCAATTAACATTTCATCATCATAACCTTTAACGTCATTAATTTTTTCTACATCATTCAATAATTTTTTTAATTCTACTTGATACTTTTCTATTTCTTCTTCATTTAATCTTATACGAGCAAGTTTTGCGACATGTAAGACTTCTTCTTTTGATAATTTATCCATATGTTCCTCCTTTGTTTCTATATTATAGCAAATTCTTCTTATTATTTAAACTTATTTTATTTCTATTCCGATTGGACAATGATCTGATCCTTCAACATCTGAATAAATCATTGTATTTGTTATATTATTTATGAATTCTTTATTTACAATAAAATAGTCTATTCTCCAACCAATATCTTTGGCTCTTGCTTGATGCATATAACTCCACCAAGTATATTTTATACTTTCTTTATTATAGTAACGATAAGTATCAATAAAACCACTATTTAATAAAGACGTCATTTTAGATCTTTCTTCATCAGTGAAGCCTGCTGATTTATGATTTGTAGCTGGATTTTTAATATCTATTTCTTCATGAGCAACATTTAGATCACCACAATATATAACATTTTTCTTAAGTCGCAAATTATTTAAATAATTTTTTATTAAGTCTTCAAAACGCATTCTTGAATCAAGTCGTTCTAATCCTCTTTTAGAATTTGGAACATAGCAGTTTACTAGATAAAAGTCATTAAACTCTAAAGTAATTGTTCTTCCTTCATTGTCATATTCTTCATCATCTATTCCATATTTAATATTTAATGGTTCAATTTTAGAGTAAATCATTACTCCAGAATAACCTTTTTTCTGTGCTGGATACAAATATTCATTGTAACCATATGGATGAAATTCAACTTGTTCTTCTGTAACTTTTGTTTCTTGAAGACAGTATATATCGGCTTTTTCTTTTTCAAAAAATCTATCAAATCCTTTATTTAGGCAAGCACGAAGGCCTGCGACATTCCAAGATATTATTTTCATAAAACACTTCCTTCATAAATATTATAGCAAATAAATTTTCTTATAAACAAAAAAGAAGTTTAAAACTTCTATTGTTCAGCAAAACAGTTGCTTAAATATAGTGTTGCGACTGTATTTTTAGTTTTGTAATCATAACCAGAAACTGTACCAATAACAGTAATCTTACTATTAACTTTTAGATTGGAAATATTACTATCTTTATTAGCCATTTGACATACTATATCTAGAGAATATTTATTTCCTTCATCAACATAACCTATTGTAATTAGATTATTGTCAGTATCAATATTTTCTAAAGTAGATATTATTCTTAAAAATTTCTTATTATATTTATTATATGTTTTAGTTTTATTTTTATTAAATTCAATAGATAAGTCAAGATCTTCGATAGTTAAAGGTGTAGTATTATATTTTAAAGCCCAAGTTCCTATTATTTTATCTCTTCTTCCTTGTATTTGATTGTATTTAATAACCTTGTAACCTAATCCAATATATTCTTTACTTCCACCATCTTTATATGTATGAATTGGAATCGCAAAGAATGGTCCTTTATTATAATTTTCTACACAAATATAGTCTACCCCAATCATGACAATAATTATAGAAATCATAATAAACATTATGTTTAAAATTTTTACAGGTTTTTTCTTCCTTTTTTTACGATTATCTTCATCATAGTCATCATTTTCATAATCTGTATCAGTATTTTCTTCAATATTTTTATCTGAATTAATATTGGAATCCTGTAGATTATCTTCGACAATAATATTTTCACGTGTAGTTTTTTGCTTTTTTAAAAGTCTACTTTTATATTTTTGAGGATTTTTTTCTCGATTGTAGTATAATTTATTTTCATTTTCTTCATCTAAATCAATTATTTCATCAGCTGATGTTTCTAATTCACTGATATTTTCTTCATCCAAGTCTTCCTCATTATAAGTCCTTAATAACTCTTCATCTTTAGTAGCAATATTATTTATATTATCTATTTCTTTATTTCTATTTTTTGATGATTTAAATAAATTTATTTTGTTTTTCATAGGACATCTACGCCCCCTTCTCAATGTCCCATATTATATCACTATTCATTTTTTTTGTAAAGTTTACTTTTCGCTACTATTAGCTAGCTTTTCTTGAAATTCTTGTTCAGTCCAAATTGGTATTTTTAATTCTTTGGCTTTAGTATATTTACTACCAGGATTGGCCCCAACAATTACAGCGGCTGTTTTTTTTGAAACGGAACTTGATGTTTTTCCACCTAAGGCTTCTATTTTTTCTTCTGCTTCATTTCTTGTAAATATTTCTAGGCTTCCAGTTAAGACAAATGTTTTACCATTAAATTCTTCAGATTCTTGAGTTTCTCCTTTTGTATATTTCATGTTTAAACCAAGTCTTTTTAATTCTTTAATAAGTTGTTTATTGTTTTCGTTAGAAAAATAACTGACAATACTTTGAGCGATTGTTTCTCCAATATCAGGAATATTAGTTAATTCTTCTAATGATGTTTTTGAAAAATTATCCATTGTTTTATATTTTATGGCGAGAATTTTCGCAGTTTTTGCTCCAACATGGGGTATACCAAGAGCAAATATTAATTTTTCTAAAGAATTTTTTTTGGAATTCTCTATTGATTGTATCATATTAGAAATACTTTTTTCACCAAAACCTTCTAGTGTCATCAATTGCTCTTGATATTCATTAAAATGATAAAAATCTGTTATTTTTTTTAAGTAACCCATATTGTAGAAATCTTGGATAATTGATTCTCCAATTCCATCAATATTCATTGCGTCACGAGATGCAAAATGAATTAATCCTTCAGTATGTCTAGCAGGGCAATTAGAATTTGGACAGTAATGTATAGCATCTTTTTTAATTAATTTTGTATTACAAATAGGACAATTTTCAATCATCTTAAAAGGAGGTAAATTATCTTTTCTGCGATCTAGTTTTACTTCGACAACTTCTGGTATGACATCTCCGGCTTTTCTAATAGAAATTACATCACCTACTCTTACATCTTTTTGTAGGCAGTAATCTTCATTATGTAGGGTTGCTTTACTGACAAGGGATCCATCAACATGGACAGGATCAAAAATTGCATTTGGAGTAATTTTACCAGTTCTTCCAACAGTAAATTTAATTTCTTTTAAGGTTGTTAAAACTTCAAGGGCTGGAAATTTATATGCAATTCCCCAGCGAGGGACACGGGCGGTAAAGCCTAATTTAGCCTCATCTTCTAAACTGTCTACTTTTAAGACAACTCCATCTATTGGAAAAGGAAGATTAGATCTTTTAATACCTAGGTCTTCTATATATTTTTCTATTTCTTTGGAGTTATGGGCTAGACTGTTCAATTTATAATTTGTTTTAAAGCCTAATTTTTTTAAATATTCTAATGATTCATGTTGTGATTTTAGTCCATATTTGTCTGGATTTGGAATGAAATATGCCATAAAGTCTAAACCTCTTTGAGCAGTTATTTTGCTATCTAGTTGTCGAACTGATCCAGCAGCAGCATTCCGAGGATTAGCAAATTCTTTTTCACCATTTTTTTTCTTTTCAATATTTACTTTTTGAAAAGATAACTTTGACATGTATATTTCACCACGAACTTCAATATTAATTTTTTCTGTTAACTTTAGAGGAACAGATCTTATTGTTTTAACATTGGTAGTAATATTTTCACCTATTACTCCATCTCCACGAGTTGCTGCTCTTTCTAGTATTCCATCTCGATATATCAAAGAACCAGATAAGCCATCCATTTTTGGTTCAAGAGTATATGTTGGATTTTTTACTTGCTTTTTTATACGAGCATCAAACACCTCAATTTCTTCACTATTAAAGATATCATCAAAAGATAACATTGGCGTTTCGTGAGCAACTTTTTCAAACTTTTCTAATGCTTCTCCTCCTACTCTATTGGTAGGAGAGTCATTTCTTTTAAGTTTTGGATATTTCTCTTCAAGTCTTAATAATTCATTATACATATCATCGTACTCTTGATCTGTTATTGTTGGTTCATCAAGTGTATAATACTCATAACTTGCTTTATTAATTTTATCAATTAAATCATTCATCTTTTTTTTGATATCTTCTAACATAAAATCACCTGTCTATATTTTTATTCTTCCCATAATTTATTAGGATAGTCTTTTTCAGAAACTAATTTATTTAATGCATCTTTTAACACTGCTGAATCTTTTTTATATGTTACGCCATGCCAAGTAGATGCAGTTGAAATTGTTTCAACTTTAGCAAAATTTTCTTTTATAGCTTTATATAAAACTTCAGGTATTAAATATTCACACTCATCTAAATTGTTTTTATTTTTTTCTAAAAAATCTTTAAAATTATTTTCAATATAATCAAAAATACTTGGAGTAAAAAGTAACATGTTCATAGATACTGGAGTGTCTTCTGAAACTTCAAATTTTTTTGTACCATTTAATGGTTCTGCAATTATTTTTTCATTAATTTTTTCTACTTTGCTTTCAATTATTTTTGTTAAGTAATTATTTTTAATTTCACAAATGCCACGCTTTACGGAGCCGTTTTTAGTAATAGTATTTTTTACTAAGTATGTAATTATTCCATATAGATGTGGGGTTTGTTCTTCAAGACTTCTCAAAAATTTTGCTCCTTTTATAAAAGCATCTCTTCCATAAAAATCATCGGCGTTTATTATCATAAATGGTTCATTTATTTTTTCTTTACAACATAATATAGCATGTGCTGTACCTAATGGTTTAACTCGTGTTGCTGGTACACAACAGCCTAATGGTAAATTGTCATTTTCTTGAAAGCAATATTCTACTTTAATATGTGGTTCTACTCTAGAACCAATTGTTTCTTTAAATATTTGATAATTTTCTTTTTTAATTAAAAATACTATTTTAGTAAAGCCTGCTTTTATTGCGTCATATATAGAATAGTCTATAATAAACTCTCCATTAGGTCCAAATGGTTCAATCTGCTTTAGACCACCAAATCTTGAACCCATTCCAGCCGCTAAAATAACTAATGTTATATCTTTATTCATATTTATTTCTCCTTTTAATTTTTAATTAGTAACTTTTGATAATTTTTTATGATTTTTCATTAATTTTTTTATTCCATGTGGATATTTAAAAGCAACTGTTACTAAGGTGTTAGTAACTTCAGTTACTTTTCCTGTACCAAATGTTTCGTGATAAACATAATCTCCTACATGATAGTCTACATCTTCTTCTCTAAACATTTCAGTTGTATCTATTTTTTCTTGTCTAGGTTGCTCTTTTTCTTTATTATTAGTCTCAAGTAAATTTTTATCTATTTCATTTATAAATCTACTTTCAGGATTAATTTGCTCTTTACCAAACAAGGTCCTATGTCTGGCATTAACTAGATGTAGATCGTCTTTAGCTCTTGTAATTGCTACATAGCAAAGTCTTCTTTCTTCTTCAATCTCGCTATTTTCCATGAGAGAATTCATGTGAGGAAATATACCCTCTTCCATACCTACTACAAAAACATGACTAAATTCTAGCCCTTTGACAGAGTGAACTGTCATCAAGCTTATTCTATTAGGATCATCTTTATAATCTTCAACGTCACTTATTAAACTTATTTCTAACAAAAAGTCTTCTAGAGAAACAAGTCCTTCTTTCTCTTCAAATGATTTAGTAATAGATTTAAATTCTTCTAGGTTTTCTAGTCTAATTTCAGCTTCAAGAGTATTTTCACTTTCTAATTCTTTTTTCATACCTGAAGCATCAAGTACTTTATCAATTAATTCTGTTAGTGTTATTTCCTGTGAAATATCCTTTAATTTTTCAATTAATTTTTTAAATTCTAATTCTTTTCCACTAGATATTGCTTCATAAATACTTGTCCCATTTTCGTCGGCTTTTTTAGTTAGATTTTCAATTGTTTTTAGTCCAATTCCTCTTTTAGGTGTATTAATTACACGAAGTAAGGAAACATTATCTTTGGAATTGTGAATTAATCTTAAGTATGCTATTAAATCTTTTATTTCTTTTCTGGAATAGAAATAGAAACTACCTATTACACGATAAGGTAAATTTTCTTTTAACATTTCTTCTTCTATAACACGAGACTGAGCATTAGTACGATATAGAACAGCAATATCTTTATAGTCAACATTCTTATTTATTAATTCCTTTATTTTTCTTATAACATAGGCTGCTTCATCTCTTTCATTAAATGCTCTATAATATTTAATTTTTTCTCCTTGTCCTCTAGCAGTCCAAAGATTTTTTTCTTTACGCATTTTATTATTTCTAATTACTTGATTTGCTGCATCTAGTATTGTACTAGTTGAACGATAATTTTGCTCTAGTAAAATTGTTTTGGCATCTGGATAATCTTTTTCAAAATTTAAAATATTTTTATAATTGGCCCCTCTAAAACTATAAATGCTTTGAGAGTCATCACCAACGCAAGTGATATGTCTTCCTTTTTTACTTAACATTTTGGTTAAAATATATTGAGCTTCATTTGTATCTTGATATTCATCTATTAGAATGTATTTATACAAATCTTGGTATTTTTTTAGTAATTCTGGATATTTTTTAAATAATTTTATTGGTAAGAGAAGTAAATCATCAAAGTCAACAGAATTATTTTTCTTTAATTTTTTTTCATATTTTGAATAAATTTCATATACTCCTTTTTCATAATCACTGATAGCATAATGTTCATAATCGTCAGGAGATGTCATCTTATTTTTGCAACTACTAATTATATTTCTTACAGCTCGGGGATTAAATACTTTTGGATCATAGTTTAAATCTTTAATTATTTTTTTTACTACTGTTAATGAATCATCACTATCCATGATGACAAAGTTTTTATCATAACCTAGATAATTATAATTATCTCTTATAAGTTTTAAACCAAAACTATGGAAAGTAGATATTTGTATATCTTTAGCAGTTGAACCAATTATTCTATATATTCTATCTTTCATTTCTTTAGCAGCTTTATTAGTAAAAGTGATTGCTAAAATGTTAGAATGACTAACATTTTTTTCTTCTATTAAATAAGCTATTTTAGTAGTTAGTGTTTTTGTTTTTCCAGCACCAGCTCCAGCTATTATCAATAGTGGTCCATCATTATATAAGACAGCTTCTTTTTGTTTGTCATTTAATTCATTTAAGTCCATTTTTACACATCCTCGTCTTTATTTATTATACATGAATTATTGATAATAGAAAAGAAAAAAACCACTCAATTATTGAGAATGGTTTATCTATATAAATCAAGCAACTCTTCATATTTTTCTTGTTCATTCTTGCGTTGTTTTTTAAGTAAATCGTCATATTTTTTTTGCTCTTTTTCTAAATCTTTTCTAATTTCAGTTTCTTGTTTTCTCTTTTCTGTTTGACTTTTTAATAATTTTAAGACACGTTTATAATCATCAATTGTTAATAGATTATCATATTTAGTTACATCTTCTTTTATCAATACTGGTTTTTCTGGTTCAATAACTCTTTCTATTGTTTCAACTTTTTTCTTTGGTGCTTCTCCATAAATATAAGTAGGTCCATCTACAGGTAAGAAATTATCTGGTAATTTTTTTACTCTTTTCTTAATAAGAATTTTTTTAACTTTTGGTTTATAGTCCTTTTTTAAATAAATTAATATTATTTTATAAATTATCAAGAATATAATCCAAGTAAAAAATAAGGTTGATGACAATTCAATAAGAGCAGTAGCATTTTTATTACCATAAATTGATTTTTGAGTAAAGATATCCAAATTATTTTTATTTATTACATCTAACAATAAAACAAGTAAATAATTCATTATAATATAGATAATAATATTAAGTGTTTTTATTTGTTTTGATGATTTATAACTAAAGATACTAATCCATAATATTATATTAGTTGTAATTAAAGCAGCAAAATAAATAGCAAGATTTGGAAAATATAAGACTATGAAGAAGTTATTCATCATATATTGGAACATATTGCTTAGGGATGAATGATAAGAAATAAGTAAAGTTATAATGATGAATACAGAAATACTGATATAAACAATTTTATTTCTCTTTTCATTTCTTTTATTTGTAGTTATCAAAGTAATTCCTACAGATATTAGTATTATCAAAATTATTAAATAAAATATTGAACTTTTTGATAAATTAAAAAATATTTGTAATTTATCTGCAAATGATAATTTACTCATTTTCCATCCCCCCTAATAAATTTTTATTCTTCTTTGTTTATAAGCTCTGCAATATATATTGTCTGAGTTGTTGAATCGTTATTTGTACAAGTTATTAATGTTAATGTTGTTTTTTCATAATTTCTATAAATAGCAAGTTTACCAGTCTTTGGTTGTGTATATATATTTACTATTTGATATGTATAAATTGTTCCTTTATATGTTACTTTGGCAGTATCACCTTCTGTTAATTTTCTTAAATCATTAAAGAAAGCTTTCCAACCAGTTCCGGAGTGACCAGCTATTATAAAATTTCCTTTATCTTTATCTGGATAATCAGATCCTTCTACAATCATAATGTTTTTTTCAACAGTATTATCAGCCGAGTTCATATCAACAAAACCTTTAGTTAGATTAATTTTAGGTATGTTTAGATAACCAATATATGAATTGTCTGTTTGCTGTGATGTTTGTTCAGTCTGAGTTTGAATCTTATTTTTTTCAGATCCGTCATTTTTTGTTGTTGTTTTTATACCGACTGTTTTACCATCATAGAAAGCATTCGACATGTAGTCATAAGCTACAATTTTTTGCTTCTGAATATAGTTATATGATAGAAGAAAGCCTCCTATTAAAGTAATTAAAGCTCCTAAAAAGGCTGTCTGAAAAAAAGAATCATTTTTTTTATTTTTATAATTTATATCTTTTTTCATTGTATCACCACCCTTTTATTTAAATCATCATAATGATTTGATTTTAACTCTTTTTGCTTTAGTTAATTTAAAAGTAATATTTCATCTTTTTACCAACCCCTCATTGATTGGCTATATTATAACACTTTTTCCTTTATTTTGCAAGATAAAATATAATTTTAACAACTTATGTTGTTTAATATGAAAATATTAATTAAATATATGTCTTAATAATAATTATTATATTAATTTAATATCTTTTGAGCTACTATTTTATCATTTATATCATAGATAGTAAATTTATTATTATCATAAATTATATATGTTGGATTATTATCTTTTGGTAAGGAAATTGAGCCAGGATTTATGAATAACTTATTATCTTTTTCTTTAATAAATGGTATATGAAAATGACCATATATTAAAATACTATTTTCTACATTCCAATTGTTTTCATTGTATAGGTGTCCATGAGTTAAATATATATCATGTTCATCAATACTAATCATACTTAATTCATTGATAATAGGAAAATCACTTACCATAATATCTACTTCTGAATCACAATTGCCTCTTATACATATTAATTTATCTTTAAAAGATTCTAAAAATTCTTTTACATATTGAATATCATAACCATCTTTCATTTTATTTCTAGGTCCGATATAATATAAGTCTCCTAATACTACTAATTTATTACAGTTAAATTCTAAAAATTTTTTCTTAATTTTTTCTAAATTTGTTTTGATGCCATGTATATCAGATATAAACATTATTTTCATTTTTTCATCATTCCTTTCAAGTTTATTTTTTTAATTATAGCACAATATAAAAAATCTCATACAATATTTTGGAGGGATTTATGAAGAATAAAATCATTGGTTATTTTATATTTATTGTTATTCTTTTTTTAGCAATTTGTTCAGTTTTATTTAATTTTAATAAGAAAAAAAAGGACAACAACAAAGTTGTTTTAGCTGAGGTTGCTCATACTATTTTTTATGCTCCTTTGTATGTAGCAATTGAAAATGGCTATTTTGATGATTATGGAATTGATGTAAATTTAATTCTAACTAACGGAGCAGATAAAGTAACAGCTGCTTTACTTTCAGGAGATGCTAATATTGGGCTTTGTGGTAGTGAAGCAACTATATATGTATATAATTCTCACGAAAAGGATTATTTAAAAACTTTTTCTCAATTAACACAAAAAGATGGAACTTTCATTCTTTCAAGAAAAAAAATTAAAGATTTTAAATTAAAAGATCTTGTTGGAAAAACAATTATTGGTGGTAGAGCAGCTGGTATGCCAGAAATGACTCTTGAATATGCATTAAAACAGAATAATATTAATCCTAAAAAAGATGTTAATATAGATACTTCAATTGCTTTTGCTGCTATGAGTGGAGCATTTATTGGTGGAAAAGGAGACTTTGTTACTTTATTTGAACCTACTGCTTCACAGGTTGAAAAACAGGGATATGGTTATATTGTAGAAAGTGTTGGTAAATTAGGAGGAATTGTTCCATATACATCATTTTCAGCTAGAAATAGTTATATAAAAGAAAATAAAGAAATTATTAAAAATTTTGATTTGGCTATTAAAAAAGGACTTGAATATGTAAATACTCACAAAAATGAGGATATTGCTGAAGTAATACAAAAGCAATTTTCGGATACGAGTATTAGTGATTTAACTCATTCAATTAGTAAGTATAAAAGAATTGAGGCTTGGCCTAAAAATACTACTTTTTCAAAAAAGTCTTTCAATCATTTACAAGATATTATGATTGATTATGGAGAGCAAAAAAGTAAAGTAAATTATAATAAATTAATTTATAAAATTAAGTGATGAAGATTATATAACTATATATTTTTAAACTAATAAGTTTTCTTAAAAAATATATAGTTTTTTATAATAGACATTTTACTGATGAATACATAAAATAATATGATTCGGAGGTTGGTTATGGAAATACTTAAGGTCAGTAACCTAAGGAAAGTTTATCATACGAAAAATAGTGAAATATTAGCATTAAAAGATATTAATTTTTCGATAAATAAAGGAGAAATTGTTTCAATTGTTGGACCAAGTGGTTGTGGAAAATCAACTATTTTATCAATACTTTCGGGAATAGTAGATAAGTCTTTTGGAAGTGTCATAGTGAAGGATAATTCTAATTTATCTTATATGTTACAAGATGATGCTTTACTGCCATTTCGAACTATTTTAGATAATTGTTTGATTGGTTTAGAAATTAAAAGTATGCTTACAGAAGAAAGAAAAAATTATGTATTGAAGTTACTAAAAGATTATGGTTTAGAAGATTTTATTGATAAATATCCTTCTAGTTTGTCTGGTGGTATGAGGCAAAGAGTTGCTTTAATTAGAACATTAGCAGTAAAACCAGATATTTTGCTCTTGGATGAAGCAACTTCGGCTCTTGACTATCAATCAAAACTTTTAATTGAAGATGATATTTACAAGATTATAAAGAAAGAAAAAATCACTACTATTATGGTTACTCATGATATAAGTCAAGCAATTTGCATGTCAGATAAAATAATTGTACTTTCAAAAAGACCTGCGATTGTAAAAAAGACTTATAATGTTACTTTAACAGGTAAATCAACACCTTTGAAAAATAGAAAGTGTCTAGAATTTAATAAATATTTTGATATGATATGGGGTGATTTGGATGAATAATTATAGTAATGAGCATAAATTATATTTGAAAATTTTAAAGAAGAGAAAATTAACAGTTTTTTTATTAAGAATTAGCATTATTGTTTTATTTATAGCATTATGGGAAATTTTTTCTAGAATTGGTTTAATTAATAGTTTTTTATTTTCAAGTCCTAATAGAGTATTAAAAACAATTTGTGAATTAATTAAAAATAAAACTTTTTTTAAACATATAGGAATAACTATTTTTGAAGTAATTGTTAGTTTTAGCTTATCTAATATTCTTGGATTTATTATTTCAATAATTTTACTTTGGAATAATACTATTTATAAAATATTTGATCCATATATTACTATTTTAAATTCTTTACCAAAGGTAGCTCTTGGTCCTTTAATTATTATTTGGGTTGGAGCAAGTATGAATTCTATAATATTTATGGCTTTACTTATAAGTGTTTTTGTGACTATTATTAATATTTATAATGGATTTGTTTCGGTAAATAAAAATTATATAATTATGTTAAAAAGTTTTGGAGCAACTCAAATTGAAATTTTTTTTAAAGTTATCTTACCAAGTAGTTTTTATAATATTATTTCATCAGAAAAAGTTAATATTTCTATGAATTTAATTGGAGTTGTTATGGGTGAATTACTTGTTTCTAAAAGTGGCATTGGGTATTTAATAATGTATGGGTCACAAATATTTAATATAGATTTAGTTGTTACTGGAGTTGTTATTCTAGGAATTATTTCATATTTACTGTATATGATAATTGAAAAAATAGAAGTAAAAAACAAAGAAAAATTTTCTTAACTTTTAATCCTATATTTAGCTTTTTAGATATTTTTGATACTGGTTTTAATTTATTTAGTAAAAATGTATTTAAATATTAAAAGTAGACATAATATTTTGTCTACTTTTACTTTTTATCACACGTTATAAAAGATTATTACAATTTTTATTTTTTACCTCCTTTCTCTTAAATAATAAAACTAATTTTTTATTTTACTAAGCAATTAGTAGTTGCTATTGAATTTTTTTTTAATTATTTTATTATTAAGTTTTTTATTGTTGATATATAAGGATATTTAAAAAGGTTTTATTTAATGTTCAAATATTCTATTTTCCCTAGTTTAAATATTTTAAATTTTCTTAATGAAATAATTATGTTGGGTGATAAATAATGATAATAAAAAATTTAAGAGCAAGTCGTGAAGATTTAGATTTAAAGCAAAAAGATATTGCTGATTTTTTTGACTTACATTATTCAACTATTTCAGGTTGGGAAACTGGTAAAGATACAATCCCAATTAAAAGACTAATTAAATATGCAAATGAATATTCTTTAAGTTTAGACTATTTATTTGGAATTATTTCAAGAAATGAGAAGTATGATCCAACAGAATTTGACATAGAAGAACTAGCTAAAAATTTAACAGAACTAAGATTAAAAAATAAGGTCACACAAGAATTTGTTGCTAAAAAACTAAATACATCTCAGTCTGCATATTCACATTATGAAAAGGCTATAAATGTAATTCCAACTACTTTTCTATATGGATTAACTAAGATTTATAAACCTTTTTCTATTGATGAATTATTTGGTAGAAAAAAATCTAAGAAATCTGACTAAGTTTTTATTAATTTTATGTAATTATTTTAGTTTTTGTAGATAGATTAATTATTTCAAAATAATTATTTTTCATAAAATAATATGAATATATTTTGGGGGGGTGTCTATGAAACTTAAGTGTCTATTTTTATATTTAGTTATTTTGGCACTGCTTGTTATCATATTAGGAATGGTTTTTTAGATATTCATATATTCAAAAAAGAACTAGTTATATAACTGGTTCTTTATTTTTAAATTAATTTTTTATACTTTTTATGTGCATTATTTTTTTGATTATATTTTAATGGTTTTTCTTGCCAATATTTTTTTATTTTTATTTATATTGATCTTAAAAAACATTTTAAATTTATCTAATATCTTGGCCTTACATTTCTTTTAGTAATTTTTTACTTTAATATGCCTGATTATAAATATTGATCAAATCATCGACAGTTACTTTTCTTGGATTTCCAGGAGTGCAAGGATCATTTATGGCTTGATTTGCTAGTTGTGGAATCATTTCTTTATTGATACCTATATCCCTTAATCTCTGAGGAATATTTAAAGTCTTTGATAATTGTTGAATTGCTTCAACAATTTGTTCAACTACATCATGGTCATTTAGTACTTCTACATTTATTCCAAAAGCTTTAGCCATATTTCTAAATAAATCTGGACATGATTGTCCATTAAATCTCATAACGTGTGGCAAAAGGATTGCATTTGCTAAACCATGTGGTGTATCAAAATATGCTCCAAGTGAATGAGCCATTGAATGTACTATTCCTAGACCAACGTTTGAAAATCCCATACCGGCAATATATTGGGCATATGCCATTTTTTCAACTGCTATTTCATCTTTTTCATTGGCTGCTTTGGCAAGATTTTTATATATTAGTGACATTGCATTTATATGAAACATATCAGGAATTAACCAGGCTTCCTTAGTAATGTAGCCTTCCATGGCATGAGTTAGAGCATCCATTCCAGTAGTTGCTGCCAATGATTGAGGCATTTCTTGCATTAAATCTGGATCAATAATTGAACAAATAGGAATATCATGAACGTCTACACAGACCATTTTTTTCATTCTTAATTCATCTGTTATTACATAATTAATCGTTACTTCTGCTGCTGTTCCTGAAGTTGTTGGTAAAGCAAATAATGGTAATCCTTTATTTCTCGTCTTTACTTCTCCTTCTAGACTAACTATATCACTATGTTCTGAGTTTGTCATTGCAATAGAAATAGCTTTTGCAGTGTCTATAACACTTCCTCCACCTACTGCAACTATTGCATCTACATTATTTATTTCAGCAATTGTTAAACCATCTTGAACATTTTTTATTGTAGGATTTGGTTTAACATGATTATATATAAAACTTGCTATACCTGCCTTGTCAATTATGTTAATTATTTTTTTTATTAAAAAATTTTTTATTAAATTATAATCAGTTACAACTAATACCTTATGATAATTTCGATTTTTTAATTCTTCTCCTAATTTATCGCATGAACCTCTACCAAAATAAGATGTTTCATTCAAAGTTATCCTATTTATCATTCTCTAGCCTCCCTATTTATAAAATTATTATATCATAAAATTTTATTTTACAAGATATTTTACTTGATTTTAGTAATTAAAAAAATATACTATTTTAAGGCATCTTGGGATTTTGAATTTAAATTTAAGTCGGCTATTCTTCCTTTTTTATATGCGTAAAATCCTGCTGCTGCAATCATCGCTCCATTGTCAGTACAAAATTTCATTGGTGGAATTGATAATTTTACATTAAGTTCTTTTGTTAATTTTTCCATAGCTTCTCGGAGTCCGCTATTTGCTGCTACTCCACCAGCGACTATAACATTTTTGATTTTTTTATCTATTATTGCTTTTCTTGTTTTTAAAATAATTGATTCAACGGCAACTTTTTGAAATGAGGTGGCTAAATCAGCTTTCCTAATTTCATTCCCTCTTTGCTGTTGATTGTGTACTAAATTAATAACGGCACTTTTTAATCCACTAAATGAAAAATTATAACTATCATCATTAAGTGGAATAGGTAAGTTATATGATGGTTCACCTGTTTTTGCTAATTTATCAATTTTTGGTCCACCGGGATATTCTAATCCAATAATACGTGCAACTTTATCATAGCATTCACCTATTGCGTCATCTAGGGTGCCACCTAATTTTTCAAATTCATAGTGTTCTTTCATTTCAACTAATTCTGTATGTCCTCCACTTACAACAACTGCTAATAATGGGAATTGTAATTCATCAACTAAACTATTTGCATAAATATGTCCAGCTATATGGTGTACTGGTATAAGAGGTTTATTATAGATAAATGATAATGTTTTTGCAGCTTCTAATCCTATTAATAGAGAGCCTATTAATCCTGGACCATATGTGACTGCTATAGCATCAATATCTTCCATTGTCATATTTGCTTTTTGTAAGCATTCTTCTAAAACTATTGTAATATTTTTTACATGCTGACGACTTGCTATCTCAGGTACTACTCCACCATAATCTTTATGGATATCTATTTGAGAAGAAATAATTGTTGAAATTTCTTTGCATCCATTTTTTACTATTGACACACTAGTTTCGTCACAACTACTTTCTATTCCTAAAATATACATATCTTTCATATTATCACGTATAACCAATCTTATAGAAATATTAATTATTTTCTTATTGATTGATCCCTTTCTATTTATATTTTTTTATTATGCATCTAGATGTATAATAAAAATCGCACTGTGGATTTGTTCCTATATTTTTACAGCCATTTATATGGACTGGTTCTTGGTGACTCAAACCACAGATTTTTAATTTAATTGTTAATTAGTTAGTTAACACTTTAGTTTTTACTAATCGATGTTTTATTAGATTACGTGATTACATGATTAGAAGCCTTGTGGCAAACAATTCAGTGCAAAAAAACTAATTTTGGAGGTGCTTATAAATGATATATTATATTGGTATTGATATATCAAAATACAAACACGTTTTCTGTATAATCTCAAATACAGGTGAAAGAATTGTTGAAAATGATTCTTTTGAAAAGTTCATATTTAGTATTGACTTCTAATAGTTAGTCACCTAATTCGTTTGAAGTCTTTTGTGGTATATATTTTTTTTCATATAAAATACCATTAATTTCTCCATAATAATTTTTTCGAATTGCTTTTTTTAAAAAGCCATTTTTTTCATATAATTTAATTGCTGGATAATTTGTTTCTTTAACTTCTAATGTTACATCTTTTTTTTCTGTTTTAAGCAATTTATTGAGTAAGTAATTTCCTTTACCTTGTTTTCTATACTTTTCCTTGATTTCTATTTGATTTATTTCAACTCTGTCATATATATCACTATAATATAAATATCCTATTATGCTATTATTTTCAAATAAAAATAATACCTTGGCGAATGGATTATTATTTAATTCATTGATAAAAAATGATTTATTAATAAATTCATCACTATAATTATTTATATTTTCTTTTGTAATACTAACAACCATGTTTTTCTTCTGCCTCTGTCAATTTAAGATAGTTTGGATTTACTGCATGTGGATTAAGGTTTTCTTTATTTTTGAAAAAATTTACAATTTTTTCTATATTAGGTACATATTTATTTGTTGAAAATTTATCTAAAAAATTATCATTAGAGATAATTTCATAATTATTTATTTTACTTAATATTTCATTTAACTCAGTTAATTTAATATGTTGAGGTTTGAGTATAGTTTTATAATTTTCATCATAAATTGCTCCATATACATAGCCTCTTCTAGCATCAATGATTGGTACATGAACCGAATGATTAGTGCTTGAAATTGCCATAGCTTCTAAAGAAGATATAGTGGTTATTGGAATATTTAGTGCCCAAGCATAAACTTTAGCAATGGTAACTCCTATTCTAATTCCGGTAAAAGAGCCAGGCCCATTAACCACTATTATTTTATCAATATTTTTTGGTTCAAAATCTACTTTTTCAAATATAGTTGCGATTTTAGGAAGACTTATTTTCGACATATTTTGTCCATATTCTTCTTTAATTTCAGCTAAGCATTTGTTGTTTTCAACAATTCCTGTGTATAAAAATTTCGAAGATGTATCTATATATAGATATTTCATAATATAGCCTCACATAATTCTTCATATTTTTTTCCATGTGGTGTTATTGATATTATACGCTTATTTTCATCTTCAGATGAACTTTTAATTTTAATATCAAGTCTGTTTTCTGGCAAGTAATCTTCAATCATATCTGCCCATTCTATAATGGTAACTCCATTTTTATTAAAATATTCTTCAATTTCTAAATCATCTAGTTTACCATTTAATCTATATACATCCATATGATAAAGTGGCATTTCTCCAGAAGTATATTCTTTAATGATATTAAAAGTTGGAGAAGTTATCTCTTCTTTAATTTCAAGTGCTTGAGCAAATCCTTTTGTAAAAACAGTTTTTCCTGTTCCTAAATCTCCTTTTAAACAAATAACCATATTAGGGAATTTTTCTGATTCTATATTTTGAGCCAATTCTATTGTTTCTTCTTCAGAATAAGTTGTTAATTTATAATCCATTTTTATCACCTAGAATTTATTATATCAAAAAAAAAAAGATATACAACTCTTTGTTATCTTTTTCTGATTTTTATACACAAAAAAACTTGGCAACTTCTTATCTTCGCATTCACTATTTTCAGCGTTTAGTGACTTAACTTCTGTGTTCGGGATGGGAACAGGTGTACCTCACTAGCTATTGTTACCAAGTCTATTTATATTAGAAATAATTCTCTGAAAACTTAGATATTGTGTTCATCAAATTCTTTATGATTAAATCCTCGATCTATTAGTACTGGTCAACTCAAAATGTCACCATTCTTCCATCTCCAGCCTATCTACCAAATCGTCTTTTTGGGATCTTACTACTTTCGTATGGGAAAACTTATCTCAAAGTTGGCTTCCCGCTTAGATGCTTTCAGCGGTTATCCTCTCCAAACATAGCTACTCTGCACTGCAGTTGGCACTACAACAGATACACCAGTGGTTTGTCCATCCCGGTCCTCTCGTACTAAGGATAGCTCTCTTCAATTTTCCTACGCCCACATCGGATAGGGACCGAACTGTCTCACGAC
>OCVV012846501.1_pt1 | contig 38248 bp, 44 predicted proteins | sample 1539721 | NCBI WGS metagenome assembly OCVV01 (sample SAMN02144230, study PRJEB22623) | gut metagenome | biome: sheep rumen | host: Ovis aries | place: New Zealand | reverse complement strand
TATAAGAAAATACTATACAGTAGTATTTAATGGTGGAGAAGGTTCAACTGGAAGTATGACTTCAGTAAAATGTGAATATGGTAGAAATGATTGTAAGATACCTAGTAATGTAGATGCTAATGGATATGGAAAGAATATTAAAAAGCCAGGATATCTATTCACAGGATGGACAAGTTCTATAGGAACATATAATACTACACAATTAACTCTACCTGAAATAGATGATTCAAATGAAAACGAAAACCCAGCTATTAAATTTGATAACGAAAAAGTATGTAGTGGAGAACAAGATATAGATAATAAAGTAACATTTACAGCTACATGGGAACCTATAACATATCAAGTAGCATATAATTGTACTAGTGGAACTGGAACAATGGCTAATACAAATCATACATATGGAGTAGATGCTAATTTAAGAGAAAATACGTGTACAAAAACAGGATATACATTTGCTGGATGGGCAAGATCAGCTGATGGAAATGTTGAGTTTGGAGATAAAGCAAGTGTTAAAAACCTAACAGAACAAAATAATGCTGTAGTAACACTATATGCTAAATGGTCATCAAATAAATATACAATAACATTTAGTTCAAATGGAGGAAATGCATGGAATAGTACAACATGTGCAAATCCATATAAATTAAATGGAGCAGTGTGTACAAAAGAAGTAACATATGATGGAACATATGGAAATATGCCAACACCTGTAAAAACAGGATATACTTTTGGAGGTTGGTATAAAGAAACAGGATTAACAAATAAAGTAGAAGCATCAACAAAAGTTTCAACAGCAAATAATCATACACTTTATGCAAAATGGAGTGCAACGCAATATACAATAACATTTAATGTAAATGGTGGGTCAGCATGGACAAGTAGTACATGTGCAAGTCCATATTCATTAAATTCATCTGCTTGTACAAAGAGCGTAACATACGATGGAACATATGGAAATATGCCAACTCCAACAAGAACAGGATATACTTTTGGAGGATGGTATAAAGAATCAAGTTTAACAAATAAAGTAGAAACAACAACAAAAGTATCAACTTCAAGCAATCACACATTATATGCAAAATGGACAGCAAATAAATATACAGTTACATATAATGTTAATGGTGGAACTGCATGGACAAGTAGCACATGTGGAAGTGGATATACATTTAGTTCAGGTGCAAAAACATGTACAAAGAGCGTAACATATAATTCAACATATGGAGACTTACCAACACCAGTTAGAACAGGATATACATTTGCTGGATGGTATAAAGAATCAAGCTTTACTAATAAAGTAGAAACAACAACAAAAGTATCAACAGCAAGTGCTCACACTTTATATGCAAAATGGACAGCAAATAAATATACAGTTACATATAGTGTTAATGGTGGAACTGATTGGACAAGTAGCATATGTGGAAGCGGATATACATTTAATTCAAGTTCTAAAACATGTACAAAGAGTGTAACATATGATGGAACATATGGTTCATTACCAACACCAACAAGAACAGGATATGCATTTGCTGGCTGGTATAAAGAAGCAAGTTGTGCAAATAAAGTAGAGACAACAACAAAAGTATCAACAGCAAGTGCGCATACATTATATGCAAAATGGGGTGCAAGTGAGTATACAATAACATTAAATAATCAAAATGCAACAACTGCAGGAACAGATAAAATATATGAAAAATATAATAATGGATTCTATTTAGATAGTGCATTTTCTAAAAAGATGACAACTTCAGCAAATGGAATAACATCACCAACAAGAACAGGATATACATTTGGTGGATATTATACTAGTACAGGTGGAAGTGGAACACAATATATAGGAACTAATGGAAAACTTACAAGTAGTGCAAGTACAACGAATTTTAATGCAGATGGATCATTATATGCAAAATGGACAGCAAATTCAGTAACAGTAACATATAATGTAAATGGAGGAACTGCATGGACAAGTAGTACTTGCGGAAGTGGATATACATTAAGTGGATCAACATGTACTAAGAAAGTAACATATGATGGAACATATGGTTCATTACCAACACCAACAAGGTCAGGATATACATTTGTTGGTTGGTATAAAGAAACAAGTTTCACAAATAAAGTAGAAACATCAACAAAAGTAAATAAAGCATCAAATCATACATTATATGCAAAGTGGACAGCAAACTCAGTAACAGTAACATTTAATGTAAATGGAGGAAGTGCATGGACAAGTAGTACTTGTGGAAGCGGATATACATTTAATTCAAGTTCAAAAGCATGTACTAAGAAAGTAACATATGATGGAACATATGGAAACTTACCAACACCAACAAGGTCAGGATATACATTTGCTGGTTGGTATAAAGAAACAAGTTTCACAAATAAAGTAGAAACATCAACAAAAGTAAATAATGCATCAAATCATACATTATATGCAAAATGGACAGCAAATAATTCTAGAATATTAGCATCATATAGTGGCGGATTAAGTGGTACTTATTTGAGTTCTACATACAAATCAAAAATAAAAACTATTGTATTTGAAACAACAATTAATATACCAAACAATAAAAAAATAAGTTGGGATTTAAGTAGAGATAAAGACAATAGTGTAATTGGTTATTTGGTTACTAATTCAAGTAATTCTTCTATGTATGATTTACATATTCAAGCAAATGGAAAAATAATTGCAAATCCAGATAGTTCTAAAGTTTTCTATTTTATGACACTTGTTGAATCAATAACTGGTCTTGAAAATTTGGATACAAGTAAAGTAACTGATATGGATAGTATGTTCTTCTATACTGGATCTGGAGCATCAACATTTAGTATGGGAAATTTATCAAATTGGGATACATCAAAAGTAACCAATATGAATTATATGTTTGAACATACTGGTCGACAAGCATCAACATTTGATTTGAATTTAGCAAATTGGAATGTATCAAATGTAACTGGAATGAATCGTATGTTTCTTTATGCTGGACTACAATCATCAACATTTAATTTGAATTTAGCAAATTGGAAGCCATCAAAAGTAACTGATATGAGTTATATGTTTGAACAAGCCGGATCTATGGCAACAACATGGAATGTATCAGGTTTATCAAATTGGAATGTATCAAACGTAACTAATATGCGTAGTATGTTTAGCGGATCTGCATATCGTGCAACAACGGTTAATATGGATTTATCAAAGTGGGATACATCAAAAGTAACTGATATGGGTTATATGTTTAGTTCAGTTGGTTATAATGCAACAACATTTAATTTGAAAGTATCAAATTGGAATGTATCAAACGTAACTAATATGAGTGGTATGTTTGCAAATACAGGACAAAAAGCATCTACATATAGTATGAATTTATCAAGTTGGAATGTATCAAAAGTAACAGATATGAGTTATATGTTTAGTAGGGCTGGATATAATTCAACAACAATTAGTTTAAATTTATCAAATTGGAACACATCAAAAGTAACTAATATGAGTTATATGTTTAGAGATGCGGGATATAATTCTCAGACAATTAATATGAATTTATCAAATTGGAGAACATTAAACGTAACTGATATGAGTTGGATGTTTCGTTGCGTTGGACTTTATTCAACAACATGGAGTGTAACAGGTTTATCAAATTGGAATACATCAAAAGTAACTAATATGAATAATATGTTTTCTTATTCAGCTGGATATGGATATCCAACAGCCTTTAGCCTAGATTTATCAAGTTGGAATGTATCAAACGTAACTAATATGAGTGGTATGTTTCATTATGCAGGAAATAGGGCAAAAACATGGAATATAGGGAACTTGTCAAATTGGAACACATCAAAAGTAACTGATATGACTTATATGTTTGGGAATGCCGGATCTTGGTCAACAACTTGGAATAGTATTGGTACATTAAAGGTTTATGCAGATACAATTGCTGGTTTATTTAATGATGTACAAAAAGCAAAAGCAACTGTGGCAATATATAAAAAGCCCTCAAATATAAATGGTGCTTTTAATGGAGCTGCTTCAGATTCTAATGCTTTGATAACCGTTAATTATACTAGCACTGTTACTAATATAGATGAAATAATAGCAACTAGATATAATAATAAAAATGTTGTAAAGGGAAGTTTAATTAAGTAATTAAAAATACTTATATGTATTAAAAAGTTCTTTTAAATAAGAACTTTTTATTTGTATGTAAATAATTATGTAAAAATTTTTAATAATTTATAGTTATAATTATTATGAATGATATAATTAAACTAGGAGGTTTATATGCCAAAGCAAATTATAACCGTGATTGATGAATTAAGTAATAAAAAAGAGGTTGATTTGGTATCTATTTTATCAGGTACTGAGACAAATAAATTATATATAGTTTTTTCAGATAAAATACAAGGTGAAGCAAATCATGTTGATTTAATAATAGCAGAAGCACATGAAAAGAATAATGAACTTGCTATATCACCAATAAGAAATGAAGATGAATTAATATATGCTAAGAATTTATTTTATGAAGCAGTAGGAGGTTTTGCTAATGTTTAGTGATAATGTTGGAACTTTTAGAGGAAGAGTAGAAGATTGTAATAGAGTTCAAATATCCAAAGGAGAATTAGTGGGTTATTTAACTGATTTTGATAAAAGATTATCTGATATGCAAAAGATTACTCAAGAAAATAGAGAATTATTATCTAAAAATCCTTTATTAAACAAGTTTGTTGATGATTATACTGGTAGTTTAGAAAAGAGTAAAACCTATGTTGATACTGCTAAAAAAATGCAATCTGAAGCATTAAATAATCAAATGAATATGTAAGCATCTTATAGATGCTTTTTTTATCTTTAAAAAAAGTGTAATTTTCATATTTTAAGTAGAAAAATCTTTATTTATATAGTATAATTATATAGGAGTTAAAATATGAAGTTTGATACTAAGAATTTTTTTAAAAATATTAAATTTTTTATGGTTAGTATATTGTTAATAATAGTTTTATTGTTAGCAAGTCTTTTGTTTGGCTCTAATACAAAGAAACTTAAGGAAGAAGATCTTGAAGATGGAAACGTCACTATTGGTAAACTTGTATTAAATGAAATAATGACTTCTAATAAAGGAGTTGTTTCTAGTAGTGATGGTAAATTATATGATTATGTTGAAATATATAATGGTAATGATCATGAATTAAATCTTAAAGATTATGGATTAAGTGATGAATCAAGTGTTAAATGGGTATTTCCTGAAACAGTTATTCCTCCTAAAGGATATTTAGTTGTATATCTTGGTGGAATAAGAGATAAAGGTTTAATTACTAATTTTAAATTAAAAAGTAGTGGTGGAGAAATATTAACTTTATTTAAACCAAATGGTAAAGTAGTAGATGCTGTTGAGACACCTGCTTTAGAATCAAATACAGTTATGGCTAGAAATCTTGATGGTAAGTGGGTTAATCAATCAAAGCCAACACCTGGATTTGCAAATACAAATGATGGATATGAAGCATTTGTTAAGTCATTAATGATTGAAGGTGAAAGCGATATTGTTATTAATGAAATTCTTCCTGAAAATAGAGGAAACTTCATTAATAAGAATGGTGAATACAGTGGATATATTGAACTTGCTAATATTGGAGATAAATCTGTTAATTTAGCTAATTATAGTTTATCTAATGATGAAATAGTTAGTTTTAAATGGCAAATGCCAAATTATTCTTTAGGACCTGGAGAAGTAGTAGTAATATTTACTTCTGGAAAGAGTAGAATTGATGGAGAACTTAGTACATCATTTAAACTTAAAAATAAATCTGGTGTAGTAGTTTTAACTAATAATGCTGGTAAAGTAATTGATAAAGTTAAATATGATAATATAGGTAATGGAGTTGCTTATATTAGAGAAGGTAAATCATTTAATGTAAGTAGTGCTATATCACCAGGCTATATTAATACTAACGAAGGAATTGAAGGTTTCCAAAAGAGATATATGAGTGTTCCTAAAACATTAGTTATTAGTGAAGCAATGAACTCAAATTATTCTCATTTAAAACAAAATGGTGGTAATTATTATGATTGGATTGAATTATATAATAATTCTGATGAAACAATCAATTTAAGTGATTATTGTTTAAGTACAACAACAAATAATATTTGTGCTTATAAACTTCCAAATAAAGAATTAGAAAAAGGTAAATATTTTATAATAATGGCTTCTGGTGATGAAAACTTAACAAATTCATCATATTATCATGCTGGATTTAAACTAGGAGATGTTGAAAGTATTTACTTATCTAAAGATAGGAAGGTAATTGATACTTTATTCTTAAATGATATTCCTAAGGGATATTCATATGGTAAAGGTTCAAATTATGGATGCTATTATTTTAGTAGTCCTACTCCTAATAGCCAAAATGGAAGCGGAACTGCTTCGGTATCATATTTACCAAGTGCTTCTGTTAATAGTGGAATATTTAATAATTCGAGTGGATTTCAAGTTTCAATAAATGGTAGTGGAAAAATTTATTATACGTTAGATGGATCAAATCCAACAACGGAGTCAAATGTATACAGTAGTCCTCTTACTATTAAGAAGACTACTGTTTTAAGAATAATGAGTAAAGAGAGTGGTAGATTAAAAAGTGCCACTCAAACTTATTCTTATATAGTAAATGAGAATCATAAATTAGATGTTATTAGTTTAGCAATTAATCCTGGTGATTTTAGTACTATAAATGCTAATATATCTACTGAATCTAAAATAACTAGAAAAGTTAATGCTGAAATGTTAAAACAAGATGGTGGAGGATTTCAAATAGATGCTGGGCTTAAGTTATTTGGTGGTTCTACAAGAAGTTATAGAAAAAAGAGTTATGAACTTAAGTTTAAAAAACAATATGGACCAGCTGAATTAAATTATAAAGTATTTGATGATGTTGATAGTTCTGTATATAATTCATTAATATTAAGAACTGGTTCTCAAGATGAGTTTCAATGGTCAAAAAGAATATTAATTAGAGATATAATGGCTACTTCATTAATGAAAGAACATACAAATGTTGATGTTCAAGCATATAAACCAGTTGTTGTTTATGTTAATGGTAGATATTGGGGATTATATTTCTTGCGTGAAAAGATTGATGAAACCTTTGTAGCAAATCATTATAACGTAGCTGCTACTAAAACAAATACAGATTTATTAAGAGTAGATGGTGAAGTTAAAACTGGTTCTAATAAAAAATATAATAGTATGATTAATTGGATTACTAATAATTCAATGTCTAATAAAAATAATTATGCTAAAATCAAAGAACAAATAGATATTGAAAATATGTGTGATTTCTGGATAGGTGAAATATATGCTACAAATTACGATATATTAAATGTTAGATATTTCTCTAATCCAGATGTTGATAATGGTAAGTGGAAATTTATTTTCTACGATATGGATTCTGCATATTATAATGTTAATCTTAATTATTATGAATTCTATACTAATCCTAGCGGAATGGGTGGTTGGAACTTTCCAACAACATTACTTAGAAATTTGATGAAGAGTAGTGAATTTAAAAAGACATTCTTAGAAAGATTATCATATAATCTTAAAAATACTTGGAATTATAATAATGTTAGTAAAAAATTAGATGAAATTGTTAAAGAGATAGGAGAAGATGAAATAAAAAGAAATCTTAATAGATGGGATAATATTTCATGGTCTCAATATAAAACAAATATGAATTATGTTAAAAATTTTGCTAAGAAAAGGAATTCTTATATGAAGAGTCAAGCTAAATCATATTTCAATCTATCTACTTCTGATTATAAGAAATATTTTGGTGAGTAATATGAGTAAGACATATAAATATAGACATGAATTAAAATTTAAAATATCTAATAGTGCTGCTAAAATATTACAGCAAAAATTATCTTTGATAATGCAAGCTGATAAAAATGCTTATTATACAGATGGTTCTTATGTAATTAAAAGTTTATATTTTGATGATAGAGAATCTAAATCATATTATGAAAAAATGGATGGAGTTTTATATAGAAAAAAGTATAGAATTAGAATCTATAATGATGATAGAAGCTTTATTAGATTAGAAAAAAAGATGAAGCATAATAATTATACTGCTAAAGAGCAAATGTTGATTTCAGAGGATATATATTGTAAAATATTAGAAGGTAAATTAGATGAAATAGATAATCCAAAAGGATTACTTGAAGAGTTTATTTATGATTCTAAAACTAAAGGACTTGTTCCATCAATTATAGTTGGATATCATAGAATTGCTTATACGTATCCAGTGAGTGATGTTAGAATTACATTTGATTCTAATATAGAAAGTGGGTTATATAATTATGATTTATTTGATAATGAAATGCCTACATATAATTTAGATGAAAAAGGAAAACAAGTTTTAGAAGTTAAATTTAATGAAGTATTACCATTACATATAGCAAATATATTAAATGATATTCCTTCTTGTAGGGAAGCAGTTAGTAAGTTTGCATTATGTAGAAGTATAAAGTAAGGAGTGAATAGAAATGAGTGTAGTTGACACAATTAAAAAATCTGTACTTGATAATTTTACTGGTACAGTATCAGTAGGAGCAATGTTATTATCATTATTAATTGCATTCGCTATTGGTTTATTTATTGTATATGTATATAGAAAGACATATACTGGTGTTGTTTATTCAAAAGCATATGCATTATGTATTATTATGCTTGCGATGGTAACAGCAATGATTATTAGAACAATTAGTTCAAATATTTCTTTATCATTAGGTATGGTTGGTGCTTTATCTATAGTAAGATTTAGAACAGCTATTAAAGAACCTGTTGATACAAGCTTTATGTTCTGGGGAATATCAGCTGGTATTATGGCTGGTGCAGGATTATATATTCCATCTATAGTAGCATCATTATGTATAGGAGTTTTATACTTTGGTGCATATTTAATGGGATTTAGAGTATCTAATAGATATTTATTAGTTATTAAATATAATGAAAGAGCTCATAATGATGTTTTAGCAAGACTTAAAAAACTTAGAAAATTTAAAGTTAGAAGTAAATCAATTTTTGGTAAAGAAGTTGAATTATCAATTGAATTAGATATTAAGGATAATGGAAAAGTTGATACAAATATTGTTGATCAATTTAGTGGGGTAGATGGAGTTATTAATGCTAGTTTAATAGCATATCAAAATGATTTTGGAGATTAGGAGTATTTAATATGGCTACTAAAAGAGGAAAACTAAGAGTAGGCAGAGTATTATTATGTATTAATGTATTAATACTTGCTGTAATTATTGGTATTTATACAGGTAGATTAATCAAATATTATAAATTAGAACATGCAGATACAGGAGAAAATGAAACATCTCTTTTAGTTGATGCTCTAAGAAAGAAAAGAAGTTATGTTGATTTAACTAAAGGTCTTGTATGTGATGATGATACTAGTATGTGTAGATATAAGGGTGAAGTAAATGATAATTACTTATCATATTCTGGTAATACATATAGAATAGTAGGAATTGATTCAAGAAATAATATATATGCTGTTAGTGAAAAGAATGTAACTTTAATGTATTCAGGTTTAGAACATGGATATGATGAATCATTTGTTAATAAATGGTTAAATATGTCTGAAAAAGATCATAGTGGTATATTTGAAAATTCTTTATTTGGTTCTGAACTATTAGATTTTACAAATATGTGTAGTGATACTATTAGTGATGTTGAAAAAATAGAATGTCATGAAATAAATGATAATAATAGAATTACACTTCTTTCTTTATATGATTATAAAGAAGCTGGTGGAAAATCTAGTTTCTTAAATAATGGAGAAAGTTATTATTTATCTACATTAAATGAAAATAAAGGAGTTTATTATATTACACCTGAAGGGGATATTAGTGTTATTAAAGATATATCTTCTATTAGTGGTGTAAGGCCTGTTATAACAATAAATCAAAGTACTGAATTAATTAGTGGAAAAGGTACTAGTAAAGATCCATATGTTATTGAAAAACATGATATTAAGACATTAGCAGATGTTTATGTTGGAAATTATGTTAAATTTAATAATGAAACATATAGAGTTGTTAATAGAACTGAAGATAGTACTAAAGTTGCTGGAATAGAAGTGTTATCTGATGATAATGGACCAATGTTAAAACCATTTGGTGGTAGTAAAAATGTATATGCTACTAATAAGAGTAAAACAATTGGTTATTATTTAAATACTGAATACTTAAAAGGCATTGAAAACAATGATTATATTGTTGATAGTAAATGGTATACAGGTAATTTAGAATTAGGTAATCTAGATTATGCTAATAAATATGCTTCTAGTACAACTGCTAAAATTGGTATGTTAGGATTAGCAGATATGTATGTTCATGATTTAAACAACATATTAACAATTTCTAGAGGAATTGAATCATATGATGTTATATCTGTTATTACAAAAGAAGGTACAATTTATAGTGATTCAATAAATAGTGAATATAATATTAGAAGTTCTTTCTCATTAAAATCTGATATGAAAATTACAGAAGGAGAAGGTACAAAAGATAAACCATATGTGTTAGGAGTAACAAATGAAAACTAAGAAAAGAAAAGTAAGTTTATTTGCAAAGTTTATCATTTTTATAGACGTATGTGCAGTAATATGTTTCTTTTTAGCATATGGTCCAATATCATATTTTAGAGATTTACTTGTTACTACAGCTATGACAACTATGAATCATAAATATTTTGCATATGTTTTATATAGTGAAGAACAAGTAGATAAAATTCTTGATAATAATAAAATAATTGAATCTGATGAAGGAACAGATACTAGTGCTATTACATTTAATCCTGATTTTGGTGATGGAAATTATAGTTCTAGTTATGAAAGAGATGTTCTAGAAAAAGATGAAGGAAATGATGTTTATAAATATGTAAAAATCTCTGGAGATGGATGGAGTGGATATATGATTGTTATATATGATCCAGCTGACATCAAATTAGTTTTCTCTAAGAAATTTGGAGGATCTGGAGAATATTTATCAACAATGGCTAAAAATAATAAAGCATATGTTGCTATGAATGCTAGTGGTGTTTATAACACATATGGTAATAGAAATACTGGTACATCTATTAAAGATGGTAAAGTATATTATAAAGGTAGAAAAATTAATAAAGGTGGAGGACTTATCGGTTTTACTAAAGATAATGTTCTTATGTTAACTAAAAATAGTGCACAACAAGCAATAGCAGATGGCATGGATAGAGCAGTTGAATTCGGACCATTCTTAGTAGTTAATGGTGTTAAATCAACATTCAAAGGAAATGGTGGATGGGGAATAGCTAATAGAAGTGCTATTGGTCAAAGACAAGATGGTATAGTATTATTTATAGTTATAGATGGTAGAAGTTCAAAATCTATCGGAATTAGTATGGCAGATTTAGCAGATTTATTTGTTAAATATGGTTGTGTAAATGCAGCAAACCTTGATGGTGGTGGATCAAGTGCTTTATATGCAAGAAAAACACCTACATCTAAAGGTCAATTAATAAATAATCCAGTTGGATATGGATATTCTGGTGAAAGATATTTACCTAATGCATGGATGATTTTACCAGAAGCATTTGAAAAACATAAAGCTGAATCAAATGAAACTAATCAAACGGAGGGTTAAAATGGAAATAAAAAGAAGAAAACCAACAATTTATTTAATTGGAGGAAAAGCTAAACATGGGAAGGATACATTTTCTTCTTTTTTAAAAGAAGTTTATGAATCTAATGGAAAAGAAGTTATTGTCACTCAATTATCAAAGTACATTAAATATTATGCTAGAGAGATGACAGGTTGGAATCTAACAGAAGAAGATAAACCAAGAGAATTATTACAACAATTAGGAACTAATGTAATAAGAGAACAACTTGGAAAAGATGATTTATTTATTAATAGAATGATAGATGATTTTGATGTTTATTCATGCTTCTATGATGCTATTATTGTAAGCGATGTTAGATTTAAAAAGGAAATATTAGATATAAAGAAAGCTCATCCAGAAGCAATAAGTGTTCATATGTTTAGACCTAATTTTGATAATGGTTTGACTGAAGAACAAAAGAAACATAGAACTGAAATAGATTTAGATGATTTCAATGATTTTGATGAAGAAATTATTAATACAACATTTGATAATTTAAAAGAAGATGCAAAAAGAATATATAATAAATATGAAGGGTAGGAATTAAGAATGAAAGGGTTAACTAGTGCGAATGTAAAAGGTAAAAGAGTTATAGTAAGAGTAGACTATAATGTACCTATAAAAAATGGAAAGATTTTAGATGATAATAGAATAGTAGCAAGTTTAAAAACTATTAATTATTTAATAAAGAATAAAGCTAAGATTATTTTATTGTCACATTTAGGAAGAATTAAAAGTGAAGAAGATAAAGAGAAAAATTCACTTAATATTGTTGCACAACATCTTTCAACATTAGTTAAAGTTCCTGTTTATTTTGTACCTGTTACTAGAGGAGAATTACTTGAAGAAACTGTTGATAACATGTTAAATGGCGAAATTGTTTTAGTTGAGAATACTAGATATGAAGATTTCCCAAAAGATAAAGAGAGTTCTTGTGATGAAAACTTATCTAAATATTGGGCTAGTTTAGGAGACATATACGTTCTTGATGCGTTTGGAACAGCACATAGATGTCATGCATCTACATATGGTATATCAAAATATATACCATCTTATGCTGGTTTCTTAGTTGAAGAAGAAACTAAAGTTATGGACGATGTTATTAATAAGAATAAAACATTAATTTTAGGTGGAGCTAAAGTTGATGATAAGATTGGTGTTATTAACAATTTAATTAAAAAATCAGATAAAGTACTTATTGGTGGAGCAATGTGTTTTACATTTTTAAAAGCACAAGGTATTAATGTTGGATCTTCTATAGTATCTGAAGATCAAATAGAATATGCTAAAAAGGTACTTAATAAATATGGTAATAAAATAGTATTACCAGTTGATGTTATAACTAAAAAAGGTGCTAAAGATATTGATAAATTAGGTAAAAGAGATGTTGGATATGACATTGGACCTAAAACAATCAAATTATTTGAAACAATGCTTGATAATGCAAAAATGGTACTTTGGAATGGACCATTAGGTATGTATGAAGAGAAAGCATATGAAAAAGGTACTAAAAATATAATGAAATATTTAAAAACAAAGAAATATAAAACTATTCTTGCTGGAGGAGATGTAGTTAGTGCGTCAAAGTATTTTAAAGTTGAATTATATTATGCATCTACTGGTGGTGGATCTACATTAGAATATCTAGAAGGAAAGAGATTTAAAACATTAGAAAGATTAAAAGGGTAATATGAAAAAAATAATTCTTAATCAAAAAAGTTATTTACTTTATGATGAGATGGTATTATTTAAACATGAATTTGAAAAATTAGAATTTAATAATAGTGAAATAGTATTATTTCCACCATTATTATATTTAACAATGTTTAGAAATACTGATTTTTTGCTTGGAGCTCAAAACTTCTATAGTTCTAAGAGAGGTAGTTTTACTGGTGAAATAAACTTAGAACAATTAAAAGATACAAATGTTAAATATACTATGGTTGGTCATCATGAAAGAAGAAGATTAATGAATGAAACTTCTTTTGATACTAAAGAAAAACTATTTAAATCATTAACTAATCATTTTAATACATTATTATATATTGGTGAAGCAACTAAAACTAAATATGCTTTTAATCATGTTAAAAGGGAGATTAATTTATATTTAAAAGGTTTAGATAAAAATGATTTAAAATATTTAACTATTGTATATGACCCTAATTGGACTATTGGTAGTGCTATTACAGATGTAAATAAAATATCTAAAATGATAAAGCGTATAAAAATATACATAAAAAATATATATCATGTTAATATTTCTGTACTTTTTGGTGGAATTGTAAATGAAACTAATATAAATGATATATATAAAGTATCTGATGGAGTAGTTTTAGGTAAAGTAAGTACAGATATTAAAGAATTAAGAAAAATATTAAATTGCATAAAAGAAGAACAATAATATTGTTCTTTTTATTTTTTGATAGAGTATAATAATATTATGATAAACATATTAATAGTAGATGATGATATTAAATTTATTAGTGAAGTACAACATTATTTTTTAAATGATTCTGAAATTTCTATTAAACATATTGCTATTAATGGTGAAGAAGCTATAAGTCTTATATCAGATGATATTGATATTATAATACTAGATTTAGTTATGCCTGTTAAAGATGGATATGGTGTCTTAAGATATTTAAAAGATAATAACATTAATAAAAAAGTAATTATGGTAAGTGATTCTAATATTACTAATATGATTGATTTAATAAGTGTAAGAATAGATTATTTATTTTTAAAACCAATAAATTATGATGATTTAAGAAGTGTAATAATAGATATAAATAAAAGTAATAAGAAAGAATATCATAATAAATTGTTATTAAAATTAACAAAACTATTAAGTTTACTTGGTATGCCAAGTAATATATATGGTTTTCATTTTATAAGATATGCTATTACATATGTATATTATGAATATGATATAAATCTATCAATAACAAATGTTTATTCAAAAGTGGCAGATAATTATAAAACAAGTAAAGAGAATGTTGAAAGGTGTATTAGACATGCTATTGATATATCTTGGAACAGGGGAGACTTAGATGTAATAGATGATATATTTGGAAGTAGTGTAGATATTAATAAATCTAAACCAACCAATTCAGAATATATATTTGCAATAAGTGATAGACTTAAGTTTGAAATGGTAGATTATTAATTTTTCTTTAATATTCAAATATGTTGTGTTAGAATATTTACAGGAGAAAAATATGAAAAAGGTTATTTTGTTAATTTTAGATGGTTTTGGCATTAGAGATAACGATAATGGAAATGCAATTAAAATGTCTAGTTTACCTAATATAACTGAAATAATGAATAAGTATTCAGTTAGTAAATTAGCATGTAATGCTGAATATGTAGGACTACCAAAAAATATTGTTGGAAATAGTGAAGCTGGTCATATTATACTTGGTAGTGGAAGAGTAGTAAAACAACCATATACAACTATTAATGAAAGTATTATTGATAAATCATTTTTTGAAAATGATCATTTATTAGATATGATGGATTTTGTTAATGATAATGACTCTAAATTACATTTAATAGGTTTATTATCTAGTTCAGGTAGTCATTCTAGTATTGATCACTTTTATGCTACATTAGCATTAGCAAAAAAATGTAATATTAAAAACGTAGTTTTCCATTTTATTACAGATGGATGTGATGAAGCTAACAATGCTGCGATAGATCATATGAATTCATTTATGGAAAAATCTGCTAAGTTAGGTTTAGGTAAAGTAGGAACTATTAGTGGTAGATATTATGCTATGAATAGTGATGGAAACTATGATAGAGTAAAAAAATATTATGATGCATTAGTATATGGAAAAGGTAATAATTTTACTGATTATCAAAGATGTTTAGATTTACATTATAAAAATAATATTACTGATGAATATATAAATCCTAGTATTATTACAAAAGGTACTAATATTGAAGATGGTGATGGAGTATTATTTGTTGATTTTAGACCAGAAAGAATAGATGAATTAATATCATCATTTGTAGATCCTTCATTTAACATGTTTTCAACAAAAAAATTTAATAATGTTAAGTTTATGTCTTTATATAGTACTTCTAATAAAATAGAAGGTGCTTATACAAATGAAGTACTATTAAATACATTTGGTAAATATTTAGCTGATCTTGATTTCAAACAAGCAAGAATTGCTGAAATGCCAAGATATCAACAAGTAACATATTTCTTTGATGGTGCTGAAGAATTTTCACATAAAAATCTGTATAAAATGTTAGTTCCTTCACCAAATGTTCCTAGGTTTGATATGAAACCAGAAATGAATATAGCTGAAGTTACTACAACAGTATTAAATGCTATGGATGAAGATTATGATTTTATATTAGTTAACTTCTGTAATCCGGATATAGTTGGTCACACAGGAAATCTACCAGCAATAGTTAGAGCTCTTGAAGCATGTGATATATGTATAGGAAAGATTCTTGAGAAAGCTAATGAAAATTTCTATGAACTTGCTATTACATCTGATCATGGCAATGTAGAATGTATGAAAGATGAAGATAATAATATTGTAACTGGTCATACAGATAATAAAGTTCCTTTTGTTATCTGCGATGAATCTATTAAATTAAAAGAAGAAGGTACACTAGCTGATGTTATACCTACATTAATAGATGTTTTTGAGATTAGCAAGCCTAAAGAAATGACTGGAAATAGTTTAATTATTAAAGAAAAATAGATATGTAAAATATCTATTTTTTATATAAAAAAATAAAAGTGCAAATATTTACATTAAAAAAAAATTATGGTAAAATAATTCTATATATGATAAAGGGTAAGGGATAAGTATGAGTGATACTAGTAATAATGAAGTAAATACTTCTAATGTTGAGCAAACTCCTGTTGCAGCAACTACTCCAGTAGTTAATGAACCTGCACCAGTTGCGCCTGTAGCAGTACCAGCACAGGCTGTTTCAAATGCTCTAAATGCCGAAGTAAATAAACCAGTTGAGACACCAGCAGAACCTACTAAAGAGGGTGAATCAACACAAAAACCAGTAGAGGAAAGTGCAGAAGGTACTAAAACTCTTTTTGGAGCAAGACAAAAAGATAATAATTCAATACAAGCAGATTTAATTGTTCCAGAAGATCCTAATAGTACAAGTTCTAAGAAAGAATCTTCTCAATCATCATCTGATGGTGAAGAATTTGAATTAGAAAAAGAAAATAAAAAACTACCAGTTGCAGTTTTAATTATTTTCGCAGGTTTATTATTAGTTGTAATTATTTATTACTTCATAGTTATGACTCCTACTAAAGTTTTCGATAAAGCTATAGATAATATATTTGATACAGTAATAGGTGTTGCTGATTCTGCAAAGAACAGTACTACTGATACTGCTAAATTAAAAATTGATGTAGATATGGAAACAGATGGAGATATTAATAAATTCCTAGATGGTATTTTATTTGACGGAACATTTGATATAGATTTAAAAAATCTTGATTTAGGATTACAAATAACTACACATAAAGGTAAATCTCAATTATCAGATGAAGATCAATTTAATTCAAGAGTATATATTAAAGATGGTGGTATTTATGTATCTAATGAAAAATTAGAAAAAACATATCCAGGAAAAACTGTTTTATATTCTGATTCAGGTACAGCAAATATTGGATATGATAGAGTAGATACTGCAATAGATGTTATAAAAAGAACTAAAAATGAAATAGTTGATATTATTCAAAATGAACAATTAACTAGAACAATAACTATTAAAAAGATAAATGGACAAACAACAATTGCATTAAAAGCAAATTGTACATTAAATAATAAAGAAATAGCTGATATTTATAAACCAATATTTAAAAAATATACTGAAGATGATGAGTTTATAGATCAAGTAGTAGAAGCAATTGGATCTGTTTCAAAAGAAGAAGTTAAGAATAAACTAGTTGAGTTATATGAAAGAGAAGTTGTTACACAAAATATTGATGTTAACTTATATATGAACCTTGCTAATACTCAATTAATTTCATTAGATGTTACAGTTGATGATTATTTTGTAGAAATAGATAACTTAAATGGTTACTTCTATGGATTTGTTAGATATATTGGAGAAAAAGGAACTATTGAAAAACCAGAATTTCAAATTCAATTCGAATATGATGCTAATAAAGGTTTATTAAATGGTACTGGTTCAATTGATATTCCTGGCCAAACATATTTCTATTCTAATTTCGACTATACAAGAGTTGAAGAAAATGATAAGAAAGTTGGAAACAAGTTAAATATTAATTTCTTCAATAAGAAAGTAACTACTAAAGCAGAAGAAAATGATAAAAAGAATATATTTGCTAAATTAAAATGTACATTAGATATTGATGATAGTAATCCAAAAATTAATATCTTAGGTGAAAAAGATTCTGTTCCAATGACTGATGATATAGAAGATGGAATCAATGAGAGTATGATTAGACTTACTCACTACGTTAATTATGTATTTAGAACTCTTCTATATAGTTCTTGGTCAGATGATAAATATGCATTTGAAATGTATGATAGAGCAGTAGAAAATAAAATTCAAAAAGCTGTTGATAATGATGAACCAATTATCGATATAAATGATATTAAGAATGAAGTAGAAGAAGTTAAGAGAATATGCGAAAGAAATGATACTTATGCTTATCTTCATAATGGTGCTTCTAAGACAACTGGTCAATTCGATTCATTCCCTAATTTAGATAATCAAATATTTGATTGGGCATGTGTATTTGAAGAATATTCTAAAGAAGATGAAGCTTATTATAATTTTGATCCAGCTGATTCATTAGATTATGATCATTTACAAAAAGTAATTGATAACAAGTTAAAAGAATTAAATGTTAAACCTACTAATAAAAATATTGATATAGATAGTTTAACAGTAACACCTGACACTAAAGAAATAAAAGTAGGTGAAAGTGTTAAAGTACATGTAGCATATGAACCAAAGAATGCTACTAAAACTAAAATTACTTGGTCAACTTCTGATAAGAAAGTTGCTACTGTAGATGAAAACGGAAATGTAACTGGTTCTGCTAAAGGAACTGCTACTATTACAGCTAAAAGTGAAAGTGGAAAAACAATCACTTCTAAAATAACAGTAGTTGAAGACAAATCTAAAAAAGTAGAAACTAATGAAACTTCTGAAGAATCTTCAAATGAAACTGAAGAGCAAGAATAAAGTGTATATCATATATACACTTTTTTATTTTGTTTAAAAAAAGTGGTAAAAAACGAAGAAATTATTAAAAAAATGCTTGATTTTTAGGCTTTCTTAGCATATAATTAATACCGAACGACTAGCTAGGATGTGCAAGGTTGCTGATACACCAGGTTAGGTTGAATTAAATCTAATTAACAATCAGGTAATTTGCACGGAGCAAGCCTATAAAAAATTATAGACGAAGGAGGATATTAATATGTCAAAAGACAAAGTTAGAATTAGACTTAAATCATTTGAACACAGAAGCGTAGACGCTGCTGCTGCTAAAATTGTTGAGACTGTTAAGAGAACTGGTGGAGTTGTAAGTGGACCTGTTCCACTACCAACTGAGATCGAAAAGATCACAATTTTAAGAGCTGTTCACAAATATAAAGATTCTCGTGAACAATTCGAAATCAGAACTCACAAAAGATTAATCGATATCGATAATCCAAGTAAAGAAACAATAGATGCTTTAGCTCACTTAGATTTACCAAGTGGTGTAGACATCGAAATCAAGAAATAAGGAAAGGAAAAGTAAAAGATGAAAGGAATCTTAGGACGTAAAGTTGGAATGACTGAAGTCTTCACAACTGACGGAAAATTAATACCTGTTACTGTTATATCTGTAGAACCTAATGTAGTAACTCAAATTAAGACTACAGAAAAAGATGGGTATGATGCAATTCAATTAGGTGCTTTTGATAAAAAAGATAAAGTATCTAATAAGCCAGAAATGGGACATGCAAAAAAAGCAAATACATCACCTAAGCGCTTCGTTAAAGAAATTAGAGGGTTAGATACAAATTCTTATACTCTTGGTCAAGTAATTGAAGCAGATGTATTTCAAAGCGGAGACACTGTTGATGTTACTGGTACATCAAAAGGTAAAGGTTTCCAAGGAGTTATAAAGAGATGGAATCAATCTCGTGGACCTGAAACTCATGGTTCAACATATCATAGAAGAGTTGGATCACTTGGTACAATGAGACCAATGAGAGTTTTAAAAGGTAAAAAATTACCAGGACATATGGGACATGAACAAATCACTATTCAAAATTTAATGATTGTTGATGTTGATTTAGAAAATAAATACATTTTAGTAAGTGGAAATGTTCCAGGACCAAAAAATTCATTCGTATTTATTAAAGAAGCTATTAAAGGAAGCAAAAACAATGGACCAATTGAATTAGTTTCTTATGAAGAAGTTGCTGAAGAAACTGAAGAAGTAGTAGAAGAAACTGCCAGCGAAGAAGTCGCTCAAAATAATGCTGTTGCAGAAGAAGAAACTACTGAAGAAGTTGCAGAAGTAGCTGAAGAAGAAGCTGAATCAGAAACTCCAAGTGAAGAAGAGGAGGTTCAAGAATAATGGCAAAGACTAAAATATATAACCTTAAAGGTGAAGAAGTTAAAGATTTAACTTTAAAAGATAGTGTTTGGAAAGCTGAAATTAATGAATCAGTTGTTAAAGATGCAATTGTTCTTGCTCAAGCAAGTTTAAGACAAGGAACAGCTAGTACAAAAACTAGAAGTGAAGTTAGTGGTGGCGGAAGAAAGCCATATAAACAAAAAGGTACAGGTAATGCAAGACAAGGATCTACTAGAAGCCCACAATGGCCAGGTGGTGGAATTGTATTTGGACCTAAACCAAGAAAATATGATTTAAAACAAAATAGAAAAGAAAGAAGATTAGCATTAAAGAGTGCTTTATCTAGTAAATTACAAGATAAAGGATTAGTAGTTGTTGAAAACTTAAATCTTGAAACAGCTAAAACAAGAGATTTTAATAAAATGTTAAAAGATCTTAAAATTAATGGAAAAGTATTAGTAGTATGTGCTGAAGAAAATGAAAATTTATTCTATGCATCAGCTAATAATCAAAAAGTTGCTGTTGTTGCAACAAATGAAATTAATGTTTTAGATTTAGTTGCATGTGATTACTTATTAATAGATGCTGCTTCAGTTAAGAAAATTGAGGAGGTGCTTAACTAATGAATATTATATTAGCACCAGTTATTACTGAAAAAAGCGAAAGTTTAAAAGCTAATAATGTTTATGTATTTAAAGTAAATAAGAAAGCAAATAAAACTCAAATTAAGAATGAAATTGAAAAACAATTCAAAGTTAAAGTTCTTAATGTTAATACAGTAAATGCTGTACAAAAGAATAGAAGAGTAGGAAGATATACAGGTCTTACAGCTGCTTATAAGAAAGCATATGTAAAACTAGCAGAAGGCTCTTCTATAGAATACTAGGAGGGATAATATGCCAATAAAGAATTTTAAGCCTAATACTCCTGGAACAAGAGGAATGAGTACACTTGTTAATGATGAAATTACTACAAGTACTCCAACTAAAAGTCTTCTTGTTAAAAAAAGTAAAACAGGCGGAAGAAATAATCAAGGTAAGATAACTGTTCGTCATATTGGTGGTGGCGTAAGAAGAAAATATCGTGTAATTGATTTCAAAAGAAATAAAGATGGTATTGAAGGAAGAGTTGCTTCTATCGAATATGATCCAAACAGAAGTGCTAACATCGCATTAGTTAACTATGTTGATGGAGAAAAAAGATATATAATTGCTCCTCTTGGATTAAAAGTAGGAGACAAAATTGAAAGTGGAGTAAATGCTGATATCAAAACAGGTAACGCATTACCACTTGAAAATATCCCAGTTGGTACTATGGTACATAATGTTGAATTAAACCCAGGTGCTGGTGCAAAACTTGCAAGAAGTGCTGGTAGTGGAGTTCAAATCCTTGGTAAAGAAGGAAAATATGTAATCATTAGATTAAAGAGCGGTGAAACAAGAAAAGTTCTTGGAACTTGCCGTGCAACTGTTGGAGAAGTTGGAAATTTAGATTATGAATTAGTAAATTTAGGAAAAGCAGGAAGAAAAAGACATATGGGAATTAGACCTACAGTACGTGGTAGCGTTATGAACCCTAATGATCACCCACATGGTGGTGGTGAAGGTAGAGCTCCAGTTGGACGTGCTCAACCAATGACTCCTTGGGGTAAACCAGCTCTAGGACTTAAGACTAGAAAGAATAAGAAAGCTAGTACTAAATTAATAATGACTAGACGTAAGAAATAATTAAGAAAGGAACCGTAAAATGTCAAGAAGTTTAAAAAAAGGACCTTATGCATTTGATAGATTACTTAAAAGAGTAAGAGCATTAAATGAAACAGGTAAAAAAGAAGTTATAAAAACTTGGTCAAGACGTTCTACTATTTATCCTGAATTTGTAGGACACACATTCGCTGTTCATAATGGACGTGAATTTATTCCTGTATATGTAACTGAAGATATGGTAGGACATAAACTTGGTGAGTTTGCTTTAACTCGTAAGTTTAATGGCCATGCTGGAAGCGGTAAAAAATAGGAGGTAAGAGATGGAAACTTATAGTATACATAAAGGTGCTATGATGGCACCAAGAAAAGCAAGAATGACTCTTGATCTTATTAGAGGTAAAAATGTATCTCAAGCTGAAGCAATACTACTTACTACAAATACTAAAGCAAGTAGATTAATTATAAAAGTTCTAAATTCTGCTGTTGCAAATGCAGTTAACAATTTCGGAGCTAAAAAAGAAGATTTAGTTATTAAAGAAACTTATATTAATGAAGGAAGAACTTTAAAGAGAAGAAAAGCTGCATCTCACTCAAGAGTTGCTAAAAATTATCATAGAACTTGTCATATTTATGTTTGTGTAACAGACAATATGACAGAGAAGAAGGAGGACTAAACATGGGACAAAAGGTAAGTCCAATCGGACTTAGAATTGGTGTTAACAGAGACTGGGAAAGTAAATGGTATGCACCAACTAAAGATTTTGCTAAATATTTAAATGCTGATCTTAAGATTAGAAAATATTTAGACAAAGAATTAAAAGGATGTTCAGTTGCTTCTATCGTAATTGAAAGAAATAATAAAAGAACTAATGTTATTATCAATACATCAAAACCTGGTATCGTAATTGGTAAAGGTGGAGCTGATATTGAAAAACATAAGAAAGCTTTACAAAAACTAACTGGTGAAGAAATCTATTTAAATATTGTTGAAGTAAAGAATCCAGATTTAAATGCTGCATTAGTTGCTGAAAACATTGCAATGCAAATTCAAAATAGAGCTTCATTCAGAGCTGTTCAAAAGAGAGCTATTAGAAATACAATGAAAGCAGGAGCAGTTGGTATTAAAGTTGCTGTATCTGGTCGTTTAGCTGGAGCTGAAATGGCTCGTACTGAAGGATATACAGAAGGAACTGTACCACTACATACATTAAGAGCTGATATAGATTATGCACACAAAGAAGCTGATACAATCTATGGAAAAATCGGTGTAAAAGTTTGGATCTATAAAGGTGAAATACTTCCTGCTAAAAAGAATATAGGAGGTAATAAAGATGTTAATTCCAAAGAGAACTAAATATAGAAAACCTCATAGAGTTAGTTATGAAGGAAAAGCTAAGGGTAATACAGTACTTACTCAAGGTGAATACGGATTAATGGCTAAAGAAGGAGCATATATAACTGCTCAACAAATCGAGGCAGCAAGAATTGCTATGACTCGTTATATGAAATCATTCAAAAGAGGAAAAGTATTTATTAATATATTCCCACACTTAGCAAGAACTAAGAAACCTGCTGAAGTTCGTATGGGAAGTGGAAAAGGTAATGTTGAACAATGGGCTGCTGTTGTTAAAGAAGGTAAAATTATGTTTGAAATGACTGATGTTACTGAAGAAATAGCAAGAGAAGCATTTAGACTTGCTGGACACAAATTACCAATTAAAACAAAATTTGTTATGAAAGAGGTGGCTAAATAATGAAAATGGTAGATATAAGAAAATTAACCACTGAAGATTTAAACAAAAAATTAGAAGAAATTAAGAAAGAATTATTTAATTTAAAATTTGCTTCTGCAACTGGAAGTTTAGAAAAACCTCATAGAATTAAAGAATTAAGACATGATGTTGCTAAAATCAAAACAGTTATCAGAGAAAGAGAATTAAATGAAGGTAAGGAGGAAGTTAAATAATGGAAAAAGCTAAACAAGAATTAATAGGAAAAGTTGTTAGTGCATCTAACAATAAAACAATAACTATAGCTGTTGTAACTGCTAAAAAGCATCCACTTTACCATAAAACAGTACATAGTACTAAAAAATACGCAGTACATGATGAGGAGAATAAAGCTAAGGTTGGAGATATTGTTAAAGTTGTATCTTCAAGACCTCTATCTAAAACAAAGAGATATGTATTAGATAGCATTGTAGAAGAAGCTGTTATTCTTTAATAGGAAAGGAGAGAGTTATGATACAACCAGAAACCCGTTTAAAGGTAGCTGACAATTCAGGCGCTCGTGAAATCTTAGTAATCAGAGTACTTGGTGGAAGCAAAGTTAAAAGCGGAAATATCGGAGATGTAGTAGTTGGAACTGTTAAAAAAGCTATTCCAAATTCAAACACTCCTAAAGGAAAAGTAGTAAAAGCTGTTATTGTAAGAACAGTTCAAGGTGTTGCAAGACCAGATGGAAGTCATATTAAATTTGACGACAACGCTTGCGTACTTATAAAAGATGATAAAAGTCCAGTTGGAACTCGTGTTCTAGGACCTGTAGCTAGAGAATTAAGAGACAAGGATTATATGAAGATTATTTCACTAGCTCCAGAAGTATTATAGGAGGTAATAATGATAAAAGTTGGAGACAATGTTCGTGTTATTACTGGAAGTAATAAAGGTAAAGAAGGAAAAGTATTAAAAGTACTTAGAGCTGATAATAAAGTTATAGTAGATGGTGTTAATGTTGTTAAGAAACATGTTAAACCAAATCGTACTAATGAAACAGGTGGAATTCTTGAAGTAGAAGCACCAATTCATATTTCAAACGTTAAAGTACTTGGTAAAGATACTAAAAAAGAGAATAAAAAGGAAACTAAAAAAGTAAAAGAAGTAAAAGAAGTTAAAGAAAAGAAAGCTTCTAAGAAAAAAGAAGAAAAAGAAAGTAAGTAGGTGAATTATGGAAACATTAAAAAAATTATACGAAGAAGAAATAGTTCCAAATTTAACTAAAAAGTTTAACTACACTACTAAAATGCAAGTGCCTAAAATAGAGAAGATTGTATTAAATATGGGTGTAGGTGATGCTACAGTAGATCAAAAATATTTAGATGCTGCTGTTAAAGATTTAGAAGCATTATCTGGACAAAGACCTGTTATTACAACTGCTAAAAAGTCAATTGCAGGTTTCAAACTTAGAGAAGGAAATAAAATTGGTTGTAAAGTTACTTTAAGAGGAGATAATATGTATAACTTCTTAAATAAATTAATTACAATCGCACTTCCAAGAGTTAGAGATTTTAGAGGAATATCTAAAAATAGTTTTGATGGAAGAGGTAATTATACTCTTGGTATCAAAGAGCAATTAGTATTTCCTGAAGTAGAATACGATCAAGTTGTTAAAGTTAGAGGTTTAGATATTGTTATTGTTACAACTGCTAACACTAATGAAGAAGCTTTAGCTTTATTAACTGAGTTTGGGTTACCTTTTAGAAAGTAAGAAAGGAAATATTTATGGCAAAGAAAAGTAAATTAGTATCTCAAGCAAGAGGTAGCAAATTCTCTACTAGAAATTATACTAGATGTACAAGATGTGGACGTCCTCATGGTGTATTAAGTAAATTTGGCGTTTGCCGTATTTGCTTTAGAGAACTTGCATATAAAGGACAAATACCAGGCGTAAAAAAATCAAGCTGGTAATAAAAAGTATTAAACCAATACATTAACAAGGCGTATGTTAATAAGAAGGGAGGCCTATAATGGTAAATGATACAATAGCAGATATGCTTACAAGAATTCGTAATGCTAATGCTATGAAATATAAAACTGTTGAAATACCAGGTACTAAAATGACTCGTGGTATAGCTGATATTTTAACTAAAGAAGGTTTTATAGATGGTTATGACACTAACAAATTAGCTGTTGGTGAAATGCTAGTATTAAACCTTAAATATTCAAAATCTAAAGAAAGAGTAATTACTGGATTAAAAAGAATTAGTAAACCAGGATTACGTGTATATGCTAAAGCTGATGAAATGCCAAGAGTATTAAACGGAATCGGAATTGCAATTGTTTCTACATCAGAAGGTCTTATGACTGATAAGGAAGCAAGAACTAAAAAACTTGGTGGAGAAGTTTTAGCTTACATATGGTAGGTGTGTTATGAGTAGAATCGGAAATAGAGTATTAACTATTCCTGCTGGAGTAGAAGTAAAAGTTGAAGGTAATAAAGTAACCACTAAAGGACCAAAAGGAACATTAGAACTTGAATTTCAAGCAAATAATGTTGACGTAAAAGTTGAAGGAAATGAAGTTCGTGTAACTAGAAAAGATGAGTCAAAAGTTTCTAAACAATTACATGGAACTACAAATTCAAATATTAACAATATGTTAATAGGTGTATCTGAAGGATTCAAAAGAGAATTAGAAATCAATGGTGTTGGTTATAGATTCCAAGTTCAAGGAAACAAATTAATCGTTACTGCTGGTTATTCTCATAATGTTGAATTAGTTGCACCAGAAGGCATCAAAATGGAAATGCCTGATAAATCACAAACTGAATTAATTATCAGCGGATATGACAAACAAGCAGTATCTGAATTTGCTGCTAATATCAGAAAAATAAGAAAACCAGAACCATACAAAGGAAAAGGTATCAAGTTTAAAGAAGAACATATCCGTCGTAAAGAAGGAAAGAAAGCTGCATAGGAGGGAAATAGAAAATGATAAAAAAAGAATCAAAAAATGTTAGTAGAATTAAAAGACATAAAAAGATTAGACAAAACTTATCTGGTACAAAAGAAACTCCTAGACTATGTGTTTTTAGAAGTAATACTGCAATTTATGCACAATTAATAGATGATGTTAAGGGTGTTACAGTTGCTAGTTCTTCTTCTTTAGAACTAAAGGCTAAAAATAATAATCTTGAAGCTGCTAAAGCAGTTGGAAAAGATATTGCAGAAAAAGCTAAAAAAGCTAAGATCAAAACTGTAGTATTTGATCGTGGTGGATATCTATATCACGGACGTGTTAAAGCTCTTGCTGAAGCTGCTCGTGAAAATGGACTAGAATTCTAGGAGGATATAATGGACGAGAAAAAGAGAACAAACCGTGAACCTAAGAAATTATACGAAGATAAAATAATATCTATCGGAAAAGTTACAAAGGTTACACAAGGTGGACGTAATTTTAGATTTTCAGCTACTGTAGCAGTAGGAGATAGAAAAGGTAAAGTTGGAATTGGAACAGGTAAATCTAAAGAAATTCCAGTTGCTGTATCAAAAGCTATTAAAGAAGCTGAAAAGAATATAGTAAAAGTTAATTTAGTAGATGAAAGAACTATATCTCATGAGGTTACTGGTGTTTGTGGAGCTGCTAAAGTTTTAATTAGACCTGCTAAAGCTGGTCGTGGAATTATAGCTGGTGGAGCTTCAAGAATCGTTTTAGAATTAGCTGGTGTTAAAGATGTTGTTGCTAAGAATTTAGGAAGCAATACTCAAATTAATACTGCTAAGGCTACAATCGAAGCATTAAGAAACCAAAGAACTATAGAACATGTTGCTGAATTACGTGGTAAAACAGTTGAGGAGGTACTAAAATAATGAAATTACATGAATTAGGTACTATTGATGGATCAACTCATAGAAGAAAAGTTGTTGGACGTGGACCAGGAAGTGGACATGGTAAGACATCTGGACGTGGTGAAAAAGGACAAAAGGCTAGAAGTGGTGGAGGAGTAAGCCCTTGGTTTGAAGGTGGTCAAACACCATTATATAAGAGATTACCAAGAAGAGGTTTCTCTAACGCAAGATTCGCTACTAAATATGCTATTGTAAATGTTTCAGATTTAAATAGATTTAAAGATGGAGACACAGTTACTCCAGAATTATTAAAAGAATCTGGATTAGTTAAGAAAGAATTAAAAGGAATTAAAGTTTTAGGAAATGGTAAATTAGAAAAGAAATTAACTGTTAAAGCTAATGTGTTTACTAATAGTGCTATTACTAAAATAGAGGAATTGGGTGGAACTACGGAGGTGATTTAATATGTTTGCTACATTTAAGCAAATATTTAGATCTTCTAACAAAGATTTAAGAATAAGAATACTATTTACACTTGGTGTTTTATTCATCTTTGCATTAGGTAATTCAATAACAATTCCTGGTATGAATGTTATAACTGAAGATATTGGTTTTTTAGAATTATTTGATGCAATGAGTGGTGGAGGTTTAAAACAATTTTCAATCTTCGCACTTGGTGTAATGCCATATATCACTGCTGAAATCATTCTTCAAATTCTTCAAATGGATATTATTCCATATTTCAAAGAATTAAAAGAAATGGGTGAAGAAGGAAGAAGAAAGATTGCTAAAATAAGTAGATATGGTGGACTTGCAATTGCATTTATTCAAGGATTCTTTTATCCAATGATGTTCCTTGGTAAAAGTGCTATGGAACCAATTGGATATTTCAGAATAGCTTTAATATTAACTGCAGGTACTGCATTCTTATTATGGCTAGGAGATCAAATTACTAATAAGGGAATCGGAAACGGTGTTTCATTATTAATCATGGCTGGTATTGTTAATACATTACCAAATATGTTTGTAAAAGCATTCCAAGAATTAGTACCAGGTGCTTCAAATACATTAATAGCATGGCTATCATTTGGATTATTTGTTTTATTAAATATTGCAATTGTAGTTGGAGTTATATTTGTACAAGAAGCTGAAAGAAGAATTCCTATTCAATATTCAAATAGAAGTTCAGGAAGTTATGGTGGACAACAAACATTCTTACCATTAAGATTAAACTCTGCAGGAGTAATGCCTGTAATCATAGCTAGTGTCATTATGGGAATACCAACTATAGTTGGAAATTTCGCAAAGAATGATGCAGTTAAAACATTTATTACTAAATATTTAGAAACATCTTCAACAACAGGATTTATATTATATATAGTATTAATTATAATTTTTACTTATGTATATACATTCTTAACAATTAATCCTGATGAATTAAGTAAGAATCTAAATAAAAATGGTGGTTACATTCCTGGTATTAGACCTGGTAGTGAAACTAAAACTTATATATCAAAAGTATTATCTAGAATTACATTTATGGGAGCAATATTTATTGCAATTATAGCTGCATTACCAACTTTATTTACATCAGTATCTGGATTATCTAGTACTATTAAAGTAGGTGGTACATCTATATTAATCGCTGTTGGTGTACTTTTAGAAACTTATAAACAACTTGAAAGTTCTGTAGCATCAAGAAATTATAATAATAGGAGATAAATATGAATTTAATTTTAATCGCGCCACCTGCAGCAGGAAAAGGAACAATGGCTAGTGTTTTAAATAAAGAATACGGATTAGTTTGTATATCTGCAGGTGAACTTTTAAGGGGTGTTGATCCTGAGACTGAATTAGGAAAACAAATTAGAGAAATTCAATCTCGTAGGGAATTAGTAGATGATAGAATCACTAATCAATTAATGAAAGAAAGACTTATGAAGGATGATGTAAAAGAGCATGGATTTGTTCTTGATGGTTATCCTAGACATATGCCTCAAGTAGATGCTGTTAATCAAATTTGTGAAGAATTAAACTTACATATTGATTATGCAGTTTTACTAGATGTTGATTATGATACTGCTCTAAAAAGAACAATTGGTAGACAAATATGTCCTAATTGTAAAAAAACATATAATAGATTAACAGGTGTTAATCCACCAAAAGTTGAAAATATGTGTGATGATTGTAATGTAGAATTAACTACTCGTAATGATGATAATGAAGAGACATTTAATATTGGATATAATGCATATCTAAAGAATTGTGCTCCAGTTATTGAATATTATAGAAATAAGGGTATGTTAATTGAATTAGATGCATCTAAGGATCCATCTTATACATTTGAACAATTTAAGGAGAAAATAGGTAAATAATGATTAGTATTAAAAATGAACAAGAAATTGAATTGATGAGAAAATCTGGTGAAATAACTTATGGTTTACTTATGAGTTTAAAAGACTATATTAAACCTGGTATGACAACAAAACAAATAGACGATTATGCATATGAATATATAACTAGTCGTAATGCAATTCCTGCATTTCTTGATTATGAAGGGTTTCCTGCTACTGTATGTATTAGTATTAATGATATGGTAGTACATGGAATCCCTGATAATACTAAAATCAAAAATGGAGACATTGTTTCCGTAGATGCTGGTAGTATTTATAAAGGATATTATTCAGATTCAGCTTATACATATATAATAGGTAAAGTTGATAAAAAAATAGAAGACTTTGTAAATAACACACAAAAAGCTCTATATGAGGGTATAAAAGTAGTAAAAGCTGGCATCAAATTAAATGAAGTATGTTCTGCAATTGAGAAAGTTGCTAGAGATAATGGATATGGGGTATTTGATTGTTTAACAGGACATGGTGTTGGATTACATTTACATGAAGATCCATATATTCCTAATCTTAGTAATCATGAAAGTGAAGGAATAATTCTTAAAAGCGGAATGACTCTAGCAATAGAACCTATGTTTAGCTTAGGAACTGATAAAGTGTGGTTGCTAGATGATAATTGGGGTATCGTTACAAGAGATGGTAGCCCAGCAGCACACTTTGAACATACGATTCTTGTAACTAAAGATGGTTATGAGATATTGACAGGAGAGTGATATAAATGGCCAAAGAGAAGGACGGTTATATTGAACTTGAAGGAAAGGTACTAGAAGTTATACCTGGAGGAGACTTTAAGGTACAACTTGACAATGGGCATATAGTAATTGCTCGTGTTTCTGGAAAAATGCGTTTAAACATGATTCGTATTTACCCAGGTGATACTGTGCTAATGGAAGTACCTATATGTGATTTAACACACGGGCGTATAATTTATAGAAAGTAATGGAGGGATTAAAGTGAAAGTAAGACCATCAGTAAAGAAAATTTGCGACAAATGTAAGATTATTAAAAGAAACGGAAAAGTTAGGGTTATTTGTGAAAATCCTAAACATAAACAAGTACAAGGTTAGTAGGAGGATTAAATGGCACGTATTAAAAATATAGACTTACCAAAAAATAAAAGAATAGTTGTAGCACTTACTTATATTTATGGTATTGGTCCTGCAAGAGCACATGAGATTTGTGCAGCAGCAAAAGTTTCAGAAGATGTTAGAACTGATGATTTAACAGTTGAACAAATTAACGCTTTAAGAGCTGAAGCTGACAAATATGTTTTAGTTGGAGACTTAAAAAGAGAAGTTGAAATGAACATTAAAACAAAAATGGAAATTAATTCTTATCAAGGAACTAGACATAAAAAAGGATTACCAGTTAGAGGACAACATACTAGTAGAAATGCTAGAACTCGTAAAGGTAAAGGCAAAACAATTGCTAATAAGAAGAAATAGGAGGGATAACTTATGGCTTATAATAGAAGAAAAAGAAAAACTAAGAGAGATATCAGCGAAGGTCAAGCACATATTCACTCTACATTTAATAACACTATCGTAACTATTACAGATAATGAAGGTGGAGTAATTAGTTGGGCTTCTTCAGGAACAGTTGGTTTTAAAGGTAGTAAGAAGAAAACTCCTTTTGCTGCTGGTATGAGTGCTGAAGCTGCTGGTAAAGCTGCATTTGATGCAGGAATTAGAAAAGTAGAAGTATTTGTAAAAGGAATTGGTGGAGGAAGAGAAACAGCTGTTAGAAGTTTACAAACAGCAGGATTAGAAATTACAGCAATTAACGATGTTACACCAGTACCACATAATGGATGCAGACCACCTAAGAGAAGACGTATATAATTTAAGGAAAGGGGAAATAATATATGTTACAATTTATAAAACCAGATTATAAAGTAAACGAATATGTTGAAAGTAATTTTTATGGAAAGTTTGTTTTAGAACCACTTGAAAGAGGTTTTGGAACTACTATAGGTAATGCTCTTAGAAGAGTTATGTTATCTAGTTTAGAAGGAAGTGCAATTTGCAACGTTAAAATTGAAGGTGTAATGCACGAATTTCAAAAAATGGATGGAGTAGTTGAAGATGTTACTGAAATTATTCTTAATCTAAAAAAATTAGTATTAAAAAATCATAGTGAAGAAAATCAAGTTCTTCATTTAAGAGCAGATAAAGAAGGAGAAGTATATGCTTCTGCTATTGATAAAAATTCTGAAGTAGATATTATTAATCCTGATTTATTAATAGCTACACTATCAGAAGGTGGAGTTTTAGATATGACTATGACTGTATCTAATGGTAGAGGATATGTTGATGGTAAAATTAACGCTAAAGCTGTTGCTGATCAAGTAGGAGTTATTGGTGTTGATTCACTTTATAGTCCAATAGAAAGAGTAAGCTACGAAGTAGAAAGTGCTCGTGTTGGACAAAATGATAACTTTGATAAATTAATTTTAAATGTATGGACTAATGGAAGTATTAAACCAGAAGAAGCTGTTGCAAGAGCAGCTAAGATTATTATTGATCACTTTGAAGTTATAACTGATTTACACAATTTAACAGGTTTAGAAAGCGTTTTAGCAGATAAAGAAGAGGATACAGTACAAAAGACTTTAGAGACTCCAATTGAAGAATTAGACCTATCTGTAAGAGCTTATAACTGCTTAAAGAGAGATGCAATACATACATTACAAGATTTAACTTCTAAATCAGAATCAGAAATGATGAAAATTAGAAATTTAGGTAAGAAATCATTAAAAGAAGTTATCGACAAAGTTAAAGAAATGGGACTTAAGTTCCGTGATGAAGATTAGGAGGCAAGAATGGCACTATATAGAAAATTAAATAGAGAAACTCGTATAAGAAGAAGTATTCTTTCTAGTCTAACTAAGGATGTTTTAGAAAATGGTCATGTTAATACTACAGAAGAAAGAGCTAAAGAAGTTAGAAAATTCGTAGATAAAATGATCACTTATGCTAAAAAGGGTGACTTAAATTCTAGAAGAAAAGCACTTGCATTCTTAAATAACGATAAAGATTTAGTTAAAAAATTATTCGAAGAATATGCTAACACTTATAAAGATAGAAATGGTGGATATACTAGAATAATTAAACTAAAAGAAAGAATTGGAGACGACGCTTTAATAGTTCGTTTAGAATTAGTTTAATAAAAGAGACTGTTAATCAGTCTTTTTTTGTACATAAAATGTTAAATAAATATATATATTTTATTAATAATATAATTAATTATGATATATTATTATTAGGAGGCTCTATTATGGAAAATGATGAATTAAGTTTAGAAGAATTAGAACATGTAGAAGCAGGTACAGGTCTTAAATATGATGAAGCTAAGGAAAGACAAGAAAAAATTTTAGGAAAGTTTAGACCAATGCCAGAAAAAAGTGCTGATTTAGAGAAAAACAATGCTGATGAAGAACTAAGTGAATTATCTGAAGAAGATTTAGAAAAATACATGGGTGGAATAAGAATTGAAGGAGATGAATATTTTCCAAAAAGATAAAAGTGTTAATTAAATTACACTTTTTTTTATAATCAAATTATTGTATAATAATTCTATGGTATTAGGATAGGTGATAAAGTTGGAAAAAGAAAAAGAAGAAACAAAAAAGAAAAGAGTAATATCAAAAGCTAAGGAAAAAATAAAAGAAGCTAGAAAGAATAGAAGAAAAGAAAAACCGGATGAGATTACTACTAATGCTACATTTAATCTATTAGAAGTAATAATAATCATTTTAATTACTGGTGTTGTAGTAAGCATTATTAGTGGATTAATTGTATATAATAATTATGGAAAGATTAGAAGTAATAGTGATGCTAATAACACTATTAGTACTAGTGAATTAAATGAATTAATTGATAACTATAATATTATTCTTAATAGTTATGTAGATGAAGTAAATAAAAAAGAATTATTAGATGCTGCTATTAGTGGTATGTATAGTTATTTAGGAGACGCTTATACAACTTATATTAGTCCAGATGAAACTGATACACTAACAGACCAATTAGAAGGCCAATATGAAGGTATAGGAGTTGAAATAATCACTTTAATTACAACTGAAGGTAAAAATATTACAGCTATTAATAGAGTATTTAAAGATAGTCCTGCTGATAAAGCTGGAATGAAAGCTGGGGACATTTTATTAAAACTAGATGGAATTGATCTTGCTGAAAAAGATTCATCTTTTGTAGCTAATTATATTAAGAATGGAAATAAATCTAAATTCGAAATAGTTATTTCAAGAGATGACAAAGAAAAAACAATCAATATTGAAAGAAGTCATGTAATTATTAACTCAGTAAGCAGTGAAGTATATGGAAACATCGGTTATATTAAATTAGATACTTTTGCTGCTAATACTGATGAATTAATTAAAAATGAAATAGATAAGTTTGATAAAGGTGTTAATAGATTAATAATAGACTTAAGAGATAATACTGGTGGATTATTAACACAAGCTGAAAAAACATCAGATCTTTTCTTAGAAGAAGGAAAAGCTGTATATCAAATTAAAGATAGAGATGGTTTAATATCAACACATCAAGCTAAATATGGTGTATATAGAAAATTTGATAAGATTGCAGTATTAGTAAATGAAAACAGTGCATCTGCATCAGAAATACTAGCATTAGCATTAAAAGAATCAGCTGGTGCTAAGATTGTTGGTACTAAAACATATGGTAAAGGTACAGTACAAGATACTAAGAGATTAGATAGTGGAGCAATGGTTAAATATACAACATCTTATTGGTTAAGTCCTAATGGTAATTCAATTAATTTAATTGGTATTACTCCAGATGTATTAGTAGAAGATGTTAATAAGCAATTAGAAAAAGCAAAAGAAGCAGTTAAATAATAACTGCTTTTTACTTTACACTTAAAATAATAATTTTTAATCATTATTATATTTGTGTGTTAAAATAAAATTAGGAAGAGGTGTCTTATGGATATTAAAGTCGGAGACACACTTGTGATTCATTGTTATAAACATAATGGGGTTGTTTATGAAGCATCTAGAGTAGCTTTTGTATTAGATGTTAAAGATGATTATATAGTACTAGCAGATGAGAATGTACTAATTACTAAAGAAGATGGAAGAGTATGGCATACAAAAGGATCAGCTATTTTATTCTTCTATAAAAAAAGATGGTTTAATATAATTGCACAAATTAAAGATGATGGAACATTCTATTATTGCAACATAGCAAGTCCATTCATAATTGAGAATCATATATTAAAATATATTGATTATGATTTAGACCTAAGAGTGTTTAGTGATGGTGCTTTCAAAATACTTGATAGAAACGAATACAATTATCATAAAAAGTTAATGAATTATCCAAAAGAAATAAACTTTATTATTAAAGAAGAATTATCATCATTAATCGAAATGAAGAAATCAGGTGTATTTCCATTCAATAAGGAATCTATAGAATACTATAGAGACTTATTTAAAAAAGTAAAAAAAGAAAGAAAATAAAGAAGGATATTTAAAAAATATCTTTTTTTATTAAAAAAAATTAAAAAGTTGTTGACATAAAAAAATAGAAGTGATATATTAGTTTGGCATTCGAAAGAAATGCGAACAAATATAAAATTTTCCTTTTAAACACTAAGAAAACTAATTTTGGTTGACTAAGGTTAACAAAAATTAAAAATGTGTAAAAAAAGTCAAAAAATTGTAAAAAAGTTGTTGACTTTGAAAAAGTAAAATGTTATATTATATGAGCAACCGCGGGAAATGCGAACAAATCACATTGATAGCGGAAGCAATGATCTTTGAAAACTAAGTAAAATAATGAGTTTTGTAGACAGGATTAAAAATGAAATCAATTCTTTAACAATAAAAAGGATTTTTTATTGAGAGTTTGATCCTGGCTCAGGATTAACGCTGGCGGCATGCCTAAGACATGCAAGTCGAACGAAGCGCCCCATTGAGAACTGAATGAAGTTGGCGAGCTTGCTCAAAGATGGAATGACGTAGGATTTGGATTCTGCGCTTAGTGGCGAACGGGTGAGTAACACGTGGGTTACCTGCCTTCAAGCTGGGGATAACAGCTAGAAATGGTTGCTAATACCGAATGTGCTAGTAATAGTAAAGGCGCTCTTAAGCGTCACTTGAAGATGGGCCTGCGGCGTATTAGATAGTTGGTGGGGTAATGGCCTACCAAGTCAACGATGCGTAGCCGGACTGAGAGGTTGAACGGCCACACTGGGACTGAGACACGGCCCAGACTCCTACGGGAGACAGCAGTTAGGAATATTCGGCAATGGGCGAAAGCCTGACCGAGCAATGCCGCGTGTGAGATGAAGGTCCTCTGGATTGTAAATCACTTTTATTAGGGAAGAACGGTAAGTATAGGAAATGCTACTTACGTGACGGTACCTTTTGAATAAGCTCCGGCTAACTACGTGCCAGCAGCCGCGGTAATACGTAGGGAGCGAGCGTTATCCGGATTTATTGGGCGTAAAGCGTGTGTAGGCGGTTTGTTAAGTTCGAGATCAAATGCTGAGGCTTAACCTCAGTTCGTTTCGAATACTGGCAGACTAGAGTGCAGTAGAGGCAATTGGAATTCATAGTGTAGCGGTGGAATGCGTAGATATTATGAGGAACATCAGTGGCGAAGGCGAATTGCTGGGCTGTTACTGACGCTGAGACACGAAAGCGTGGGGAGCAAATAGGATTAGATACCCTAGTAGTCCACGCCGTAAACGATGAGCACTAAGTGTCGGGTTTCCGGTGCTGAAGTTAACACATTAAGTGCTCCGCCTGAGTAGTACGGTCGCAAGACTGAAACTCAAAGGAATTGACGGGCACCCGCACAAGCGGTGGAGCATGCCGTTTAATTCGAAAATACGCGAAGAACCTTACCAAGACTTGACATCCCCGGCAAAGCTATAGAAATATAGTAGAGGTTACCCGGGTGACAGGTGGTGCATGGTTGTCGTCAGCTCGTGTCGTGAGATGTTCGGTTAAGTCCGCTAACGAGCGCAACCCTTGTCATTAGTTACTAACATTCAGTTGAGAACTCTAATGAGACTGCCGTTATAAAACGGAGGAAGGTGGGGATGACGTCAAATCATCATGCCCCTTACGTCTTGGGCAACAGGCGTGCTACAATGGCTGGTACAATGAGCTGCAAACCCGCGAGGGGGAGCCAATCTAAAAAGCCAGTCGTAGTTCGGATTGAAGTCTGCAACTCGACTTCATGAAGCTGAAATCGCTAGTAATCCTGGATCAGAATGCCAGGGTGAATACGTTCTCGGGTGTTGTACACACCGCCCGTCAAGGCATGGGAGTCGGTAATATCCGAAGTCGGTAGCCTAACCCTTTTGGGAGGGGGCCGCCTAAGATAGGACCGGTGACTGGGCTTAAGTCGTAACAAGGTATCCCTACCGGAAGGTGGGGATGGATCACCTCCTTTCTATGGAGTTAGTTTTATAGAAAAATATCGTTTCGAAGGTTTAGATATAAAATTAAACCTTCATGTAGAACCTATCTACAAACGTTAAAGTTATTTTACTTAGCTTTGAGAGATCATTATGATTTCTCAAATTTATTGTTTTATACAATAATTGTTCTTTGAAAACTTGGTAATGTGATATGTATATATTTTTAACGAGCAATATATACAGGAGTAAAATTTTTGAGTAATTAACGTAATGTTAATATTAAGAAATCTACTCATCAAATTAGGATAATATAAGTGGTTAAATTAATAAGGGCGCATGGTGGATGCCTTGGCATTAGAAGTCGATGAAGGACGTGGCAAACTACGATATGCTTCGGGGAGATGTAAGCAATCTTTGATCCGGAGATTTCCGAATGCGGAAACGCAGTAACGGCAAACCGTTATTATTATATAGTGAATTCATAGTTATATAAAGACAACCCAGTGAACTGAAACATCTTAGTAACTGGAGGAATAGAAAGAAAACTCGATTGCCTTAGTAGTGGCGAGCGAAACGGCAATAGCCCAAACCAGTCTTAGGACTGGGGTTGTAGGACATCACAATTAAGAAGTTACAAAACTACAATATAGCAGAATATTCTGGAAAGAATATCCATAGAAGGTGATAGACCTGTATGCGAAATATTGTGGTCTTCGTGATGTATCCTGAGTAGGTCGGGACACGTGTAATCTTGACTGAATCTGCGGGGACCATCCCGTAAGGCTAAATACTCTCTAATGACCGATAGTGAACAAGTACCGTGAGGGAAAGGTGAAAAGAACCCCGGGAGGGGA
>OCVV011360709.1_pt1 | contig 38251 bp, 38 predicted proteins | sample 1539721 | NCBI WGS metagenome assembly OCVV01 (sample SAMN02144230, study PRJEB22623) | gut metagenome | biome: sheep rumen | host: Ovis aries | place: New Zealand | reverse complement strand
AGCCGCAAGGGCACGATTATTTCGGACGAAACAGACGAAGAAAGAACCTGCCTGCTCGGTGGTGGAGCAGGCAGGAGTTCCGATAGATCGGGTTTTCGGGTTATCGATAGAGCGAAAGGGGTTATTTTACCTCTTGACCTTGGAGCGTATAGGTTTTGTCGCCGCGGAGGATGAAGATCTGGCCGTCGCGGAGGATCTTACGGACCTCTTCTGAACTATTTCCGGAAGGGGAGAGGGGATTGTCGATGGATGCAGGATCGGAAGGCGTATAGGATGCAGTAATCGGATCTGCTGATTCCGCCTCGCGGTTGCCTTTGGATGAATGAACCAACACGACGTTTTCCATCCGGATCAATTGTCCGTTCATGGCATTTGCAGATCCTGCATCCCAAATCCATTCAACAACAGCTCCTTCGTGACCGGATAGCGTGTTATTGCTGAACGCAAAGAGGATAACACGATAGGTGTTTTCGTCAATGGGTTGCACTACTATTTGATGTCCGTTAGCACGGGAAATAAGCGCATATGACGTCCATGGTGTTAAGCCCGTGACATCAAACTGCACTCCGGCTATTTCGGAATAATTATCCAAATCCACGTACAAATGGTATTCCGTGCCCTTTGTTTCTTCTCTAAAAGAGAGGCTGTTCGGCTCATAGACATCTGCCGTTAAAGAGACGGATTTCATGCGGGCGGTGGGATCATTGGAATAAACCTGCATGGTGGTGGCAAATGCACCTTCTTTTGCAGGCGTGATCTCGACCTCAATGTTCTGCGAGGTGTAGCGCGCTATTTCTATCGGTAATGGGGTGAGTACCCGCAATCCCTCGCTGAGGAATGTGACGCGCTCTACGGTCAGCGGTACTTGTCCGTTGTTACGAATAGAATAAGTTTCCGTGTGTGGCTGGTCTATCCGTATATGACCGAAATCCAAGGACGAATTGCCGGAGATGGTAGGACTTTGGATAGACACGTATGCATTATAGACAGCCGATACCATGTTCTGATGCGAAGCATTGATGAGCATGGTGTTTTTCGGTGCCAATTGATAACTACCGCTTGCTCCGTCCAAGCGCACACGGAAAGAAAGCAGGTCGCCATCTTCTTCCGCAACAGGAGTATTCGTCGGCGAATAGAGGAGAAGCGTCAGTGTGTCGTTGGACATCGTACTGAGCACGCTGTGTCCCTCGGCACGCGCCAAAGGAACTGCACTACCGGGTACAAACACCAATTGTTTCGGCATCTTGAAGGACACTTGTGCGCCGACGATGGACTCCATATTATTCATGCGTACGCGCACCGTAACCGTGTCATCTGAGATACCCGAAGCCGGTTGCACACGCAACTCATTCACGGAGAACGGATCGGCGATGAGTTGGCCCACATTCGCGCCATACACATCAGGATCATTGATGGCATCGGAACGCAAACGTACTTGCTCACTTATCGCGCCATGAACGGTCGGAGCAAAGGTAATCACAATGTTCTGCGTCTGTCCGGCAGCTATGGTGTATTCCGTTTCGGACACAGAGAATTCCGAGGCAGAGAAGAGAATGTTGCTGATATGCAGCGGTTCGTTGCCTGCATTGCGTACTTGCAGTGTCTTGGTGTAGTTCGCGCGGATAGGAATATGTCCGTAGTCTAACGACTTGGTTACTACCTCAATCTTCGGGGATAACAGAGTCAATGAACCGTTTGCCGTATTGCTCTCCAAAGCCTGACCATTTGTTCCGGTCATTACCGTTTCCGCTTTTAGCGGATACGTAGCAGGCTCATTACCAAGCTTCACTTGAAAAGTAAACAACTCGCCTTCGTTGCCGTTTAGTGCCGCTTGTGTCAGCGAGAAAACGGCGATACGGAGCGTGTCATCAGAAGCGGAAGCTACCATACTATGTCCGTTGGCGCGTGTGCTATTCAGCAAAGCGGAGTTGGCGACATATTGCAAATGTTCGCCTAACGGAATCGCCGCCTGCAATGCCGTTACCGCATCGTCGTTCGCCAGCGACACACCCACCGTCAGCGTCTCACCGGGGTGACCGGAGACGCTGGACAGCGAGAGGGTGTTTGTCGCTGACGCAAGAAGAGGCAAAGCACTCAATAAAAGGATGATGAAGCGTCGCATGGTTTTACTTGATTAGAGTACCCATTACATTGTAGATGTGCTTGCCGTGTTTGATGTACAATGCTCCTTCTTGCAGATACTTGCTTGCAGCAGGAACAAAGGTCGTGCCGTCCAAAGCTGTAGAGATCTTCGGAGCAGCAGCTACGTTCCGTCCTTGTGCATCGCTGAAGATGATGTCGGTCAGTTCAGCGTCGCCTATCTGGAGCAGAGCTGTCTTGCCGACTCCGAGTGTCTTGCCGGACATCGAATAAGCCATGAACATATATTGCTCCTCGCTCTGCCATGTACCAACTGTCTCAAATCCTTTGAGGGCGTCCAAAGTGGTGAACCTGTGGTCTTGCTCCGCAGCAAAGGTGCATTGTACACCGCCAAGAACTACATCACTTTCTACATAAAGAATACCGTTCTCAATGTAGTAGAAAGCCGTGTTTTCCTGAATAGCTTGCGAACTTGTCTGCGGGTGCAAAATGAGGTCAATGGTAGCCACAACGTCAATGATGTTTACTTGTTCGTCAGAGTTCACATCGGCTGCTTCGAAGATAAACGGTTGCGGGTTCTGGCGGGTAATATAGTTCACCTCGGTAATCACATCCGCTACATCGACCGTCATAGAACCATTCGCATCGCCCTTGATAGCCGTCAGCGGACGAGTTACAACGGCATTGCTCAAATCATAAGAATTGAGAGAAGTGGTAACTTGACGGATGACATAGTAATAATCCTTGCCCGGCACTACATTGTAATCCACAAACTCTGTATCTTGCGCATCAAGGAGAGAGGAATTGACGCAGATAGTATCTATACGCCAACCGGCAGGAATATATTTCCCGTTTTCGTAATGACTATTCCAACGGACTGTATCTCCTGTCCAGCGATAGATATTATAGCCCAGCAAGTCTGTAAAATCTTCTTCGTCGGTTTCCCATGTAAGCGTTACCTTACCTAATCCGGCTTCTGCCATCAGACCTGTACTCATTGAGCCGGCAGCTGCTACCTCCATGTGGAAGCGTAGGCTTTCTTCTGTTAATGGGAATTTCTCATTATCTTGTCCTCCTTTTATGACAAATGTGTTAAAACCATCAGAAACAGTCTTTGCATTAATCGTAAAGTAGACTGTATAAATAGTGCTATCTGCAGACCAACTACCGTTCTCTGCTACTGGGTGTTGCGTATAGGGTGGACGAACGCCATAGGTAACCATTGGGGCAATAGATATATCCATTGGGCGGTTGTAATATATTTCACATTTATGTTGCCCAACACCGATAGGCGGCAGCAACTCAAACTCATCTTGCGCATCTATGCCATCTACCAGCATCTTCCAAACTATACCATGTGCCTCTTTCGACGGACGAATTAACATATTGGACAAGTCAAAGTAACCGTAATAATGACCACTTTCGATATCAGCTACATATGATCTTATTATATTTATTTTCGATGATCCATAGTAGTTTGCCGGTGGAGTGATAATAGTTGGCGTTGATACCCAAGACTGTAAAAGGTATGGTGGCACCAACGAGGGACTTGTTGATTTTGCTAAATAAATATTGGAATTAAGATAACTTGTCACATGTGTAGTCTCAGTATCGTGAGAAGTATATCCTGTAGTGTTATTACAAAGATTATTGTTTACCCCTAATAGCATATTTTTTAAGAAAGAACTTTTGTAGTTATTATAAAAGACACTATTAATTGCCACACCAAATGGATTACCACTATTTCCGTTCACACTATTACAATCCATTATAATGCAATTTCGAAGATATGCATATTGTATCCCTTGCCCTAAACTTGTATTAACAATTTTTACATACTCTAGCGGGAAACTCGTTTCTGATAAAAGAGATTCATATTGAGGCATAGTATCTAGAAGAGGAGCAGTGGTGGGAGAGGAATTATAACTATAATAATATGAATTACCTATACGGCTAAAATATGGTGCTATCATGGCAAGATTTAAAGTAAAATATCCATTATCCTCATGATCGGCTAAGGTGAAAACAATTAGACTATCTGGTGTTCCACGCGCAATGATACCGCCATCTTTATTAGGATCCCTATAAGTGATAGAACAATCAGTGTTCTCTATATTCACATTTTTTATTGATGTTTTGCTTGAAATCGATATGCCCGTACCTGATCTAAATTTCAAAGTAGTTCCAGGTTTAATAATAAGTTTGACTCCTTCGGGAATAGCCAAGTTTTTGGTAACAATGTAATGTACGTTAGGATAAAGCGTTAAGTCTTCTGTTAACATTCCTCCAATCTCTACGCCATTCTCAATTTCTAATGATACTCGTTGTTGCATTGTATCAACTGCATTATCACAAATTGCATAGAAAGTGAGATTTATTTTTCTTCCATCAGCACAATCAGGATTTATTAACATTCTATATGGATTCCTTGATACATTTTTAGCATACGCACTAAGGGGTTTTTCAAAATATGCTGTGTCTTGTAATGAGTGAATAAGCGTGGTATCATCCCACACCCAATCACCACTATTATCATAACCTACTTTAATCCAAAAACGGATATTTTCGGCATGTCCCCAAATATTCCTTATAATAGGATAGAAATCTATCGTTTCTCCTGCATCAGCACGAAAATCACCATCACCATTCGCAGTATCTGTCATATTTGCGCTTACCAACGCTAATTCTGGATGTCGGTTCGATTGAGTTATATTATATGCTGCTAATATATCTATATTATTCAAACGTGTGTGTATCAAATCACCAAACATTATCTCTTGACTTAAATATTCTTTACACTGAAGCATACGTGAAATAGCTCCTGCTACTAATGGGCAAGCCATACTCGTTCCATTGAGGTTTTTATATCGTCCTCCGGGGAAGGTGCTCATGATATTCACACCTGGTGCACGAAGTTCATAGTTGTACAATTGCTCCTCACCATATATAGTATATATAGGACCATCCTCATCAAAATTACTGAAACTTGCCAAAGCACCTTGAGCATTAGAAGAAGCCTCAACACCTAAAACAAACGTAAATGCAGCAGGGAACATCGGAGAACCTACTTTATTACTATTTAAAGGGCAATAATGAGGAATCATACATACTCTATCATTACCTGCAGCAGCTACCAATACTGCATCTGCATAGGCGCGACCGAGTGCTTGTTCCTCGGCTTGTGAATAGCCATAACCACCAATAGACATGGAGATAACATCTGCGCCGTTGGCAGCAGCGTAGTCAATACCTTTGACGATGGTAGCCACATCGCCCGTTCCGTTGCTTTGCATCACTGTTACCGGCATAATGAGTGCGTCAGGGTTCGCACCGGTGATACCTATACCGTTGTTACCTACCGCTGCGGCTATACCGGCGCAGTGGGTTCCATGACCATTGAAATCGTTGGTCACACTATGATTGTTGATAAAATCCCATCCGTGGATATCATCCTTGAAACCGTTGGCGTCGTCGTCCTGTCCGCTGATACCGTTTGCTTCGGCAGCATTCGTCCAGATGTTCGCTGCCAAATCGGGGTGCTCAATATCCACACCGGTATCGAGAATAGCAATCACCGGACGCTTGGTGCTTTTCTTGGGTTTGTCCCAAAGGGCAGGCAGATTGATGGCTTGCAGACCCCACTGCTGGCTATAGAGAGGCTCGGAGGTATAGGTCTGCTGTTCAGCTGTCGGGATAGAATCATCGTACGGTAGCGCCATAGTATAAACGATATAGTTCGGCTCGGCGAACTCGACCTCTTCTTGGGCTTTCAGTTTGTCGATGGCATCAAACATTGTCTGTGCTTTTTCAGCCTTGAGAGTCAGGCGATAGAGTTTGCTCAGGTCTTTTACTTCTACATCTTTGCCGTTATAGGCTTTGACGCGGCGCCCGACGTTCTTGTGTCCGGTCATTGGCATGAGTTGCTCTACGGAATCTACGCCCAATTCCTCAAAGAGGGCATCTACGGCATTGACTTGGCTGGTTTGAAACTTTGCCTTTCTCGGCGCACGCATCTGTACGGCGCCATCGGCTTTGAACTTAACCAAGATCTCACCTTCGCGATAGGCGTTTTGGTTCATACGGTCGATCTTAACGACCTCGTCTTCGTTGTTTGCGCTTTGGGCGAACATTCCTGCTGCGGCTACTAACATCGCCGCCAAAAGAAGGAGTTTGTGCTTCATAATAGTTGGATTTTTTAATTAATATTGTTGTCTGATTGTAATTTCCGAGACATCGAGTTATCAAGATTTCGATGTATTCAATAAAGTACAAAATGAAAAGCGTGCGCTTTCGTTCGCTTCATTTGATTTTCTGAGGTCCTAGACTTACCTTAATAACTCAAACAAATGCACGGAAAACTCACGCTGATACGTGATCGTGCATAAACCGTACTTGAGTTATTAATGATTTCTGTTAACTTGTCTAGGGTTTCAGAAAATCAAGCTTTTCGGCTTATTACGCTTTTCTTGGCGCGACGCTTCGCGCTGTTTATATGTCTATATTTTTCACCGCTTTTTTACGCTGTCGGTGCCAGTGGATCCTGTTTAACGTCATGGCCGAGACGGCATGCTATCGTTATTTTTCTATATCATTTAAATCAAAAAACATTGCCTTTGTCGGTTGATCTACGGATGATTCTCCTAAAGGAAGAAAGCCGTTATGCTCGTAGAACGGCACAGCGGAATTGTAGGCATCAACCGTTAAAAAACGACAGCCTGCACGATCATTCAACGCGTATAATGTTTTGATGTATTTGATAATATTGCTGCCTATATGGTGACCTCTAACCGATTCATCTACTCCAAAACGGCATAGTTTGATGGCAGGATAACTTCGCAGGCGCTTTTCATTAACGAATCGCTTGCGACGGAAACGGTTGAACTCCGTATTATTCTCAAAATCGCTAATAGAGACCTTATCATGCGCTAAACTAAAGAATGCAGCGACCTGCTTAGTTTGCTTGTGTTCAAAGACATATGTCACGGCAAGCATAGCCCTGCGATAAGGCAGTGCTTCGTTGATGATAAAATCATTGAGGTCTTCATCGCCGCAATTGAATGTAGCAACACGTTCTTCAATTCCGAGACGGCGAATCTGGAATTGACTGAAAAATGCCTCGTCCATATTAATCAACTACCAAACTGCTAATCAGATTGTACGCAGCTATGCGATCTGCTCTTTCTTCTGCAGACTCATAGCGAGGTTCTTTCATTCGTGCCTCAAAACGGCGACCCGTTTCTCCATATAAAATCGGGGTTTCTGCAATAGGTCGTGCCATAGTTTTGTTCTCCTTTTTAGTTGTCTTTGCAAATTTGGTTGCAAAGATACACAAAAAAAATGACACTTGCAAATAAAAGTGCCATTTTTTTGTATTTTTATAGTTTTTTTCGGCTTATTACGCTTATCTTGGCGCACATTTGCGCCTGGATTAATCGCCCATATATGGTCGATATATTCACCGCTTTTTACGCTGCTGGTGAGGTCAGACCTGAGTTCCTGTTTAACGTCAGTGAGTGACGATGATTTTATGCGGCTACTCCTATCTCATAGAGATACTCTGGGGCAAAGCCGATTTCATTAGACCAATCAACAGTAAACGGGTCTAATGTATAATTGCGGAAGTAATCCAAGTCCTGCAATTTAGTGCAAATACCTTTTTGCGCTAAAGGCCAAAAGTCCACAAGTTTAGTTGCACCATCGTTAAATGATAGGCGCAAAACATAATTGCGGATGTAGTCTGCTTTGGTTACTTTCAAAATAGGATTCATAATTTCCTCCTTTCTTATTGCAACGGTGTAATCTTCATTGGGGCTTCGGATTTACCTAATCGCTCCCAGTTTGCCAATAGTTCGTCCTGGTGCAAATCAAGCCACTCGTACACCAAACGCAAAGCGCGGCGGGGGAGTGAACCTGTAATAACTCCATCTTTTATGGTGATAATAGCCTCATAATCTTGGTACTTCACATGAAAATAGGTGGATTGTGCTCACTCATATACATGTAGATCACGATTCCGTAAAAGGAATTGCGCTTCTATTGTTAGTTCGCACGCAATTTGCGTGCAAAGGTACTACTTTTTTCTGATTTATGCAAATAAAAGTACGTTTTTTTGCAAATATGAATAGAAATATGATTTTTTGTAGTACTTCGGCCCTCCCGCAAGCGGGTGCCCGCCGAAAATACGTTCGCATTTTGCCGGACATATGGGCAGGGGCGGGCATTTTTTTTGAAAACGGGACAAACGTCCCTGCTTATTAGTATGCCGGACAATTATCTGTGAGCAAGCTCCCAATAACCGTCCGACATACTAATAAAACGCGATAAATCGCTTTTTTTTCAAAAAAAATGCCCGAACGCTTGCATATGTGCAAAATTTGTCGTATCTTTGCACCCGATTTAGAAAATTATGCAGTATTCATTAAAAGACGTATTTAGTCCTAAATTATTTCAGACGCTGCGCGGGTACACGAAAGCGCAGTTCGGGCAAGATGCTTTAGCAGGAATAATTGTAGGTATTGTAGCCATACCGTTAGCCATCGCGTTTGGTATCTCGTCGGGAGTTGGTCCGACGGAAGGTTTGGTAACGGCGATCATCGCCGGTTTGTTGATTTCCGTTTTCGGAGGAAGTAAAGTGCAGATAGGCGGTCCTACCGGTGCATTCATCGTTATTATCTATGGTATCATCCAGCAATTCGGTCTGAGCGGTCTGATGATCGCTACCGTGATGGCGGGTATCTTGTTGGTTCTGATGGGTATGGCGCATTTGGGATCGGTGATCAAGTTCGTTCCCTACCCTGTTATCGTGGGCTTTACGGCAGGTATCGCGCTGACCATTTTCTCGACCCAGATGAACGATTTCTTCGGTTTGGGCCTGAGCAATGTGCCGGCGAACTTCATTGACAAATGGATCTATTATTTCCAGCATTTCGAGGTACAATGGTGGGCATTCGGCGTTGGTCTGTTCTCGCTGTTAGTATGTATCTTTATGCCCAAGATCACGAAGCGGATCCCGGGTTCGTTGGCGGCTATTATCTGCGCTACGTTCGTGGTTTGGCTTTTGAAGAACTACGCGCCGGCAAGTTGGGGTGTAGCGGGTATTCAGACCATCAGCGACCTGTACGAGTTACCGCACGGTATTCCTGCTCCGCATGCGCCGGAATTGGAGTTAGCGGAAGGCGAGACATTCTTCACCACCGTTCAGAAACTGTTCCCCTCGGCGTTCACGATCGCCATGTTAGGCGCTATCGAGTCGTTGCTGAGTGCTATGGTGGCAGACGGTGTGATAGGCGACAAACATAACTCGAATACGGAGCTGATTGCGCAAGGTGTGGCGAATATCGTAGTGCCTTTCTTCGGCGGTATACCTGCCACCGGCGCTATCGCCCGCACGATGACGAACATCAATAACGGCGGTCGTACTCCGATAGCCGGAGTTGTGCATGCGGTCGTGTTGCTGTTAGTGCTGCTGTTCTTGGGACAGTTAGTAGGCATGATTCCTATGTCGTGTCTGGCGGCTGTACTGATCATGGTGGCTTATTCGATGAGCGGTTGGAAGACGATTGCGGGACTTGTCAAGCACCCGAACCGCGACCTCTGGGTATTGCTGATCACCTTCTTCCTGACGGTTATCTTCGACCTGACGGTAGCTATTGAGGTAGGTATCCTGTTGGCGCTGGTACTCTTCCTGATGCGTACGAGCGAGGAGACGCAGATCCGCACCTTCCACGACGAGATCGACCCGAACGAAGACACCGATGTACAGTCCAACTTGGAGCACCTGACGATCCCTGCGGGCGTAGAGGTGTACGAGATCGACGGTCCGTACTTCTTCGGTATCGCAAACCGTTTCGACGATATCATGACGCATGTATCGAGCGAGAAATACCCGATCCGTATTATCCGTATGCGTAAAGTGCCGTTCGTGGATTCGACGGCCATGCATAACCTGTCGATGCTCATCCAGCGCTCACACAAAGAGGGCATAACGATCATCCTCTCGGGCGTTAACGACCACGTACACAAGCAGTTGATGGGCGGCGGCATTGAGCAGCAGATGGATCCGCATAACATCTGTTCGAACATCCACTTTGCACTCCGCAGAGCGGAAGATATATTAGCAGGTAAAACCAATTCACCTTATTAATAACCTATTTAAATCACAAACATTATGACAAAGAAATTTATCTGTCCTATCTGTGGCTATGTACACGAAGGGACTGAGGCACCTGAGCGTTGCCCGCAATGCAAACAAATCGTTGAGTGGAAAGTAGCAGACGAGAATAAAGGTCTGGTATGGGCTTGCGAGCACATTGTAGGCGTAGCAAAAGACGTAGAGGATCCTCTGATTCACGATGGTCTGCGCGCACACTTCATGGGCGAGGCAACTGAAGTAGGTCAATATTTAGCGATGGCTCGTCAAGCAGACCGCGAGGGCTATCCTGAGATCGCAGCTGCTTTCCGTCAGTACGCATACGAAGAGGCAGAGCACTGCGCTAAGTTCGCAGAGTTGCTCGGAGAAGTTGTATGGGACACCAAGACCAACTTGGAGAAACGTATGTTGGCAGAGGCAGGCGCATGCGAAGACAAGTTCGCTATCGCTAAACGCGCGAAAGAACTGAACTTGGACGCTATTCATGACACGGTACATGAGATGGCAAAGGACGAGGCTCGTCACGGCGCCGGTTTCCAAGGTCTGTATAACCGTTATTTTAAGAAATAATTGTACCGCCGCCAATTAAGAGATTGTCGTGATAGACGACAACCGATTGTCCGGGGGTGATCCCCCAAACGGGAGTTGCAAAGACCATGCGACTCTCGTTTTCTATTTGTACCGGTACGACGGTAGAGCGATACCGCACTTTGGCGGTCAGCCCGGGCTGTCCGATCCACTGGGAGAGGTTTGTACCGTGAGGTTTGAAATGCAGTTCGGTTGCCAAGAGGTCATCGTTGGTACCAAGAGTCACTTCGTTTCGGTCGGCATCGATCTTCGTCACGTATGCCGGATGTCCCAAGGCAATACCAAGCCCTTTGCGCTGACCGATGGTATAATTGACAAAACCCTGATGGGAACCTAACACTTTTCCTTCGGCGTTGATATAAGCCCCGGGGCGCACTTTTTGGTCATAATCCGGCACGTTAGCCCGCAGGAAAGCGCGGTAGTCATCATTGGGGATAAAACAGATCTCCTGGCTCTCTTTCTTGACCGCCAGAGTCTCGTACCCGTGTGCACGTGCGATCGCGCGCACCTGATCCTTAATATAATCGCCCAAAGGGAAAATCGTTCGACGCAGGTTCTCCTCGGTCAGCATCCATAGGAAATAGGTCTGGTCCTTCTTCTCATCCGCAGCGGTAGCGAGATAGAGGTGTCCGTCGTGCTCACGGATGCGCGCGTAGTGACCCGTAGCCACATAATCGCAGCCTAACTCATCCGCCACACGGAGCAGTTCGCCCCATTTAATATGGCTGTTACACAGCACGCAGGGATTCGGGGTATGGCCGGACATGTATTCGTCTATGAAATTGCGAATGACGCAGCGGTTGAAGGTATCGCGGAAATCTACAATGTGATGCTCAAAGCCCATTTTTTCCGCATTATGCTTCGCCTCCATGATAGACTCGATGGTGCAGCAACCTTTCTCCCGCGCGAGACAAGACTCTTTCATCGAGTCGTAGGTTCGGAACGTGACACCCACCACTTCATAGCCCTGCTCCAAGAGGAGCATTGCGCTAACGGTAGAATCGATTCCGCCGGACATACCGAGCAAAACTTTTGGTTTTGCATTTGAGATTTGAGATTTCAGATTTGATATTGGGGATTTGACGTTTGTCATTTATTTCTGCATTTGTACGAGTTTGGTGTAATAGCCGTTGAGGGCGATAAGTTGTTCGTGCGTACCTCGTTCCACGATGCGTCCTTCGTGAACGACACAGATGAGATCCGCATGCTTGATGGTGGAAAGCCGGTGCGCCACGACAAGTGTTGTCCGTTGGGTCATGAGGTGCTCGAGTGCTTCTTGTACGAGCCGTTCAGACTCGGAATCGAGCGCCGAAGTAGCCTCATCAAGGATGAGGACAGGCGGGTTTTTGAGGATCGCGCGCGCTATACTGAGGCGCTGTCTCTGACCGCCGGACAGACGGCTGCCACGGTCACCGATAACCGTCTGATAGCCCTCGGGCATAGCGGCTATGAACTCATGCGCATTCGCAATGCGCGCCGCCTGCTCCACCGCTTCATCCCAGTTCATACCGTTCGGCGCAGGTTGCGAAGTATCAACACCGAAAGTGATATTATTATAGACGGTATCGTTGAAGAGGATCGGCTCCTGACAGACGATTCCCATCAGGTCACGCAGATCGTGGGTAGCAAAGCGCTTTATGTCCGTTCCGTCCAAAGTGATGCGTCCTTGCTGCGGGTCATAGAACCGCGGTACGAGGTCGGTCAGCGTGGTTTTGCCGCTACCCGACTGCCCTACCAACGCTATGGTCTTGCCCTTTGGTATAACCAGATCAATATCCGTCAAAACCTCCCGATCCGGCTGATAGCCGAAATGCACATGTTCAAAGCGTATTTCTGTCCGGAATTGATTGAGCGGCTGAGGGTTAGCCGGCTCCAAGATATTGGAGGGCGTATTGAGCACCGCATCGATGCGTTCCAGGGATGCCATTCCGCGCCGAATACCGTATGCCGCCCGGCTCAGGTCTTTGGAAGGATTGATAATCGAATAGAAGATCACGAGGTAATAGATAAACGTGGACGCATCGATGGTAGCTGTGTCGCTGAGGATAAGCAGACCTCCGAACCAAAGTATGATAGCAATCAGCGCCGTTCCCAAGAACTCCGAGAGCGGATGCGCCAGATAATAACGACGGTTGATGCGGTTGAAGGTCGCACGGGTTGCGTTGATGAGGTTTGTAAAACGTACACGCAGTTTGTACTGCGCATTGAAGCCTTTCACCACACGAAGCCCCAAAAGCGTCTCGTCAATGGACGAAAGAATCTCGGCGTTCTGCTCCTGACCTTTGGTAGAGGCTTTCTTGAGCGACCGTCCGATGCGGCCGATAAAGAAGATCGCTATCGGCATCAAGAGCAACACAAAGAGGGTCAGTTGCCATGAGATAAGGAGCAGCGTAGTGAGATAAACGAGAATCATGATCGGATCCTTGAAAAGGATATCCAATGCGGACATAATCGAGCCTTCCACTTCGCCCACATCGTTCGTCATACGGGAGATGATGTCTCCTCTTCGCGCCTCGGTGAAATAGCCCATAGGCAGAGAGAGCACTTTGTTGTAAAGTTGCTGTCTCAGATCTCGCAACACGCCCGTGCGGATAGGTACCATGAAATAGTTAGCGAGCCATGAAGTACCGCATTTGAGTCCGGTCATAAGAACCAGGAAAAGTCCGAGCCAGAGCAGTACCACACTTGCTCCGCGGAGTGCTATCTGTTCGTTCAGGAGGCAGTACAGGTTCGTGCGCAACGCTGCAATTATGTTCTGCAAGCCTTCCACTTGGGCAAGGTCCACACGCGCCGTTTCGGCAGAAGTTAGCCCGAAGAGGATTTGCAACACCGGAATAATCGCTGCAAACGAGAAGAGCGACAGGATAGTAGATAGCAGGTTGAACAGGATATTCAACGCCATCTGGCCTTTATAGGGCGGCACAAAACGGCCGAAGACTCGAAACAGGTTATTCATTTACGCATTTCTCATTTATTCATTTACTTATTTTTTCCATTTCCTGTTTTCTCCCACATAATTGAGTATCTGTCGGTCAAACGCCTCTTGCGGCGTGTAGAAACAGATTCGTATCGGCAACGCCACCAAGCGCTTGTCATCCTCGCGCAGGCGATCCACCAAAGGCGTCGTGCGCAGACGCTGGAGATCTTTCTCGGTAGTGAGCACAAAATCAAAGCTCTTCGCGCGTTCGTAGATGCGGTCAATATCCGCCGGCGAATAAGGATGATGATCGGGGAACGCCATCAGTTCGGCATGCGGGTAACGTTGCAGCACATAGTCCATCATGTAGCCCGGGTTAGCAATACCGCAGAGCACCAAGGGCGTGCCTTCCATCTCCATCGGGGCATAGGTGATACCGGCGAAATAGAGATGTTGGTAAGTCGGCAGTTTGAGGCGGTTGTCCACTACACGCATATCAATCGGGCGGATGTTATCCGGGCACTTGGTCACCACCACCGCATCGGCCGTCAGCGCGCGCGAAGGCAGGTCACGCAAACTGCCCCAGGGCAGCATGTGGTCATCTATATAGAGTTTGTTATATGCGGTCAGCAGCACCGTGAACCCGCAACGGATAGAGCGGTGCTGCATCGCGTCATCCAATATAACCACATCCAAGTCGGGCACTTGGCGCTGGAGCTGTTTGACGCCTCTGACACGGCTTTCGCACACCGCTACCGGTACCTCCGGAAAAGTCCGGTGGAGCTGCATCGACTCATCGCCGATGGTGTCCACCGTAGCATAATTATCCGCGAGGATGAATCCGTGCGTCTTGCGCTTATAGCCACGGGACAGCACTGCCGGTTTGTATCCGTTCGCCACCAACAGCCGCACCAGATACTCCGTCATTGGCGTCTTACCTGTTCCTCCTACCGCTATATTGCCTACGCAGATCGTCGGCAAGGCAGCGGGAAAAGAAAGGAGCAGATGATGGTCGTAGAGCATATGCCGAACCCATACGCCAAAGGCGTACAAACCGCTGGCTAATATGGACAGGATCTTGCTCATCAATAGATTTTCACTTCCGGCATGAGTGCCATAACACGCGGTTTAGCACAGAAATTGCGCACCTTGAGGAGCAGACGTTCCTCTTCCGTCGTATTATCAAAGAGTTTCAACAACTCCTCATACGGGTCCACGATCTCAGGATAATAAACGGTTTGATAGTTCTCCAAGCCTGCTAACTCAACAGCTTTCGCAATGGCGGCGTCGATATTACCCATCTCGTCCACGATACCGATCTCTTTGCCTTTGTTTCCTAACCAAACACGTCCTTCTCCGATGGATTTGATGTAACTCTGCTCCACGTGGCGTCCCTCGGCACAACGGCTTGTAAAGAGGTCATATCCGCGTTCTACCATCGTCTGCAACAAAGCGCGCTCCTCGGTGTTCATGCCGTTCAAAGTCATGTTGCCTTCCAGTTGCGAATGTTTGTTCGTACCCAAACCATCGATGTCAACACCTACTTTGTTACGCAGTTTGGCAAAACTCGGAATAGTACCGAAGATACCGATTGAACCGGTGAGCGTAGTGGGCTCAGCATAGATATAGTCCGCACCGCAGGAGATATAATATCCTCCGGAAGCCGCATAGTCGCCCATAGAAACGACCACAGGAATACTATCGGCTTTGATATTCTGAATGGCATGCCAGATCTGCTCACTGGCGTCAGCCGAGCCACCGGGGCTGTTAACACGGAGTACCAATGCTTTCACATCTTTGTCCTTGCGGATCTTCTTGAGCGTTTTGACGACCTTGGTGCCTACAATACCGTCGCCTTCGTCCTCCGTGATCTCGCCTTCAAGATAGAGCACAGCCACTTTGTCTTTGGCTTTGGAGGTCTCTCTTTGGACTTGCGCCAACTTAGGAGTAGTGAGCAGGTTGTAATTCTTTGTGCCGGTATAAACACGCAGCAAGGAGTCCATATCCTGCGTATAAACGATGGTATCCACGAGTCCGGCATTCACCTGCTCCTTTGCATCCTGCAAGCCCATGAAACGGTCAGCCAGAGCATCCAACTGCTCCACGGTCAAATGACGCGAAGCCGCTACGGATGATTTGTATTCATCCCAAATACCACCGATATACTGTTGCGTTTGCAACCGATCCGCTTCGGACATTGAAGTGCGGAAGTAAGGCTCAACGGCGGATTTGAACGTACCTACTTTCAGGATCTGCATTTCCACGCCGATTTTCTCCATTGCGCGGGTGAAGTACATCTTCTGCGCCGCCAGACCGTTCCAGTTCACAGCACCCGTCGGATCCAGACAGATACGATCCGCTACGGATGCTACATAATAGTTGGTCTGACCATAACTTTTTGCAGAAGCGATTACCCATTTGCCGCTGGTCTTGAAATCCAGCAACGCATCGCGGATGGCTTTTGCACTCGCCGGCGCCATAGCTAACTCACCTCCATCAATCCAAATACCTAAGATCTTATCATCGTTCTTCGCCAGACGGATGTTACTGAGAATATGATCCAGACCTACGGTCTCTTTCTTTGCGCGGTTACCGACATACGGCATTTCGCCCATCAGCCCCATGAAAGGATTATCTTCCTGACCTTGCTCCACCAACTCACCCTTCATCTGCAAACGATAGACCGTTTGGTCTTGTAGTTTTACGGTGGAGGACGAAAGCGCGTCACCCATAATCCAACCTAAGATAGCGCTGCAAATGAAATATACAGCAAAGAAAATGAGGCAGCCACCAAGGCAACCTACTTTGCGGCGCGGACGTTCTTGTCCCTCCGCTGTGTTACGAGAAATAAAAATCATAAAGCCATTTACAATTTTAGTTATTTATAATTCCGTTATTTTAGTTTCAAATTAAATGTCATCCTGTGGTATGGTGTAGGGCCGTATTTCCGGAGCGCAGCGTAGTGCTCGGCGGTAGGATAACCTTTGTTTTTATCCCATCCGTAGTTCGGGTACTCGTCGTGGAGACGGAGCATGTAGTCATCCCGATAGGTCTTAGCCAAGACGCTTGCCGCCGCGATGGACATATAGGTAGCGTCGCCATGTACCACTGTGTGCGCCGGTATCTCCAGCAACTCCCCTTCGGGCACGTAGGGTTTCCATTTGTTACCATCTACCAGGATGTGTTGCGGGCGGACAGACAACTGGTCAAGCGCTCTCTGCATGCCGAGGATCGAGCATTGCAGGATATTGCGTTCGTCTATCTCTTGCGCACTCACTTCCACCACCGCCCACGTAATTGCTTCCCGCTCAATGACAGGCCGCAACGCGTACCGCTGTTTGTCGGTCAACTGTTTGGAATCGTTGAGCCATTCGAACTCCGGCACTTGCGCGATGCGGTCCGGGTCTAAGATCACCGCCGCACAGAACACGCTGCCAGCTAACGGTCCTCTGCCCGCTTCGTCGCATCCGGCTTCTATCAGCCCTTCTATCATTTGAGTCTTCAGCATTGGTGCATTGTGAATTGTGCATTGTCTCAGAACGGGTAGCCGATGGCAAAATGGAACGTCATATCATCCTTCCATCCCAGACCGTTCTTCGCGGTGCGCCATTGTTTGCCTTCCGCAATACGCGAGGGGTCATGCAGTTTGACACCGAAGTCCACACGGAAGACGAACAGCGACAAGTCAAAACGAATACCCACACCGTAACTCCAAGCTATCTGCTTGTAGAAACTATCCCAAAGGAAAACGCCGTTATGAAGCGGATCACTCGGCGCTGCCGGATCGCCATAGTCGCGGATAGTCCATATATTGCCGGCATCGATAAACGCCGCCAGTTCAAGGAACTTGATCACTTTGTAGCGATACTCCAGGTTCATATCGAGTTTGATATCTCCTACTTGCAGATCATAGACATATGCGCCTCCGCTGCCGCGGAAAGCACCGGGACCGAGTGTGCGCGCCTGCCAACCGCGGATGGAACTGGCGCCACCACCGAAATAACGTTTCTGGAACGGTATAATAGCCGAGTTCAGATACGGTACTGCAACACCAAGCCCGGCATGGAACAAGAGATGGTGTTCCGGGAAAAGAATACCATGGAAAGTGAAGTTCACATCACCTTTGGCGTATTGGGCAAACGGGATTTTCCATAACTGATATTGTCCGTTTTCATTCTTCGGGAAACGAGCCGCTTCGCTCAGGGCATAGAGTGCGTTTCCGGCTGTCTCAGCGCGGAAAGAGAACTGGACATAAGACCGGTTCGGGTAGCGCGGATTGAAAGACGAATACGAGCCGGAGTAACTCCAATCAAGGATGAAATGGTCCTCATAACTGGCTTTCAGCACCGTGGATTTCTTGAGGAACTTGTTTGCAAACTCTTCGCTCATCCAAGGCACATAGATATAATTGATATCTATGAGGTTGAACTGGTGGGTCCATTGGTCACCCGGCATCTTAGGCAGTATATAGCCCAAACCGGCATTGACGATAGTGCGGGTATATTCGTCCGGCCGGTGCTGGTAGTTATAGGCGGCATTCAGTTTGACATTCGACACAAAGAGCAGTCCCAAATCGGCTTTGGCCTCAATAGCCCGTCCTCCGTTAGAGCGCCATTCGTAGGAGGCTCTACCTCCTACCGTCAGCACCTCCGCGCCACGGAAGATATTTTTGTTGCTATAATTGAGTCCTGCGGCAATACCCCAATCTCCGGCTGTATAAGTACCCTCCACCTCGGCAGAGATGGAGTTGAGCCTGCCACGCGATACCGTCACTTGACAATCCAAGAGACTGTCCCCTACCGGTGTAAAAGCGATATCCACATATTTGACAGGCGGCAAGGCGTTCATGCGCGCGTACGAACGTTCCACACGCCACTCCGCATACCGCGTATTCTCTTTGATCCGGCATACACTTTCCAACGTACCCTTGCGCAAGAAAGGTTTATCCAGTTCGAAGGTGACATGCCGCACGGTATAACGCGTGTGCAGATGTCGCAACGCTGCCGAATCCAAATGCGCCACATATGGCGCCAGATGAATCCGCACATCTACCTCATTACTATTCAGCGAACTATCCGCCGTAAACTCTAACATTGACTTTTCGAAATAGAAGTAGCCTCTGTTGCGTAAAGCGGAAGTGATCCGTTCGCGCTCTTCGTCCAAAACGGCGGTGGAGAACTGATCCCCCGAATGCACCTTGCAGCGGTCGTTCTGAGCAATCTCGTTCGCCTCTTCAAAATCGATATCCGTCTCGTAACGCCGGATCTTATACGGTTTGTTCGCGGTAATGACATACGTCAGATCCACCTTTCGGTCTTTGATCTTTTTGATTGTGTCAACCGAGGCGTGGAAATAGCCGAGATTGTTCATCTGCTGCTCCAGCTGGCGCATGCTGATTTGGGTCAGTTCCTCATCGTATATCACCGGAGCTTCGCCCACTTTATGGGCATTCCGCGCCATGCCCTTTCGCGCCTTGGTCGTTGTGTCGGAAGGCGCGGTGTTGTACATGTGGAGTTGCAGTTTCCAGAACCCAAGGATCTCCGTGTTCTGTTTCTGCCGCAAGTAGGTACGAAGCTGATTGGTAGCTACCGTCTGGTCGTCAACGCACTTGATGCGCGCCTTGTCCAACAAATACTTACCTTGCGGCACGAATTTCGTCGTGTTGCAGGAAGTGGTGATGAATAACACCATCACCAGCCAAAAACCATATGTACGTAGTACCCGTAACATAAAAAACGCTACAAAGGTACTACAAATTTTGCACATACACAAGGATTTTGGCTAAAAAAATCCAATTTAGTCTATTTTTTTTGTTGTTTTGGGGTGTGGATATGCATGCCATTCTATAAAAAGTGAGCTATTTTCAGTTAGTAACAGGCATGTGCGGATCCGAATCTATTTCCCTAACAAGATGTCCAGCCAACTTCGATCTTGCGGTTCATTATTGTCGTCAATGAAGACCGGCTCGTCCTTATATCCCGGAGGAGGACCATACAAACAAGGCGGATCATCGTCGTGGAAAGAGAAATCATAGGCAGGTCTATTTACCGTTATTTTGTCTCTCGCAGAGGCCTTTGCATTTTGGACAATCTGCATGGTATTCCCTTCGCCATGATAATAGATATAAGGGAGATGATGCTCCTCTATCTTTCCCATAGAGAAAGCGGGCTCCAAGATAGGATACAATTGCGGTTTGCCGGACTCGGAAAAGCCGGACTCCGTTTCTTCACAAATACGCTCTGCCTTGGCGCTATCCGTGGTAAGATAGTAGTTTTGGTAGTAACGGTTCTCGTTGGCATAGTCCTCCGAATCAAAACAAGGATACAAATGATCAATAATCACCACATAGGGCGGTCTTTTCATCTTATCTTTCTTGTTATAACTTTCGAAAGCCGATTTTCTCAAATCTTCCAACCCTTGAAAAGTTCTGCCTCCATATTGAAACGTATCATCAATGTCTATATTGATAATCTCTATGTCTTCTCTATTCATTTTTGATTTCTATTAAGAAGATAACAGCAAAAACTCCATAGTACCGATGCGCAGAAACTCGCATCAGTACTATGAATGAATTATTTCGGTTTTCGGAATTATTCGCTTACCTCGCCATATTCATTGGCACCTTCGTCGCTTGCGAAGAACATCAAAATGATGTTGTAAATCGGGCACAAGATCCACCAACCGCTGTGATTCGTGTCATGGCAGCGGCGAACTGCAACCGCAAGACCAGGAAGCAGGAATACAATTTGTAAGATGCGTCCGACTACCTCTCCTGCCTGAGCATTCATTAATGTCACAATGAACACAATAACGAAAGTTACGAGGAAGACAAAGAGTTGCCACCACCAATACTCGGAACGGGAAGCCCTACCGGAAAAAGTCACGAACTTGCTGAAGCAAGTAGAAATTGATTTACCAAAAGTCATAATGATATTATTTGAAAGTTAAACATGTTTGTAATCGTGCTGCAAAATTAGTAAATATTTTTGACATATGCAAGAAAAACAGCAAAAAAATTGCACTTTTGAGTCATTTTTCGTTGTTTTTCTCTATTTATGCCGCTTCCGATGGTTAGTCTTCCTTATAGACGCCATACAATTCGCCTAATTGTCCGGGAACAGAACTGTAATAGAGGCGGACTTCAGGCACATCCTCTATCGTGACGACATAGGTATAAGTTGGCGGATTTTTGAAATGGAACTCATTGCCTACCCTTTTGCCGTAAAGAATGATATTGGGTACGTCGCTGATATCCCTATCCCTATTCCACGCCGTATAACGCAATTGTCCATCCGGCATACTATCCACACGCACTTGCACGTAATCGGCTTTGGTGTGCTGAAGGCACGCGGCATAGTTCCGCAGAGGATCGAACAGATGCGGATTGCAGATTGTATCTGTAGTCGGTTTCAGATAGGATCCGTCCCAACGATAAGCGACAAACTTATCGTTCAGGTCATAGCTGTCATATTCCAAAAGCGGGTAATAAAAGACACAACTTTCTTCGTCCCACATGTACTGATAGTCATAGGTCAGAGCACGGGCAAAGCGGAAATAGTAATTGCCAAAATTATATTCGAAACCTATCTCGTTCACTTTCTCTCCCTGATCGTTGATCAAAACAGGTACACGTTTCAGTTCATGTCCTTTCAGTTCATATGCGACAAACGACTGATAACCATACGACCCACTGATACGGTAAAACGTATCGAAAAGATAGAGATGCCGTTTAGGATGCGGCAGGCTGTAGATGCGGCTGATGGAAGCCCTTTCGCCTTCCCAATCCGGCAAACCCTCATAGGTATAGACCTTGTTTCCGTCTTTGACATCATAGATGAGACTCCATCCATACACCGCGTCACCGGCCTGATTGTCGCGACTGTAAAAACAAATCAATCCGTCAGGAGAAGAGATAATAGTCACTCCGTCATTCTCATCCTCCGTAATCTCCGTAGTGAAGAGCAGTTCGCTCTCTTGAGCGTCTGTTTCTGTTTTCGCTTTGGCGCATCCTAATAGCGTGATTGCTATTATGAGATACAGAAAAAAGTTGTACGTTTTCATATCAATAATCCCCTTCCAAATGCCACTCTTTAAACCAAGTTCCGTTTTCGAACAGCAGTCCCACCAGCCATGTATCATCCTCTACTCCATAGCCATCACTGTCCCCATGGCTTCCTTCATGCAACAAAAAGCGGATATCAATAACAGGTTCGCCGGAATCACGCCACCATTTGTCCCTCGCACTCATTTTGAAGACAATGGGCTGTTTGTTTTCGCATACCTCTTTGAGTTTGGACCAGCGTGTAAACTTCTCCCATGCAGGTTGATAAGTTATGCGAATCTTACAGTCATTTATCCGGTTTACGTCATCCTTTTGCAGCACTGCTGCTTGAGCTATTTGGGCTATCATCTGTAGCGGACACCCTTCCGGCATAGTAACATAGATACAGTCTCCGAAGTCCGCATAGTGGTATCCGTCGCTAATCTCAAACTCCGGGTGACACTCCGCCAACGCGGCGGCATTGATCTCTCCTTTGCAGAAGCGCCTGATATCCGCTGCTGCTGTCAGCCAATACTGATCTGTCTTGTTGTCTGTCATAAATAAAAAGTTTAAAGGTTTGTACTTTGCTGCGCTTGCCGGTTAATAATGGCCTTACGCTCATTGAATGTTTGTTGCGGCATGGGTTCCACTCCGTTACGTACGGTAAATGCAGCATAGAGGGCATTGAGAACGCGGTTGAGTTTGTCGGTTGTATGCCCATCTGCTTGCCGGTAGCCGCGTATCACCGGTGGTTGAAGTCCGTTATCCGCGCCACGAAAGAGCCAATAGGCATTCAAGGCGATGTCCGTTCGGTGCAAGCCCATGGCACAAGCGATATAGAAATCTCCGGCATCCATGAGTTGACAGAACTGCGGAAATAGCTCCACCATCTGCGCTATAGCCTCAGCAGAAGTGTCCACAGGATAGTGGAAATACCTCATTCCATTTTCCTCGCACAATGCCGGAAGCCGGTCTGTATGGTCGGTTAGGCGGAGGTCTATGATTGTCTGAACCCCAGCCTCTTGCAATGCCCGCCACGCATAGAGTTGATGCCGGGATGACATCGTTCGTCCCCGAGCACCGCCATAGACAGGCGCGAGGTCGGGGATGCGGGTTTGTTGGAGACGTGCGAAATTCATTGTAAAAAAATTATCGGCACTTATTTTTTCAACATCCAACAACACGCGGATGTTGATGCATTATTTCCACAAAATCTTTAGGCAAAATAACATTCTCTAAATCTATGACTTTTAAGAATAGTGGTGCAATTTGTCGAGCAGTAAATCCTGCAATACCGCACCCAATACGTGTTACAAGAAATGTTAATTCGCGATGTCTAAAGGCATAATCCATAAACTCTTCCACATATGGTTCGATGGTCTCCACGCCGCCTTGCATGGTGGGGATAGCGTAGCTCTGACCTTGCATTTATACACTCCGCTACTGCTGAACGGGATACGTTTCCTGTGCATATAAAAAGGATTTGCATGGTTGTAAAATTATTTTTTTCGATAAAAGACAACTACCTCGCGACTGGAAGCAAAAACTATCGCCATAACATCCTCGGAATTGCGACTGGGCATGATGATCAACGAATCCAAATGATTTAAATCTGTTACATCTCTCCCAGGAAGCGGAGCCGGTATCGCAGTAAAAGTTGACAAATTGGCAGTAAGAATACAGAGCGAGTCCTGCAATTGATACGTCCCTCTCATCGTCATGGTAGTACGTGTTCCTTCGCTAAATTCGGTATTATCAACCACCACTTTGGTGTCAAAATTAACCGTATCTCGAAAGTTCAACTCCAATTCCGTTCTCTCAAGTCCATCCCAAATAGGAGCAGCCTGCCACCGTCCTATGAGATTCGGCAAAGCGAATATATGCATCGCCGAAAGCAAAAAAATGATTGCAAGAGTGTTTCTTTTCATAGTTGTTTATTGGATTTTAAACTTTACTTCTATAGAACGTGATACGCAGTAAAATCGATCAGTTAAAACTGATTATTGTGTTGCCCATCGGAGGTACATAGCCGCTTTCTCATCCGCTTCGCGGGCATAACGCATTTGGGTTCGATAGTTATCCCATGCGTTTTGCGCATAACGTTGCTGCGTTTTGGCATTATCCATCGCGCTACGCGCATAGCGAGTCTGCGTATTTGCGCGGTCTATATCGCCTTTTTTGCTATAATAGGAGGCCTCGCGCTGATAGCCTTCCGCTTTCTTGATGTAGTACTCCGCTTCACGTTCATAGCCTTTCGCCTTCTGCTCGTAGTACGCTGCTTCACGGCGATAACTGTCCGCTTTCTTCTGGTAATACTCAGCTTCGGAGAGATAGTTCGTAGCGAAGAGGTTGACTGTGCATAGGAATATGCAAACGGATAATGTAATTAAGTGTCTCATAGATTCATTTCTTATTCATTACCACTATAGAGGCGAAGATTAAGACAAATCTATCAGTATGAAAGAATATTTATTATGCGGTAAAGAAGCAACGATTGCCGATTCCGATCAAATGAAGTTCGTCCTCTGCATCATAACAAGGCTCTACCTCACCATCAAAATCACGTATAAGCGTCCAACAATGCTGTTTGTCCTTGAACTCATCCTTAAATGACGGATTGTACTCATCAGTTTCATTTTGATAGACCACGCATGCCATAGCCGAATCCACGCTGAATTCACCTATCACATTGCATCGGCTATAATCCCCCTTAGCAATAATGCCTTTAATTTCGGATAAATCATGCGCTTGACATTCATACACTTTCCATGCGCCATCACCGATACCGGTAGGTTTCATCAAATAATCAGTAAACTCCGAACAATGGATTGCTTCGTCCATCAAATCAAAAACCACCTTCATCTGCCCAATCATCCTTGAGGGCTATATAACTCGGATCGGTTATGTATATGTTTCCTTGGAAATTCATCTTATCCTTAAATAAGGTTCAATTATTTATTCAATACGCGCTAACCAATTATTCATCTCTTTGTTATCTGCCAATTTTCTACTATCAGTACTGGTTGATAAATTAGAGACAAAGCATTCGCTCAAATGACTATCAAAGATACCACTTTCTATTGTAGGATCCTTAATCATCATTATTGGCAAACCTCTCATAAGACCCATACCCACTTCAATTTCATTCCAAGGCGTTGATAGCCATTTGTTATCCCAATTTTCTTCATTTTCTGTATTCGGACGATATACTGCCTTTTGAATATGAGTCTGTTTGAATCCAAACACGACCATGCCTGTTGATGCCATGATTTGCTCCTTAATTTTATTTAATTGTCCAAATTGAGGATAGTCATCACGAACATAATACAATACGTTAAATCCCTTATTTTCCAGAAATGCTTTATAGTCTTTAGATAATAATTCATTCTCCTTGCTCATGATACTTGGCACCGACATAAATATCACTTTCTGAGCACCTTTCATATTAACCGTTACTGCTTTATCATCTACATAAATATCTCTTCCACCTCTCTGTGTCAAATGACATTTAATTTCATTCGGTATGTTTTTTGCACCTGTAAAATCTGCGTTAGTCAAATATACATCCTTGAATGTAGTATGAGATAAATCGGCTTCACTAAAATTTGCATTCATAAAATTACACTTTTTAAACTTCGTCCGGTATAAAATAGACCGATAGAAGATTGCATTGCCTTGTGCATTTTCTATTAAAGCATAAGACAAATCGCTCATATATAAATCAGTATTATCCACAACTATCTTTTTCTTGTCTTTTCTTCCTATATACGCATCTTGCAAATTTGTTTTCTGCAAATCTAAATTAGATAAGTCTCTTGCGTATGCCAAACCATCAGCAAGCGTTTTTTGAAATACTCCTGTTGGGAGAATTTTTAACATTGATGCTATAACATTGATTGTTTCTTTTTGAAGGTGCTTATATTTTTTACTAATTCTCGTATTCAAGTATCTTCTTAGCATAATAGCTGCTGAAATACGTGAAGTGTATTCCTTTGAAGATAAATTGTCGATAACGGCACTCAATGCATCTTTTTCCTTTGCTTCTCGTATGCGTCTATTCTCGAAATCAAAAAAATCTTTTAAGATTTGATATACCGCATAAATTGCAGCGCCACCCAAAGTAATAAGGGCTATTACGGCCGATGTGTTTTTTAATAATTCATTAAGCATAATTGATAATTATTTAGCAATACAAATTAAATAATTTTTGGACTCATGCCATCCGGCAAGGAAATCTGCCAAAGAGAAATCCAGAGTGGAATAAGCATCCGGCTCATATAAAGTAATCGTATCTTCACTTTCATCGACAGCCATAACTACTACTGCGTGATTGGGAGCGTCTTCTTCGTCCGGTCGTTCCGGATAGATCTTATCACTATCAATGACGGTTATTACGCTTTTCTTTGCTGCTAAAGCCGTCTGAATATCGTGCAAGGAAGCATCATAACGACGCGTCACGGTTAGGCCCTGTGAAGCTAATAATTGACCTATGGCATGTAATGGTGTGCCGGAAGGTTGTACCCAACCGTTCTTACGAGCGATTGAAAGTAATTCGTCTTTGTCAAATGGGATATTTCGCTGACGAAGAATAAATAACTCACACAAGAAATCACATAGATTATCTTTCGTTTCTGCTGCCATACGGAACATAGGATAAGCATCGCCTTCTGCCTCATCTACTTGGGACAACACATCCATCATCTCTCTCAGAGAAGGATTGGTTTTAACCGCTTTCAAAAGCGAACGAACTTCCGATGGAGAGGCAGAGCCATCCATATATGCTGCGATTAAGTTATCCCAATATGCGTCATTTATTACCATAATAGCAAATATCATTAAGTGCGACCTGCATGAGTTGCATCATAGCGCGTCGCTTTATGTTATAGAGATTGTCTGTTGTGATGTGCATTTCTGCCGCCAATTCCTCCGGCTCATACTCATCAATAAAGAGCCTTTGAATAACATGGGCATATCGTCTATTCGGCATCGCCATCAGTAACCGCTGTACGTCTAATACTGATAATTCCGGGCTTTTTTCTGTAAACTCCGTCTCTTCATAAAGAGTGTCATTCGTCTGATCTTCTATCAGTTGGTCTCGCTTTTTGATAAAATATCGTATTGCCGTCACCTTGAGCCATTGGTAGAGCGAACTGCGTCCCTCAAACTGCCGTAGCCGGGCAGCTTCATTCTCCATCAGATAGATATATAGTTCGTTCACAAACTCATCATAATCGACCTCGTAATCAAAGACCTTATGAATAATCGTATGGAACAACGGCCGGCAACGCTCGAAGAAAAACTCCTGCGTCACCCCATTGTCCCGTGCGATTAGGGCTTCTATGATTTCAAAGTCGGTCATTTATTGATACAGGGAAAATAGATGAGCGACTTATTGATCTCCCAATACATACACGTTCAAGGTATTAAATGCTGTATGATCTCCAAAATCTTCACTCATAGTTTTATAATCTCGCGTAAAAGCTATTGTTGGGAAATAAGGTACTCCATCGCTCCGATAGTCCGTACGTTGGTAAACCCAATAGTTACCTCGCAATCCGGCATAATAATATATAGATTTGAATTCTTTTTCTCGAATTTCTTTTACATATACTTCACTTTTGTTTGCCGAAAACTTTACGACCAGTTTCCTCTTCCAACCGAATATGTCGTTTATTTGTTTTGTATTCACATCATATGTATAATCATAAATATACATATATTCTTTTGCCATACTATTAGAAGATAGTAGTATGGCGATGAGAATCATCATGCATTTTAATAGTAACTTTTTCATAATCCCGGTGTTTTGCAATTGCGTTTAATATTGAGATTTCAAAAATACGAGATCCTGTATGTCATCATTGGATTTTCGATCCACAATATGGGCAAAAACGAGCTTCTTTGGGAATGCTTTTTCCGCAGTTATAACAATAATTAGATTCTGCGACTGAAGTTATATTTGGTTGTGCATTAATGGCACTAATGGCAGCATTGTACGCTCGATCATCCATTTTGGATTGCTCTACCAGCCCCCACATTTGAGTGATAAGAACTGGCCATGTGATATACCATGTTATCAAAGTTGGAATGACTTGCTGCCCAAAGATACCCACATTAGCCTCAAACAAGACACAATTACCGCGTGGTTGAAGTGTTACTTTTAATGCCGTCTTCAGCCCCAATACTGCCTTAAAAATACCGCCTTTAGTAATACTAATATCTTGTCCTCCTCCGTATAATCGCTCTACTTTTACTTCATATCCATCAGTTTGAAACTCATGACGAATAGCTTCTGCCATCTCTGGGATAAGCGTAGGAGAGGCCGAAATAATTTGATGTTTAGTGAAAGTAGCCATAATATTAAAAATTTTGAAGTTGATATTTCTGGTAAACAGCATAGAGCACATTAGATTCTACTAATATCTGCTCCAATAATTGCAGGTCTTCCGCAGACATTTGTTTCTCTGCTTGCTGTAAAAGTACTATTACTTTGCGAGATTGATTGTTCAGTTCCTCACTTGTAACAATACCATCCTCCATAATTTTCAGGAATGAAGGATTGCTGCTGATAACCTCATCGATACTGAGGATTCCATTTTCATCAAATAGCATAATTATAATAATTTAGGTTAAACGTGTTCCACAATGCTTACAAAATTGCCAAGTTGGGTCTACAGATTCTCCACAAGAAGGACAAATATGAGATGTAGCAGGGACGGGATGGTTAATTAGATTCATATATTGCTCCGATTGTTCCCATTTCAATATCTCTCGCACTCGAACTGCCGCGAAAGGATGATCCAAATCAGCAACAACTGCAAGTTGCAGTGCTTTGTTCCATAATCCATCATTCCGAATGGATTCATAAATATCTGCTTGCGTGGCCCATTCTCCAAGATCAATATTTTGAGTTACCCCACGAGGTCCTCCTGAGAATCGCGCCATCGCTTGCGCCACTATTTGAGGGGACGTAACAAGAGCTGCTGCTCGGTCTGCCGAGAGTTCGCTTTTACGCTCCCAGTATAACAATGCATACTTAGCGGGGAGGACTAATTTATCCAACAGTCCATCAGATGCAAGACCTTTAGTAATCCACAACGCCAGAGTATGATACAATACGTGACGACAAAGAATATGGCCACACTCATGGGCAATAATTGCATCAAGCTCTTCGTCTGTCATAGTCTCCAACAATCCTGAAGTAATGGTAATCCATACACGCGTATCACCCATCGTCCAGGCATTAGGGTATGGATCCATTTGCAAATAAAATTCCGGCTCAGGAATTCCTAACTTCTCACAAATTGGTGGCAGGTGACGATAAACATTAGGCAGTTGCTTTTCAGAGAGCCGAATAGACGATGCCATATTCACCCCGTATTGCATTTGTTCAATGCCAAGTGCGAGAATTTTCTTGACTAATTGCGGGAATCCCGGTAGCGCTTCCATCTGCCGTAAAGCGGCGGCATCTTCGGGGTGAATGAAATCTACAGGTGACATAATAAATTACATAGTATATTCAACACTAATCGAGCCTGTCCAACGGTTAGTTTTCAATTGAAGACCGCCGTTGAAGATTTGATTGACAAAACAATGGCATTTTCGGACAATACCTAATCCTTGGTTCATGTGAAATTCAAAGAAAGCATTTTCGTTTCCTATTTCAACAGTCAATTCTCCTTTTGCGGCCAAAGTACCCACTTTTACGCCATTAAGAAAGACTTCTACATCAGGAGAAATGGCATACCATTCTTTGTAACCATAGATGCGGATTCTACGCGTGGGAGCTGCAGCCGCATCTGTTAAATCAGCACCGCAATTGGTACAAAATTTTGCGCCGTCAGGTACTGCTTGTTTGCATCGTGGACAAATCATAATGAATATAGTTTATATTATCGGATTAATATGATATATTTCTCACGCTTTTCTGTCCGTTTTACTTTATTATGGCAGCATATCCAAAGTTCTATCTCACGACCATATTTTTCCAAATCTGTTTTTTTGATCAGCAGTTTACCATTACTCATATTAAGAGCAATTCGTTCTCCCCTTTCGCTAAGATAGCCATAATATTCGTTTTCCTGCGAAGATGAATCACAGTCAAATCTTAATTCGTTTTTCAAAATGAGCGTATCTTTAGAAATAGATTCATCTATCGTATTTCCAAATCCTACGAGTCCAACCTTAATAAAATAGGAGGACAAACTAGCATCGCTCAATTCATGTTGCTTAAATCTTTTCCCGGATATGATTATTTTGGGGTATGTACATGTTTCACTAATACACCGAGCCGTTACGACCGAGCCTGCATTATTTTGCGACCAATAAATAATCTCATTTGCGTCAAAGATACTGCCTACGGAGCATTCTTTATCACCAATTTTAATGGTGCTATTAGGCTCTATGGAAATTATTCGATATGATTGTGCAACCAATGCTATCGAAGGAATTGTTGATAATAGAAAAATACAGATTGTTGATTTAAAGCGTTTCATTTTTATTTGATTTTATAAAGGTTAGATATATCGGAGTAGCGATAGTGAACCATATGGTAGGAATCCAAGGATTTAACACATAGTCTTCGAACCGATAGGTGGCAAGTGCTATCAGATTAAACACAAAAGTCCAGGTACAAAAAGACACGATTAGTTTTATAATTCCGGCATTGCGCATAGATAGGTACGAAGCAATTTTATCCCTATATTCATCCAGCAATATCATGAACCAGAAGAGCAAAGTATAAATGATTAATAAAAAAATATCACTTTTCCATTTCACCCAATGTTCCCCTTCCACCAAGCTTAAATAGATATTGGCATTTATCACGGCTCCGGATAGTCGTCCGGCATATGTATCGTGGATGTCATGCAAGAATAAATCTCCTATCACTATAACCTTGTCTTTTACTTCGTTTTCTGTAATTTCCGAAAATTCATTTAGGTTTATATACGGCAATTCAATATGGGTAATCGTATCATCTTGTATACGTGGAGAAAGAGAAGCCATATCAAATGTAGGAATCAGCACTTTATGACAAAGTCGATTGTTGTCGGTATAGAATAGTCCTCCCCAATGTTTTTTTACCTGACGATTATGAGTGCTCTCATATACCATGAGTGGCATTGATTTATCTTTGGTCTGAATGAGAGCGAATTTTGCGAATCCAGACTCATCGGGGTTGACGATATAGTCAACCGCTCCTGCTATTCGCAGCAAAGAAGTATCCGCGAGAGAATAGGTGGTGCTTTTAGCGATAGTAATACGCTGCATTGAATTTAGCAGTTCAATTATAGAATCTGTATAGGTATTATATCCCTTGGGGAAAGCATCCATCCGGATGTCAAGCATGATATGTTTATAGCTATCTACTTCTTTTAGTTCTTTTAACACATAATATAAATCCGATCGTTTGGTACGTGCTACATACCCTTCTTTTGCTCCATATCTATAATAAGGGATAGTATCTATATCAAAGCTTGTATTCACAAAGAGTATATCCTTAGTCCAAGTCGATTCCCTCTTTGGACAAGAGAGGGATTCGTATTTCTTTAGAATTCCAACCTCATTTCCATCAAATGGAATGTGAATGTTGCTTAAAAAATACATCCCAGTTAATAAGAGGATTGCATTAGTAAATGCTACTATAACGTCTTTCATATTCATCATTTTTATATTAATTATTTCTAATATGTGAGATATTCACTAAATAGAAATCCAACCCCTAAGCAAATGCCATTCATTTCTGGCAAATGAGGAACAATATTGTACCCCAGTTTAACTGTTATGGCACCGTCATCATCTGCTACCGGAATGTGCCCTACAAAAGCAGGCTGTATCATGAATGAAGTAGATAAAACGGCCGATTGATCATAGTTTCCGAACATCATTCCCAATCCGCATTGGATGGTAAAATAATGGAGATATACGCCAGGAATAAAGACTAAATATGCTTTGGGGTCATAGGATGTATGTGTATCTGAAATAAGAGAATATTCCGCGGCATCGAAATTCACACTGGCCTCTACGCCATAAGAGACAAATCGCATCCAAGCAGTGGAAGGCTTCCAGTGATACCCGTTTGGATCCTCAGCGATAAAATTGAAATTCAGTGCCAATGGGAAAGCGGTATTGATCGGGTATAAGGAAGAATAAGAATACCCCACCCCGATTTTCCATCGGTATGAAGGGATGATAGCCGGTGTTTTAGATTGATAAACTTTAATATCCTTGTGTATTTTTCCGGAAGTAATGCGCAGCGTAGCACTATCTTTACCGGAAGTATAGGTTGTATGTCTATTTATTTCCGACTCCAATATAATCCCATAATCATATTTTGTATAGCCTCTAGCTATGCCATAGTAAGAATCATCATACCATGATATTTGCCAAGAAGGGCCATCGGAATAAACGGCAATCAATTCTTTTTGGTTTCCTTTCCAACTGAGATCAACGCGATCAGTTGAGACAGATACTTTCGTAGCATAAGGACGAGCAATCTCAAATGTCCGGCTTATAAGTTCGTGATTCCCATACCAAATAGCATATTTGTAGATGCCCTTTTCGGTGTATGAGCCATTTGTGTAGCCAAACCCCAAAAGTTCATACCACTTTTCTCCTTCTGATATATTCAATGTGTCAGATGCTGTATAGGATTGTGGCACACCACAAGAAGAGCAATGCATCATCTCTCCATTGGGCTTATGTATTTTCTTAAGAAGCGGGAATTTTTTAAACGCTCTATCGGACTTTATCTTGATACGTGCATACACCCACTGGCAGGCACCGGAGTCTGCTTTTACTTCACCCCATTTTGTTTGGGTGAGATCCTTATCTTTGAAATAGAATTCCATGTCCGTTACTTCAAATGGCGCATCGCAAGCGCAATCGACACAACTCTCGGCATCATAATCTCCCATATAGGATATTTTATTTGCAGCGTTGACATAAAATATTGTTTTCTCTTTTTTGTTCCACTTTTCACTGCTTACTCTAATAGTTGCTTGCACCGTGCGCAGTGCTGGATTTTCCTGAGTGCGACAGTTTGTCAATTGGATTTCTTTTACATTTTCTACGGTTATTCTCGCATTACTATTGAAAAGTCCTGCATAAATATTGAGGTACGCGCCTAAGTCTTGATCTTTTCCTCTATACTCAGCACGTTCCATACCTACTTCGTCAGAAAAGCGAACAGAAGGATCACATGATTTTTTCATGCGTTCATGATAAATAGCATTTCCATCCTGACACCATTCATTTAGATTTGACACAAAATCTTTAACAATAACCTCTGGTGTTTCCTTAAGTTGAGCAAATAAAATTGCAGAGAAGAAAACAGAAGTTGATAATAGTAATATACGTTTCATATTAGTGAATGATTGTTTGCATATATTCTTTTTGTCCGCAGCTCATAGGAACAATATCACTTATAAGCCACCCGGAATTTTTGAAATCCCGAATGAAATTATGTATTGAGAAGCGGAATCCCGGTACTTGCATAAATACAAAAAATACATCTTTTACAAATTGAATTTTCAACTGACCGGTATATACTAAGGCGGCAAAAACGCTGAAGTGATCTATACGAGACGTATTCTTTGTGTACAAAGAGATATTTTTGTTCATTTCCGATGTGATGCGTTGTAGTGCACCGAAATCCATATCGTGTTGATGCGGCATAATAAAGACTTCATTATTTGACGTGTCATGCTCCAAGTTGAACAAGTCTCCTTGTACATCAGCAATAACCCATTTATATAGTTTCTCTCCCCTGGGTTCAACTGATAAAATCAAGTTCAATGAATCTACTTCTCCGGTCATCTCGTATTGGCACTTCACTACCGCATACCAATCAGAATCGTTGAAATGAAGATGAATGCGATTGTTTTCTATAGTACGGATGAGCGTGTCACAAAGATTTCTAAAAATGGAATCCTCACGATATCGCATACCATCGCAAAGCAATAAGCGATTCATTTCTACGTTGTTAAATCGTTCTAGAAACTCATCAACCAACTTGACTTGGGCATCGTATTGTTCTGGGTTGATAAGTCTTATCGGCTTACCTTGCGCAAATATGCATTGATACAACACGCACAAACCTACGATTACTATTAATCGGTATTTATAATGCATTCGCTTTGTATGGTTTAGTATCTACTGCTTTTATATCTCCTAATCGAATTACATATTCGGGTTGGAGTTCTCCTGGAATATATTCTAATTCTACTTGACATTCAATTCTTTTGGTTGTGATATCAGAATATGCAACTCTCCCCTCTTTGTCATATCCGATGAATGCTTGCTTGAAAAAGCAAGTACAAGTATATAGATTATTCTTTATCTTATGTAAATTGCTTACTTTTATTTTCGTAGCTTCTGTTGTCTCGATAAATACTTTCTCATACTTAAGGTTTGCTAAACCATCTAGATACTTTTTGAATAGATATCTTTTTATTGAAGAACGATTATATGACGTTACTTCCATCATGACTCCTTGACGTGTAATAACAGAATCCTTCCCATTCTTGCGAGTTAGATACTCCGTATATGAATCGCCATGATTGATGAACAACTTAAGAGCTTCGTCTGTATAATATTTCCGATTAACAATAGTCTGACTTTTATTGGCAATTAAACTTATTAAACTATTGAGGTAACCCACCTTTGATGCTGCTTGTTTCTTAATATCTTCTTCTATTATAAAATCCTTAGGGTTTGGGGATTCATAACTCGATTGTGGCATTGCTGCGTAGCGTACTTGGATATCAAATTGTGGCGTTTGTTTTAGCGAACTATTTTCGTGTTCGGCGGATGTAGTATTATTGACATAAGATTGTACGCGTTTTAAGAACAAATGCCAGTTGGGCTCATCTGCGTTCTGCACATAACTCCGAAATTCATCTATCATCGCATAAGTAAAAACATCAATACTTTTCCCTAGTTTAGGAACATAGCATCCCCATGAACTTTGATCTTTAGAACTAGAAGATACAATAATGTCCCCAGTAGTATTTAGAAACAATTTTTGAATATTACCGATTTCTTTAGAAGCAAACCAATCGCTACTTTTTGTATCGCCAAATGCGATAGCCTCTTTAGGCCCTAGTCCCGCGACAATAGTATTGCAACACATTCCTATCGTCACAGATAAACGCACCCCTTTTGCACTCAATTCATCTCGTACCCATGTGAGCGGTATGCATTTTTCCTCATGTCTTTGTCCCAGTAACATTTGCGGATATTTTGATATATCACCAAATGAGCGTCCTCCATGTCCAATATAATAGAACATCACTATATCATTTGAGTCGCACTTCAAAGATGTTACTATCGATTTACATTGCTCAGGGCTAACTTCATTTCCCGTAAAAGAGTGAACATTGCTTGAATAACCTTTAACGTACAGGGCTCTGTTGATTTTTTCCACCCACATTTCTCGCAAATATTCTTCCGCTATTCGAGCTGTTGGGCCAATTTCATTATCTCTTGTGTCAGCAAAAAGAATCCAATGAATTGTAGAGGCATTCGCTATTACCGATAGCAAACAAAAAAATACTATAGTTAAGCATGATTTTCTCATTGCGTAGAAGTTTTTAAATATTGGGATAAAAAATAATCTTCTGGAAAAAGGTGAATTGATTCCTTTAAAATAGAATTGTCATTTAAGATAAATTGCAATTCTGAATTTTTTGTTTTCAGCCGTAAGATTTTGAGACTGAAATCTACCATAATTGTACAAGTACCTTTCTTGGACAAAAATTCATATTGGACTTTCGGTTGGAATAAGCCAAAGGGTACTGCTTCAAAAATGTGTAAGTCAGATGCACAAATAGACTTTTTTAGATTCTTTCGTTTTTTTGCTATCAACTCATACCTCTTAAATACAGTCGGTTCTTCCTCCAGATTCGTTGTAAAACACGTTGCTTCGATATGACTAGCAGATTGAATAATATATTTAATTGAATCTGGAAGTTCATTTAGAGTTTCGCTCATTCCTTGCTCCTCTACAAATGAAGAATTATTCTCTGCAGAAACTATGCTTGCATGAATAACACTACATATACATAGCAATAGAAATCCTCTTCTCATTTACAGTATGCATTTATACCTACTCTTCTGCGGATTTTCGGCTTACTCCGATATATTTGTCACTTCAATACAATAAACGCTCATTCAATATGTCTCAAAGCCACCCAAAAAAGGACATATTCCCTCCAGCGTGGTTTTCGGATGCAAAATTAGTAAAATATTTTGACATATGCAAATAAAAATGCAAAAAAATCGCCCAAGTGAGCGATTTTTTCTATATAAGGGGTCAAAAATTATCTAAATTGAAGATTTTTCTTTTTTATCAGTCCAAAACGTCCAAAATGTTCCCTAAAAACAAATTTCCATGTTAGTTGCACAGGCACAATTTTTTCACGAATTTAACTAATAAAATTTACAGACCGGATTTGCCGACATAGCGACCTTTGGTATCGAACAGAAGCCGTTCTCCGCTGCTGGTTACTTCGACTTGGAAGAGACGGTCGTTGACGATATATACATTGTAGTAGATGGCTGGAATGATGACTTTGCCGTTAGTATCAATGACACCACTGCCACCACCGATGTCGAAGCGGAAGAAACGAGGTTCGGCTTGTTTACGCGTCTTGTATTCACCGGAAGCTTCATCATAATACTCATTGGTATCGTAGGAATCGATATAACTCAAGGTGTGGATACCATCGTGGACAAAGGGCACAGTGACTTGTAGATCGAAATCCACCTGACAAGCTAAACCGTCTTTTACCAATACCCATCCGTTTCCTGCTAACTCGCGTCGGATATCATCATAGATAACCGGCAGTGCAAGAGAACCATCATTGGTAAGGAGTCCGTAGTGATCTCCATCATAGACACGACGGTAGCCGTGGTATGGTGCATCCATGGAGTTATAAATGGGATTGACAACCCACTCGCCTTGTGTGTTAATGAGTCCCCATTTGCCATCCATTGTGCGCATGACGCAAAGACCGTCGTGGAACTGAAAAGCGATATCGTCAAAGTTCAGATTATAGCGAATAGGGAATGTGACAGGGATAGCCTGTTCTCCGGAAGCATTAATGAAGGAGACCTTGCCTTCGTCATAGACGGCAGCGATTCCTTCGCTGAAGTTCCATGCACGTTGGTACAGTGCAGGGATAACGATCTTGCCGGTGTTGACATTCAAGTAGCCACGCTTACGATCATGAGTTCGGAAGACTACAAGGCTATCTTGGGAGTTATACTCGTTGATGAAGATGTGGTTCAACTGCGGCGTGGTAAATTCGCCGGTTCGGATGTCTTTGAGTTGCTCGAAACCTTGCATGCCTTTGTAGCCATACAAAAGGACGATATTTGGCGATACGTGTTCCGAAGATGACTCCCAGTAAGAGACTTTATGGTACTTGTCATAATAGACTTTCGCCATGAGACACGCGAATACCAATGCTGCTGCAGACAGCACACATAGTGCCGTGATTAAAATTTTTTTCCAAGTTTTCATATTTTTTAGGTATTTAATTTAACTTCACAACTATAGAGGCAATGTTGCAAAGAAATCTATCATTAGGAGAAAGTTTTTTCGCACTTTTGTGCTCATAAACAAGCTTTGTGACGCGTCATGACGAAAATATCCAAACAAAAATACGCCATCTTCCCAAATAAAAATGCGCCATCTTCCCAATTGTCACAAAGTTTGGAAATGGAATGCCACAAAGTTTGGTGGCGAAATGCCGCAAAGTTTGGAAGTAAAAATGCGCAAAATTTGGAAATAATATGCTTTTTTCTTGCATATGTCAGTTATTTTTACTACCTTTGCAGCGTTTTTCAAAAAATAACAAATTATGCATGATGGTTTTAATCGGTGCGGGCAAGTATGCATATCGTCGTCCGGATGGTGTTTATGTAGTGCCTATCGGGTGCTTAAAACCATAATTTTATAAATGCGAAACACCACTTTTTGATTGAACCCTATTTCCAACAACTTTCAAACAATGTCCAACAAACAAAAAAAGCGCACAAAAATGCGCTTTTTGTTTTGTTTGAGGTGGTTTGAAGTGGTTTGAAGAAGCTTCGCTTCGTTTGAAGTGGTTAACAATGTCAAACAATCTCAAACAACTTTCAAACTATTTCCAACAAACAAAAAAAGCGCACCGAAATGCGCTTTTTGTCTTACGCGTGCTCTGCGTCGTACTCCTGTCCGCAAATTGACCAGAGGTACTTGCGCATGGTTTTGCAACCATCGGCACGGTTCTTCTGCTCCAGAAAGTTGACTTGGTCCTCGGACATGTGGCTCAGGTCGTTCTTACGCGCCCGAACCTTCGCCTCAACGGCGGTAAAGCGCGCTTTCGCTTTGAGCTCGTCTGCGGTGATCGGCGTGGTGCGTTTCGCCTTTTTCTGCATGTACAGACGGTTGCAGTCGTTGCTACAGGTC
>OCVV011317354.1_pt1 | contig 38254 bp, 33 predicted proteins | sample 1539721 | NCBI WGS metagenome assembly OCVV01 (sample SAMN02144230, study PRJEB22623) | gut metagenome | biome: sheep rumen | host: Ovis aries | place: New Zealand | reverse complement strand
TTAACATATTTCTCTCCTTTATTTAAATATATAATAAAAAAGAATCTAAATTAATAGATTCTTTAATACTTTATAATTATTATCAGCTTCGCCCTTAATACTACCAGTGAGTGTTGTTCTTGTCATCGCCTTTATTTAGTATAGTTAATTAACTTGTTTTTCAATATGCTAAATTACCTCTATTACTTGCAAATGATACCATTAATGTATTACTATTAAAAATTACTGTCTGGCCGACTGCATTTGTTGTTCCTTTATATAGGGTCTTCACTACCTCGAAAGCCACTCTAAGTACTCTTAATTCTATAAGGTCTATTAGCTTTAAAGTGCTCGGATTCATTCCCCCTCTCGCATCTAATAGAGCACAATGCTTAGGGTTATATAAGGCGCTTCGATCTAATTCCAAAAAGACTCTTGCTAATCTAGTGGTATTAGGTATATCTACTAATATTTCTATATTAAGAAAACCATCTTTAGACGTTACCTTCATTACACTGACATTGGCGTTCTTTTTAAGAAGCATTTTATATATGTCGTTTGGTAACTTAGACATCATTTCTTTGTCTATTTCTTTTAGTTCTTGGTTGGTCATAAGTTAATCCTCGATATAATTTAGCAAATTATTTCTTCTGCAGCAAATATATTCAGTGTCTGTTAATATATACTATTATCTATATCTAAGCCGAATGATATGTTTAAATTAGTGTTTTGTTCTTATTGTATTAGGCATGTTCACCAGCATTTCCATTCTGACAAAATTGCTGTCGACTGATACTTCATTTACATTAGCATTGATGTTCTTTTTTATGAACATCTTATTTAAATCTTTTGGCAGCCTAGAGGTAATTTCTTTATCTATTTCTTCTGTTTTCATGCTGGTCCTCTCTTATTAATTGTGATAGCTCAAAAGCCCATCATCATTACATGAAACATATACTGGCTTATCTGTCGATAGTTGTAGTGCTGATCCTCAAGTTCCTACAGTTCCTACGGTCCTTATTATTGAGAATATCACCCTTAATGCTCTAAGCAATGTCCTCGTGTCCTTATTGCCTTTCGTCTTGACACTGTCAGGAAGTCAGGAATCTATAAAGTCGAATCTATTATCTTCATATATAGCTTCAGGTAGATAGGCGGTTACCTCAGTCATAGCTGGTTTGCTTTTTGTCTGATCATCTATCAGTAGTCTTACGACTATCCTGTCTTTTCCTCGTGGTCCAGCTATCGTGGTGACTGAGCGACACACAGCACCAAGTCCCTTCTGATATATCATGTTATCTATCCAAGTCATAAGATTCTTGTGATCTAGCAAGGCCTTTTTTCTTCTATCTAGCTCTGTTTTGTCCATATTATCACTTCCTTTTTTTGTTTCTCAGTATAATTTAGCAAATTATTTTGAAAAAAGCCTGTTTTTCGCCTTATTTTGGCTCTATATTTTATATTATACTTTACATAATATTTCGACATAAGTTAGCCCTGTAAAGCAAAGAAAAAACTTCCGTTTTAGCGGAAGTCTCTCTTATTATATACTATTATAAGTGTGTTTTAGCAGAAGTACTATTTATTTATAACTCAATTTTTCAAAAGTAATAAAGTCATTAATTTGTTTTTGTGCACTATCAAGTAAGGTGTCAAACTCTTCTTTAGATACTTTAGCTTCACATAAATACTTAATTACTTCATATAGGCTATCAGTTTCACAAACAACTTTTAGCTTATAGTTAGTTGTTATGTCATTGTCCCATTCGCCACCATATCGCCAAGAAGTGATATACCAAAATTTTCTTTTCTTCTCTATAGACTCTTGATAATGTCCAGCTCCCCAGGTTTCGCAGCCATAAATTGTAGGAATATAAATATTAAACTTTTTATTTTGTTTAGTAATTAAATATGTCATAATTATTCTTGAACAAGCCCAGCACGAACCATATCTTTATATTTACACTTGCACTTAATGAGGTGGTGCTTTTTGTCATAAAGTTGAATATCACGAGGTATTAAAACTAAGCCTTCCATTTCATGCTTTCCGCCGTTAAGTGTGGACATATGATGTTCAGCAACATAAACTTTAGCTTCATCAAGAGTTCCTTCAAAAACAACTGGAACAGAAGGTAAACCAAGCTTAGTAGCGACATCAGTAGTGTTCTTTCTGTCAAGGTCCCAGCCATCAATTTGAACATCAAAGACAATGAAAGAAACATCAGTCCCATTTTTTACATAATCACCGCCTGACTTTTGGATTCCAGCACCAAAACCTTCACCAAAAATATAGGCTTCAGATTCACCAAAGACTTGCTCAAAAATATATTCCATTTCTGGAACTTTGAACACAGACTCTAAATAAGCTTGAAGTTTTGGTGGGATTTGTGCCTTGTCAGTATGACCTGCAATTTCAATGTCATGACCGTCCCAATGAACACGAATATTAGTTCCGTCAATTTTTTCAGTACCTTGCCAGATAATATTCTTTAAAGTTTCATAAGGTTCATTTAAACCAACAATAGTTCTAAACTTTTCATCGAACTTAAATACATTTCCAATTTTTTGATATTCTTTTTCCATAAGTTAATTCCTCAACTTTCTATAATTATTATACAACAAAAAAGGAGCTTTATAAATCCTTTTTTTAATTTTCTGCATATTTCCAATGATAGCCGCCAGCTGTATGTGTTGGGTTTCTACAGCAACTTAAAATTCTAGTCTTATTGACTTTATATTTCAGTGCTAATTCATTTAAATAATAAGAGATTTCGCCTGTCTCAACACACATGATTAAATGAGCACTTTTTCTTTTTTGTTTTACTTTTGGCTGCCAGTTTTCATTATATTCGTCTACATACGCAAAATGATATTTATTATCTACTAGCCCATGTGATTTAATAGCTGGGCAAACTGACTTAACTGTATAGCCCATCTCAGCTTCTAAATCTTTAAAAGTTTCAAAAACTTTACCAGTTTCAATACAAATAATTTGACGACTTCTATTTTTAACTACGCCTAAAATTTGAGCATGACTCTTAATACTCTGTTTACTTTGTTCTGGAAAAAACTTACAAAAATCGTCTAATGACATTTTTGAATAGTTTTCTAAAAATACTCTATCTTGTTCTGGAGTCCAGACTGTTCCTCTGCCTGGAGCCACTAAATGTAAATCTTCAGTAGCATGCTTACAAATATTACCAATAGTTTTTTCAGGAATACGCCAAGCCATTTTTCTACCTTCAATTGGATACCAAGTTTTAATTAATTCATCTTGCTCTGCAGACCAAGCCGGTTTTTTATATTTGCCTAAAAAATGTGCTCTTGCTTCAACAACTTCTTGTGTTCTATGCTGTGATCCTACTGCATCTGGATGAAGCTTTTTCCACATAGTATTAATACGTTTAACACAGCCACGGCCACCTTCATCTTCAAAATAATTATTAATAACTTCATCTTCCCAAGCATCGAATTGCCTACATGTGTAAGCTTGTAATTGTCTGAGTCTTTTAACAATATCTTGGCAATAGTCTTGAATAATAATTTGTTCAGATTTTTTTTCTTGAAGTTTTCTTAATGCTTTAATAATATTTTTATCTAAGCTTGGTTGCAAATTTTTATTTCTTTGTCTATCTTTAATATTATTAATATTATTAACTAAATCAAAAACAACAATCCCAGGATCTTTATCATTTGTTTTAAGAAGAATTGCTCTACCAAGCTGTTGTTCAAAAACAGAATTAGCTTCAGTTCTTCTAAACATAATAATAGTATTAACTTTATAATGTGCTCCTTCTGAAATCATATCAATAGCTGCTACATAACCTTCATCAGTATCTTTGAACCATTGTCGAGTTTCTTCAATTGTTTTATTATCTAAATCACTATGTAATGGTTTAATTTTATCTGCCATTTCTGGAAAGGCTGTTTTAACTAATTGAATTGCTTCTGGCACGACTTCAATATCTCTACAATAAATAATACCTTTACGCTTACCAGGCTTCATATGTTTTCTTAGAATCTCAACAGCAGTTGGAGTATTATTTAATTCAATATCTAGCTGACCTCTAAGTTTATTATATTCTGGGTCTTCTGTTTTACTTGCATAACCAAGGTCTTTTAAGTCTTCAGTAATGCCATCTGTATCATAAATAGCTGTAATATAATCAAAATGCCAAATACTTTCATCTTCTAAAGCATCTGGAATTGTTCTACCAATAACTGTACAGTCTTTAAAAATTGTTTCACTTAAAATAATACCATCAGTTCTTTTTTGAGTAGCAGTTAAACCTAAGACTTTAATACCAGCATCAAATAATTTTTGAGCTGCAGTTCCCCAAACTAAGGCACCTTTACCTGAATCTAAATCATGACCAATATGATGAGCCTCATCTAAGATTGCTAATCCATAATCTGAAAAAACTAATTTATTATTTTCAATATCACTAGCTAACCCTTGATAAGTTTTAACATCTTCATTAGGTAATCTATCTTGCCAATCATTTTTAATTAAATTATTAGGACCAACAATAAGAATTTTTTTAGAAATATTATGAGAATTAATATAACGTTGTGGAATGCTGCTTTTACCTAAACCTGTTCCTAAAACAGCACAAGCACAACCTTTTGTATCTAGATTTTTTTCAACTTCTAAATATAATGGTTCATTTTTAATAACTAAAATATCAATAAGAGCTGTAAGCTCATTATATTCTTCAAGTAATAAATCAAAAACCTTCTCATTACCATCAAGTGCTTCATAGTATTCATCATCCCAGTCAGCTTTTTTATAACCATATTTATAATAGCTAATAATTGCTGGAATAATATAAAAGCATGGGCCATCTAAACCTAAGTTTTTAGTAATTGCAGTTTCACGGCCGATCATAATATGAAGAAGTAAATGTTCTAAATAATCACAATATGTTAAAAATTCTGGAGCTTGATACTCTGGAAATGCTTTTCGATTATCAGTATGACTTAAAGATGGAATTTCATTTTCTTTATCATGATGAATAAATAAACCTCTTTTATGGTTTTTCTTATTTCCATATCTATAAAGCACTTTACCATATTTCTGCTTTAAATAAGCTAAGTATTCTTTATAAGTAAAGTTTTTAACTTTTAAGTATTCTTGTAATGTCATAGTAAGCTACCTCTTTTCTTATCTTCAATATTATTATAACGCGGAATTAAAAAAAAGTAAATAGTTTTTTTATTTACTTTTCATCGAACTTAAATACATTACCAATCTTTTGATATTCCTTTTCCATAGTTATTAGCCTCAACTTTCTATATATATTATATCATATTTATTTATATTTGTAAATAGTTATTCTTCAAAAATTAATCTTTCTTTAATCTTAATAATCTTAAAATACTTGTGTTCAATACAATAGTCCCAAGCACTAGTATCTTGCCAGCCATTTAGCGCGCTAAGCCCATTAAAGTCAGCTTCTTTTAGTAATGATTCTAAGGTATAAATTTCATTCCACCAAGGTTCGACTTTATTTTTAAGCCATTCACTTTCTTTATGTTTGGGTAACCAATAACGCCAGTGTTGTAAATGTCCGGGCACTTCTTTTCTTAAAACTTTTAAACTATTATATTGTCTGATTTTAGCTTTTTTCTTATCAATTTCATCTAAGCGTCTAAAATTAACATCATTTGCTGGGTATGTTTTAATATCACATAAAATATACTTATCAAATAAAACAAGTCCATAAGTTATTTTTTCTCTAATAATGGTTTCCATACTTATACCTCGCATTTATATTATACTACAAAAAAAGAAACTTGTAAATACTTTTTTACAAATTTCTTTATTTAATTAACCATTTTATATTTTGTGAGTATCTTCCAGCTATAAGCTTCAATTTCATTACTTATAGCCTTCTAATATTTTTATTGCCATTTTACATTTTTTGGCTTGTTTGTCTTGAACCATTCCTCAGCCTTGTCGGGGTCTAGCACAAGTTCTTTAATAATTTTGTCTAAGTCGTAACCAATAGACTCTAATGTTTGAATCCTATTATCTTCTAGCTTGTCAATAAGACTTGCATCAGCAACATATTCTTTTTCAATAGTTGTGCAAACATTTCCGCCAGAATAATAAAATTTAAAGCTTCTGGTTTTGAATCCGCTCTGACTTCTAGCTAAGAGCTCATGAACTGTAAAAAGGATGCAGTGATATGGGCTGTCATAATCGCTTTTTCATTCAATATAGACTTCGCCTTCTTTGAAAAGTTCCTTAACTTTGTCTTTTATATTCTGTCTTTCAATGGCAATTTTCTTGTCTTCTAACTCTCACTTCTTATTTTCCATAGCTTCAATCTGAGCTGCGAGGCTTTTGATCTCTTTGTCTAGTTCTTGAATATTATCCATCTTTCCTCCCCTCTTAACTTTATTATAATAGCTTAACTTATAGTTAATACCTAAAAGAATAGTTTGCTAATCGTCCGTTTTTATCTATTTGAAAATCAACGCTTCTCAATAATGGGTCTTCTTTTCAATTTTGCAAATCATTTTTTAACAAGGAGCAACCAACAAATATAACATATAATATTCTTAATAGTGCTCGGTCTACTTTATTCAATGATTTGTCGGTAAGTCCAGCATCATTGTCTAGATGTTTTAGATACATGTAATTATTTGTATCTTCTTGAAAAAGCATAGGTAGCTCGAATGAGAACTCAGCTAAAAGTGTTCTTTCAGTTGCTGGTTCTGTATAGTTAATAATAATTATAAAATCATTATTACGCTGTCATTGGTTTTCATGATGAAAGCCTAATAAGCGTTTTCTGCTAAAAAGTATTTCAGCATTACTTGCTACCTTTTCCTTCAATTCATCGACTTCTTGTTGTAAATATGTGCCCATAATTTTATTATACTATTATAATTTAGCAAATAAATCAGAAAAGTGACTATTTGGCCAACTATTAATTTAGCAAAATAAAAAAAACAGCAACATATCAGGAGGAAGTAATAAGTTGCTGTTGAAGGAAGGATCGCTAAGTTTTACCTTAGCATTACTATTAATTTAGAGCTTATTCAGCTCCTATAATATTATACAATAAAAAATATGGCTATCTTAGAGAAAATAAAAAATAATCTCAATAGCTATTTTAAGTATTTATTAATAGCCTGCTTTTAATAATTTTTTATAAAATAAAAACTTCTTTAATCTTGATGTCTTTTAATGATTGCACTAACACCAAAACTAAAGAAGTAATATTATATATAAACTTTTCAGCTTGTATATAATTTAGTAAATATTTTAGCCCCAGAATTTAGAGGCTAATTACCAGCAACGTCTAATGAAGTTAGAGAACAAATCTAGTAAATCATCACTGATACTTGTAACAGGATAATCAGTTTGACTACTTGTATAAGTTACAACATTATCACCGTCTTTTAAGGTAATATGATACCCTTCTGGATGAGCTTTTTGGAAGGCTTTGAGTTTAGTATCATAGTCAGATTCAGCTTTTTCTAAAGCTTCTGTTGAATCTTTTAAGCTGGCCTCGAATTCATCTTTAGCTTTTCTTAAAGCTCCATTGTAGGCTTTTCTTGCCTCAATAAGTTTTTCATTATAATCTTTTCTTGCGGCATTTCTCGCCTTGAAAGCATCTTCAACTTCTGAGGATTCTTTCTTAACTAAAGCCTTAGCTTCTTCTTTTTTTGCCTTTTCTTCGGCATCTGCTTTTTCAGCAGCTTCTAATTCTTTTTCTGTCTCGAAAATCTTATCGAGCACATCACTGTAATACTTCATTTTTAATATCTCCTAATTCTATTTAGTTATTTAGTGCTCTCCACCAGTTCTATCAGGCTCTTGAGCACTTCTATTAAAATGAGTTCGCATCAAGTACTAAGCTGGGGCTTATCTCCTTAATGCTTTTTGTTCGCTCGTTATAATATACAATATTTATTTTTTAATTTCTTCTTCGATAAATGTTAATGGTCCACCGTGTGATTTTAGTTCGTTTTCACATCTATCGCAAATCCAACCAAAGTCAACCTCATGTCTCATCTCGGATTCTGCATAGACTTCTCCACACCAACCGCAGTGATGTAAAGTATCGTGGCTATCTAAACAGTTACCATCTTCATCACAGTTATATTCTTCTTGTTCTTCAGGTGTAAAAACTTCAGGCTCATCAGCTTTATTACCAAGACCTTCAGATAATTTACAACTTTCAACAAAATCTTTATCTGGGTAAGCAACATAAACTGTTCCGGCGCTCTTATATTGTGCTTTGAACTTCTTAGTTTCATCGCTTACATTATTACAAACAATTGGATCATCTAAAGCAAAGAATTTTCCACCATAAGATTTATTAGTATAGCCATAAATAACTGGTTTATTGTAGGCTTTTGCTAATTTTAAGCCATCATTATAAGTTTTTTCTTTATCAGCTTCTGGTTTTGCCTTTTCTTCTTTTAAACATTCTTCAGCAATAATCTCAAACTTATCAACACCTGGAATAACAGCTAAGCCGCCCCAAGTTCCATGAAGTTGTCCTAAAGAATCAATATGGTCAACAATTCCTTCTTTGCCATCATAAGAATTATCTTCGTCATTTAAGTGAATAATTCTAATTTTATCGCCTTTTTTGACTTCTTTTTTAGCATCTTTTTTGGCATCACTATCAGATGGGGTATCTGGAGCAACTTCATTTAAATTTTCTTCAACAACTGGCCCTTCAACTGCAGGAGCTTCTTCTTTATCAAATGGAATTTCAGTTGTCGCAGCAATTAGTTCATCGACATGTTCTTTTTCTTCATCTTCAATATGATCAATAGTATCTAAAATAGCGTCTTTATGTGTAATTGGAGTATCAAGAATTTCTTTCTTAGCTTCTTCATAGCCATTAATAGCTTCAATTTCATCAGATACTAAATCATTTAACCTTGTATGAACTTCAAGTTTAGCAGCTTCTGGATCAACTGGTAACTCATCATCTTCTTTAGCTTCTTTTAAGCTTTCATCAACTTCTTCATCTTCAACATCGCTAAGTCCGAGATATTTTAAAACTTCTTCACCATCAAACCAAAGAATATCGTTGATTTGTGTAGCAGTAATTCCATCTGGGTACATATCTTCAAGATAAGCTTCTAAGTCATCTAACTTATCAGCATCTCTAATTAAGTTGTAAGTATCAACAGCGCCAGACCACGGTCTATAGTCAGAGAAATCAGTAATAACTTTTAATTCTTCTTTTAGAGTTTCAACTTCTTTATCTAACTCTTTTATTTCATCTTCAGATAGATCTTCATTAATTTTAATATCAACTTTTTCACCTGCTAATGGTTTTTCAAGTGCAGGCTTTTCCATTTTGCAATCTAAAGGTTTTTCGTCTTCGCTATGTGCAATAACTTTATGATCAGTTTTGCAGTCAACTATTGCATTATCGGTGCCTTGTAAAACTTGGCCGCTTTCAATAGCTGGATGCTCTTCGTTAATATGTTCTTTTAATGATTCTTCTTCGATAGCTTTTTCATGCTTTCTAAGTTCATTTCCATCTACTGGCTTTTCTTTTATCTCTAATTTGCTTTCTTTTTTATGGCCTCTTGGATCATTGTAATCTAAACTAAATGGGTCGTTGTCAATTAGATCTAAATTGGTGCCTTGGTGAGAATGTAACTCTTGATCACATTTCTTACAGATATAGCCGTCTTCTGTTTTTATGCAGTCAACTTTTGGAAATAAATCAAAGCAGCATTTACATTCTACTTCATCTTCATGTTCTTCTAAGTCCTTAACGGCTTCTTTGATCTCAAGTTCTTCATTTTTACTTAAGTCTCTACTAAGATCATCATAATCAGTGGGATCTTTTGCATAGAAATCAGCTAATTCTTTATAGCATTTGTCATCTACATCAGTAATGTCTTCAATGTCAGATCTAGGGAAATCAATTTTAAATGGGTTATCATCAACTAAAATATCACTATCAACATGAATGCTTGCTGCAGCAGCTTCATAAATAACTTCTGTATTAATCGTATTACCGTCTTCGTCAACTTCATTCTTTTCAACACAGCAGTTAGGGCAGGTTCTTGCGAGTTCCATTGCTTCTGCCTCAGTTTCAAAACAGGTAGCTTCTGGGTTGTCTTCGCAGTATACACAATAAACAAATTTTGTCATTATACTTATTCTCCTTTAAATCGGGTTATCATATAATTTAGCAAATTTAATAAAATTATATTTATGATAGCGCTATTACTTGGCCTTTACCTCTGCTAAGCTTAAACAAGCACGGTATTCAGCTAATACTCAAACACTATAGGTAGCTTCAGAAGACGGTGAGTGTCTATCTAGAGTTACTTTTTGTTTAGTGTCTGTATTAGTTCAGCTTACTGCTGGTAAAGAGTCGGTTGAGCCGATTTGTACTACTATTGCAGATAATATTTTCATATCATTATTAGTATACTCATATGTTATATCTGCGCTTCTTTCACCTGCCTTAATTGTTACTGTTCTTATATCTAGTGCTGTGATATATCTAGCCGGAGGAGTAGTACCATTGTCAAGTCGATAAATTCCATACATATATGGATACTTAATAGGCAAAAACACTCCATCAGCGTGATTAACACTGCTAAATGCATAGCCAGAATATCCATTTGCAATTTTTAGTCATTGTGCAGTATCATTTGGAGTTGCCTTAAATCCAAGATCAGCTGCATAAATATTAGCTGACGAAACCATAAGAGCACCATTAGGTGTTCTATCATCTAAAGATACTTCTCTGCTTGGGTCTAAAACAAGCTTATCAGTATTATTATCAGTATATTTTAAGCCGTTGGTAGTAATCTCTAACTTTCCAATTAAACCGCCTGTAGCCTTAACTGTTCCAGTTATATTTACATTATTTGCATATACACTCCCATTAGTAGTTACACCAAAGTCATCACCAGCTGCAATTGTTCAAGTTCTTGTTTTTCCACTGCCGCTGCCTCCAACATCTGCCTCTGAGTTAATACCAGCAGCTGAAATCCAGATACCAGTGTCATCGCCAATATTATAGCCAGTAGTATGTAAATCGCCAGATACATTAATATCACCTTTAATATGTGCGTTATTTGCATAAAGGTCACCATTTGAGGCTACTCCAAAAGCATTTCCAGCTGTAAAAGCTCATTCTTTTTCAGTTCCAGCTGGTGATCCACCTATTGATGCTGTACTTTTATAACCTGTACTTACGAGTACAGATGGATTAGACCCAAAAGTTCCATTTGAAAGAGTTGAATCATCAACTTCAAATCCACCAATATTTACATCATAAGAGCCTGATGTTGGATCAATAGTATTTGCAATAAATACTGGCTTATTGCCATCATAAATAGAAATCTTTTTAGCAGTAATATCTAAAGCATTAATATAATTAGCAGTTAATTTGTTAGTAACTAATTCGCCTGAAACATCTACCCAGTCAGTGCCGTCTCATTGACTTAAAATGCCAGTTTCAAAGGCTTCAGTCGTCCCAATAACTATAGTATTATCGCTAATTAGTGTATCGATATTATCTGGACCAACCTTTACCATAGTATAACGTTGACCTGTTATTCCTTCTTTTCAATGAATTAATCTAACAGGGCTTTCGCCAGATTTAACTGCATAGTCGCCATTATCATCTGGGATTCTAAGTCATTTTCCTAGATAGTCGGATTTAGTATCTGGTGTTGATATTTGAGTATAGCCAGTATCAAACCAACAGTAGCCTTCTTGCATTGTTAAGCCATAAGTAGCGCTTCCACGCGTGCCAGCTGGATTTGTTTCACTGTAATAGTTTTTAGATTTTCCTTGAGCTAATTCATATACCCCGTCTAGTTCTTGTGCTTTTACTGGATCAGCAAAGCTGCGATGATTGATTGCTGGGGATACAGTTTGATCATCATCGCTGTAAATAGTTAAAACGCTTGTATAGTAGTTTCAGTTATCTATATATTCATGTGGCGTTGTGCTTCAGCCATAGCCTTTTACTGGACTATCAGCAGTAAGATCAATTATATTGCCACCAGCACTATTTCCATAAACATGGTTGTCTGGATTACTGCCGCCTTCAGGAGCATAGTCAGGCTTTTCAACATGAACAATATCTGGGTCAACCATAGCATAATAAATAGTTTGTGATTTAATACCAATGCCTTGTTCACCAGCAGCACCTGTAATATCTACTGGAGTGCTATAAGTAATTTTTGGTTGTAACTCACCATAGGAATCTATGTCATAGGCAATTGTTTGTATCGTTTCTCAAATATGATAATTGTTTTCCCACTTGTATACTTCATGCCAGCCGAGATCTGGTAGGTCTTCAGTATGAGTATTTTCTGCTGGAGCTGATGGGGCAGTAGAGCCAGCGGCTAATTTTTTATAAAATCTAGTTCTTGATTGTGGGTAGCCGCCAATTCTAACATTTTTTCCGTTAATAATAACTTGGCCATTTCTGTCAACCTCAAAAAGAGTGAGCTTGTTAGTTGGCCAACTGGTATTAGTTGCATCAATAGTCCATTTAGTATCTGTGAGATTCCAACCTAGACCAGTAGTTGTGCCATCATGTTCTTTGTCTACTTTAGCTTCAATATTTGCAGCATTTTGTTCAATAGAAGAGCGCATGCCATTTGCGTCTGTTATGATAGATCTGAATTGATTATTTGTAAAAGCGTCTAAATAAGTAACATCAGTATTAAGCTTATTTAAATTATTTGCAATACTAGAAAGGTTTGCATAAGGATTCATTGTATTAGGTAAATTTTTATCAGTATTAGTTGTTAACTTAGTATCAGCTGGTACTGTGGCTGTTTTTGATGCATTTAATGTTTCAGTATTTAAAACACCACGTGGGTCTGCTTTTTCTTTTTCAACACCTAAATAAAGTTTACCAATAACAACGGGAGTCTCCATTTGTCCGTCTTCAAAAGCAATTAAAACAACATCACCAACTTTATACCCATTATAGCTTCCTGGTGTATTCGAAATAACTGCAGTACTTATAATTTGATCATTTCCTGCAGTTTCAAAAAATGGTATACGCACTTGGCATGTATTGCCATTAAAGTCTATAGATGTGATAATACCTTTTGTTACCATATAGTTGCCTCCAAGACAATTTTATCATATAATTTAGCGAATAGATTTAATAAATTTATTTTTAAGCAAATAAAAAACAAGCTTTATTTAGCTTGTTTTTAGTCTATTGTTGCAAGAATACTTTGCAGTTCTTCAATCAAGGTATCTATAAACTGCTCTTTAGTAAATAAATTTGTTTCTTCTATAATTCCAGTTATTCCTTTACTTTGTGCATACTTTCCAGTAAGTCTATCAAAAATATCTTTTTCAGGAGCATATTGCATTGTAATAACAATATTTATAGATTTTCATCCACCACTAATTTTTTCTTCAGTCCCCATAAACTTTTTGCCATCAAATAGCATGTCATTATGATGAGTTGTTAATCTGTCTTTATTGACACCTAACTTAACTAGAGTATTATAAACTGCAGTAGAAGCAAGTGTATTCAGTATTTTATACTCAGCTTGTCCCCATTTTGAATTAACTTTTATTAGACCTGCTACTGGAACAGAATTTTTATTTAATAATAAATTATATCCTGTTTTATAAATATCTACTCCACCAATAAATGGAAGATTGAAGCTATAAATTCCATCAGTTTCTAATTTGCATAAGGTATTAGATTCAAGAGGCCTATTTCATCATATTGCTTCTTGATTATCTGCAACAACTATTTCTGATTCACCTTTATAAATACCTGTTTTTCGTCAATTAAATTGTGCATAAAGAATCTCAGGAATTTTATTTTCAGATGGCTTCATTATCAGTTTATGAATGTCGATTTTCATATAATTATATGTCCTTTACTTCATCTATTTTGCCAAAAATTTCGCATCTTTTAATAAACTCATATACTTCCCCTGTAGTCATATTTTTCTTTGGTAATCCAATTCTACCTTTTGCAATAAGTGTTGGCAATGAATCTTTTATATTAGGAAAAAATTCTGACATAATAGGAAATTCTTCATCAGTAAGTCCGCATTGTAAAGCATACCCATAACTATTAGATTCATCTATTATTTTTAAATATTCTTCTGCAGCACCATCTTTATAATACAATATTTCTGCTGTAAGATTGTGTTGTTCTATAAGTTGATTGTATTTATTTAGTATTAATTGATGATCTAATTTTTTTTCTTTATTTCTGGCTGTTTTATTTTTATATATAATATAATTTCCACTAGAATCAATTTTTAAATAATTTTTATTTGCTAATAATAACGCCATAAATTTCTCCTATGCATAAAAAATTATCCAATAGCCCTTAGCACCATTCTTACTGCCATTAGCACCGTTAGAACAACCACCACCACCTTTAGCTGCAGCAGTATCATTATAGGCACCAGGCCCAAATGAAGGCCCACCTGGTATACGTGCAGATGTATCAATAGTTACATGACTTTTTCTTGCAGGTATATTTTCAGTTTTATATGTAAATCTGCCATCATTAGAAGTGTCTTGTAAGAATTGAACTTTGTTTAAGCGCTCTTGAGTAAATGCATCATCCATACCTGTCTTTGTAGTAATACCTGGCGCTCCAGCTATCATTCCACAGTAAGTAAAATAGTCTGCATTATAGCTAGTTTCTCCACCTTCACCACCACTTGCAGTATTGGATCAGTGCCCAGCAGCACCGCCACCGCCACCTTTAGCAATAGCAATTGTTTGATCGCCTATTAATACAGTACTACTTAGTACAGTGTTACCACCATTATATCCATTATCACCTTTTTTTGGATATTTATGTTGAAGGCCTTCACGTCCTGCATCACGACCCCCCATACCGCCGGCTCCAACTAATATTGAAACAAAAGGCGTAATTGCTAAATTAATTACGCCTCAGATAGTTCCACCGCCACCACCGGAACTTCCAATGCACATAAATTGATCACTTGACTGGCCATTTTTTTCTGGATCATACCAGCTGTTTCCACCAGCTCCACCACCGCCGCCTACAAGCAGTATACCAAGTCTTTTTGGAAATTTAAGGCCTTTTTCTTTAAAATAATTTTTATCGAGATTTCCTAACCCTGTAATAAAAAGTATTTTATTATCGCCGCTGCCAATCACTCTAATTGCAGCATCATAGTCTCCTTGGCAAATAAAGGTATCATGATCTGGGTGGTTAGCTAAAATAACAGTGCCTTTTTCACAACCACTAATTACTTGTTTATTAGCTGAATAGTGGTAGCTTATATTATCTATAGTCTTACTAGTGGTAATTTCATTTGTATAACCATTTCTTTCAAATTTTTGAAAGTTATTAGTTTCATCACATTTTTCTGGGTCTAACTCAAAATCAGTAAAACCTTCTGTAATTGCAGGTATGCCACAATGATATGGCTCAAAATCTTTAAAAATAGATTCTGAATTTTCTACTTCTTCTCAAGTACCATCTTCTTTTTTAGCTCAATGCTCAAAAGTATAAAGATCTTTTTTCTCTTTTTCTTCAGCCATAGGATTACTCTCCTTTTAAGCTTTTAACTTCTTTTTTAAGTTCTTTAACTTCATTAAGTAATAAATATACTAATTTAGATTCATCAATACTTAAATAGCCGTCTAAATCTTCATAAACAATTTCCGGGCAGATTTCTTGAACATCTTGTGCAATAGCACCAATATATTTTTTATGCTCTACATCATTAATATATTCAAATTCTTTTACATCTAGATCTAAAATTGATTTTTTATTTTTATATGACTTGATATTTTGTTTTAATCGAATGTCAGAAGATGTACCATAGCTTTGAGCTACTATACTACCGCTTCCATTAACATTGATAAGTACTTTATTTCCAAAAGTAATTGATTTATCTGGATTAACTTCAATATTGCTATCAAAATACGCATCTCCACCAACAGCTAATTTATTTTTTATAGCAGTACCAAAAGTTCCGGCATAAAGAATACAATCTTTAGATAATATGCTTATAAGGCTACTTGCAGCAGCGTCATTTGGAATATCTAAGTTAGTATTATTACCACCAATAATAAGTTTTTGGTTAAAATAGGCAGTTCCACCAAGAGTAATGCCAGATGTTATTGAATTATTAGCAGGTTCAAATGCTGCAAAGGCATATGTTTTATTACTATCATTACGATAAACAGTAATAGGCCCAAGTGTATCAATACCAGTATTAAAACAAATAGCATTAGTATTATAAACTTTTTTTCGTTCGTCTAAATCATTATATTCTTTATTAGCTACAGAAACTCCAACGTTATTAGTAAGCTTTAAATTTTTTATAACTAAACTAGAAGCTCCAGCATTAATTTTATTAGCAGTTAATTTAAGAGCATTATTTGTAGCATCTTCTTCAATATATTTAGATTTTAATTTAGAAGCTATAAGGTTACCAGAAATATTTGTATTGCCGTCTAAAGTTATATTAGTTGCACCATCTGCAGTTTCTACCTTTAATTTGTTAGACTTGATATCTCCAGTAATAATTAAATTGCCATTTTTATCGAGTTTATTGTTGCCAGCCGCAAGATAATCAACATTAGTTCCATTTAAAATCATATTAGCTGCAGTTATTTGGTTGGTAATTGTAGCATTACGACCAATAGACAAATCACCATTAGATGTAATATTATCAGTAGCTATAATAGCTTTATTAGTTTTAATGCCATTTTCATCAACAGTAGTTGTAGCGTCAGATTTTGTAACTGTTAAAGTGTCTTTAATTTCAGTAGCTTTATCTACACTTAATTGGTCCTTAAGTGTAGTTTTTTTCATGACTTCTAATTCATCACCAGCTGTAATTTTTTCAGCTACTTCTAATGTTTTTGTAATTTCTGTCGGCTTTGTAATAGTTACTTGAGCATCTTCTTCAATGCCATTAGTTTTAATATTACCAATAATAGTTTCATTGCCATTAGTGTCTAATTTATAGATAGATTCACCAATTTTAAAGACTTGAATAGCAGCTTCTTGATCAGCAGTAGTAACTTCATCAACGTTTTCAATAATGCCTGTGCCAAGAATAACTTGATTATCAGCGCTGGATTCAAGCATATTACCTAATACTACAGCATAATCATTTTTAGCAAAAACTTTTTCACCAAAAGCAATAGAATGTTTACCATTGGCAGCATTTAAAAGTGCTTGATCATTATCTGTATAATAAGACCTAATTGAATATTTACCTTTACCAGCACTAATAATATCTTCAAGTCGTTTGGAGCCTTCACATAGCTTATATGTAGTAACTGTGTTATTGCCCATAGTTTCTTCATATGAATCAAAAACTTGTAAAATAGCGGTTGCGTCAGCAAGATTATTCACGTCATTGTCACCAGCAACACCTAAGAAGTTTTTAGTTGTGGTATCATCTAAAAGCTCTGGTGTGGTTTTTTCGAATGGAACAAGCTCCTTGTTTACAACTTTTATAGCTAAATATTTATAGCTAGACTTTTCATAATTCGCTAAATTTATTATTTCAAAATAATAGCCACCAATAATACATTTTAGTTCGTTTTCTGTATAAGAAATAATAAAGCTTTCTTTTTTCTCGCTTTGTTTTGAATAAATATTTGTAAAATTATATTCAGTAAAGCTACTTGCTTCTGGGTTTATTGGCTCATTATGAGCATCTTGCCCACGATAAGCGCATGGGAATATTTTTACATCATTACTTTTAAAATAGTTAGCCATATTTTAGTTCTCCTCATCAGTTAGTGTCATTTTTCAATCGACAATTATAGTAAAATTACCGTCTGTTGTATCAGGTACAGTTATATACTCTGCAGCATCTAATTTTATTTCCGCACAGATATCATCTTTAACACCTTCACCAGATACATTATTTGTATATAATCTTAATGTAGATATTGTGCCATGCTTTAGTGCCATATACGGAATTCTAAAGTGAAAATAAATCGAGCTTCCAGTAGAGGTTTCTTTAGCTTCTCATCTACTGGAATCGTATCTTACAAAAGAAGATAATCTAATAAGTGTTGTGCTATCTTCAGTAGCTGTTTCAGTTGTGCTATCTTTAGTAGTTGTGCTAGCATCAGTAGTTGTTCCAAAGCATGCAATCTTACTTGGATAAGAACTTCTTGCAGCTGCAAAATCTCCTAATAGACAATTGCTTAAAAAATTAAATAATCCTTTTCTACCGTTGTTATGAGTAACAGTACAAAGCTTTCTTTTATCATCCATAACTGCGATAGAAACTTCACCACGATAATTTATACTATTATTAATTTTAGCATGTTTTTCTTTCATTATTAATTACCTCCAGTAGCTTTTTTAATTTCCATATTCATAAGTACACCCTGACCTTCTTTTTCACTTGTAGTAGCATCATCAATAAGATTTTTACGATACTTAGTGAGTTCATCAGCTTTGAGTAATTTATTATAATAATAAGGATTTTCTTTACTAATAATGACCTCATTTTTAACACCAACTTTAGTTTCAACATTAGTAACTTTACTGATTTCTTTAACAAAATTGCAATAAATACCAGCAGGTAAAATATAAGTCATTAGATCAGATAATAAAGTTAAGTCAGATAGCTGAGTTGGTAGATATAATGTAATGCTTTCTTTAGGAGTAATTGAATAGCCTAAGGGCTGAGTTAAACCTTCAGCGTGTAAAAGGGCATTAGTTGCAATTATAATAGCATTTAAACTGCCCTTATTTTTTATAACTAACGGCAATACACTACAAATAGCTTCTAACTGCTTTGAATTGTAATGATGTTTTGGTTGAAAGCCAAGTGTAAAAGCTAATAAATTTAAAAGCTTTTCATCTTTATTTTTCCCACTTGGTAAATTATATAGTGTATCTGAATTTGTTTTTACTGAATTAAGAACAATATCAAATAATCTTCCAATAAATTGAAAGTCTCTTGATTTTTCATAATACACATTTGGAACTAAGTCTTGTAATCTAATCATTATATAATCCTCGAGGCTTTAGTTAATGTAATACCTTTATCTAAATGATCTGCATCAATTTCAGTTACAACAAATTTATTATTTTCATTGTTTGAATCATACCATGCTTCAGCTGAAAGTAAGTTCTCTTTTAATAATGGATTAAGATTAATTGCTCTATTATTATCGATTGGCATATTATAATAGAATTGATCTTCTACTGCGCCATCTTTTGTTGTCTGAACATTATTTCTAATATCTGTAAGTAGCTCATCTAAAGCACGTTGTTCAGAAATAACTTGATATTTTAAGTTTTCATTTATGTCTTTAACTAATGATAGTTCACCAAAAATAATTGTGCCTTTTTTAGCTGCATCTGCATAAACATTTAAGCTAGTAACTTGATGATTTAATCTAATTACTTGAATTCCAGGAACAAGCTCATATTCAGTAATAGCTTCTTCTGAACTGGTGCTATAATTATAACGTCTAATATCTGCTTCATTCTCACCAAGTACTTCAAGATGTGCTGGGGCATTGTATGTATAATAAACTACTTCGCTACTAAATTCAGCGCTATTACTAACTTTTTCATATCCTTCGTCAGTTTTAATATATAATTTTGATTTAAGGTTATCAAAATTAGCTTCTGTTACTGATATTTGTGTATATTTATACTTTTCATCAATATAATAGAACATAATTAACCCAGTGTCACCTTTAGGAATAGCAATATTTAATGTAAATGCTTTATTGCTGCTATCATAGTTAATATCTTGTTCAAGATTTACCTTAGTATATCTTGCATTATCAGTTTTATAGTTATTTAACATAAGACTAATATTGCTTTCTGATTCAGTAGGTGTAGATAAATCAGTAAGCTTAAGTTTTAGATTGCCAGAAATAGATTTATTATTTGAATTTTTTTGCACAACTATTGGTTCAAACTCATGATGTGCAATTTGACAATAATAATTTGAAAATACTGATAATGGATATACTTTACGGTCATTAGTTTTTTCATAATATACAACACCTGTCTCAAACTCATTCCCAGTAAATTCTACATAAGTTTTAGTTGTTATATTATAGGTATAGTAAGTTACATCTGGTTGTTTTTGAGTGTCTGTAGTTTTAATATAGTTATAACTACCATCTGACAGTGGTTTAAGTATATCAGGAGTACTTCCGTCTTCATAGACAATGGTGAATGAGTCACCACTATTTAATGGTTGTTCAATATCTGGGCCCATATTAAAATCTAAACGAGTTCTAACATATCATTTATAGCTAACAATGCTAATCTTAGGCAGAGTTTCATCAATACCTTTTTCTGCAATTCTATAAATAACATCATTGTTAGTTTGGTTAATTTCAACTTCTGTATTGCCTAAGGAATCTACATTAAGGTCCAATTTTTTAATAATATCACCCTCAGTTAATGAGATATATTGATTTTCAATAAAGGTTAAGTTAAAATCTTTAGTAAAATGATAGCTTGGTCCCCATGGAATGGCATCAATACCTTTTTCAATAATTGTTTGATAAGTAGCAACACCAAGTCTATTATTTTTTCTAATTTGTCTATCAATTTTTCTATCTGTACTATTTGGCATTAGCTCATTTTTGTCAATACCATCAATGGTTATAGTAGTGCCATTGCCATAATAACCTAAGTTTTGTTTTGCTTTATCAGTAAAGAAGATATACTCATTTTCTTTTAAAGTATATGAATTACTATTACTATCAAATTTAAAATAAGTTAATTCGTCTTCAGTATTATCATCATTTCTAATGAAGTATAAATAATAGATACTGCTACCATCTTTTGATGTACCATCATAAAGTGAGATAGTGGCAAGTTCTCTAATGCAAATTTGCTCATCAGCCCCTAAAGTAAACATGCCTGTTGGGTTATAGTTTTCAAAATTAAAGCCATCTTTTTTAGAAAATGAATGGTTACTATGATACAAGTCACTGTCCATAATTGGGAAGTTAGCTTTAATAATTGTACCTTCTTTATAGACTTTATTAATAACTTGCTTTTGTTCTTGATTGCTATCTTCAGATGTTTTTGAATCAGTGTAATTAATTAAAAGATACTCACCTTTTTTGAGCTGATATTCAGCATTTTTCATACCTTTATATACTAGATCTTTACCAAGGCCATCATATGTATACCAGTCAGCTTGGTCTATATCTTTACTTATAACTGTGCCGTCTTTATGGAGAATTGGTACATAATAATTTAAAATTGAGTTAGACTTCATTACGTCAGCTTGTATATATTTTGCTTTATTAATATCAACATATTTGCCGATATTTCTAGTTGCTAAAAAATTAAGACTAAGATATAAGCCAAGTGCAACTTCTTCTGTATCAGTTTCACTAACTTTACAAGTTTCTGTTATTCTTGCAATTCTATTGTGTAATGAGGCAAAAGTATTATTATTTAAAATAATATAATAGTATTCTTTTGTATTATCAATTCATGTATTTGTATAAATATATCTGGTCGTTGTATTATTATCAACTGTAACTGTTTCTTTATAAAACATTGCACCATAAGTATTTTGTATACTAATAAAAGTTTTTTGTGAAGCATTGTCAAGTGGTGTAAGTAAGTTAGGATTTTCATTAACAATAACTTCACCCCAATAAACATCATCAGAGTTTTTTGTAGCAAAAAAGTCAGATAAAGACATAAATGTTGCAGGTATTGCTGAATCATTTATTGAAGCAGCTGATTCAGATAAACGTAAGAAATAGTTTACATATGCAGGATAGGTATAACTTGTTTTAAAATTAGGTGTTCTAAATTGAATAACTTCATTCTTTCTTAATTTAAATCCATTTTTACCTAACTTATGCGGATTAAGCTTAAATTCAGAAGTTATTTTAGATATTGGCTTATCATTACCATAAATATTATTTTCATAGCCTTCAGTAGTATCGCCTGTTTCTGGATCTTTATTATAAGTATATTTCTTTTCTAAATAACTTGTAGCAAATTCAGTATCGTAGTTAAAAGCAGCAATACGTCCAGCTAAAACATTTCTTAAAACTAACTTATTATATAATTTTTTAAGATCAATTGATGCTTCAGCACGGTCTGATGCTAAACTTGCTAAATCATATTCATTATTATTAGCGAGCATAAACTTAGTAAGTGCAACAGGAGCAGAAAAATTGCTGATATCTTTAATTCTTGGGTCAGCAGTTTTAATTACTTCTTTAATAGTATCTTCTGGAATTTCTTCACCAAAGTCTAGCATTCTATTATTAAAGTTTTTATAAATTGCTGTTTTTATATTATTTAAAATATCAGCTTCCTCAGTATAGGTAACACGTTTTACTGTAGTAATATTTGCTTTTAACTGTATATAATTTTTAATACAGAAAATATCGTCTGATTGAGGTTTCACAATATTATGAGCAATTGTTTTATTAGCTTCAAGATCTACTAAAATTCTTTGGAAATTTTCGCCACTATATTTGAAAGTATTTTCATATTCACTTTTAGTATTTAAGTTATAAAGTGTTTTAAACGGGTATAAAATTAAGTCAAAATTATTTATTGTAGAATCAACATTATTAATAGGTCTTTTAATCGCTCTATTAGAATAGCAAATACCATAGTCATTAAATGAACATAAACAATATGAATTATTTATATCATCTCTAATATCTGAAACGATAGCATTAGAAACAAGAGGAGTGGTATCAGTGTCACTTCTTGTTAGCTGATAAATTTTATTCATATAATCACGACAAGTGACTAATGTATCAAATGTTCCAACTGTTTTCTTAAAGTTATTATAAGCAGCATTAAGAGTTTCTGGATCTGCACCATTTTTAGTTGCATTAGTATTGGTAATTAAAAAGTCTTCTGAAGTTAATGAGCTTATATTAGTATCTTCAGCAGTGCTCCAAATTGCAGGCACTTCTAACTTAGAAAGAGTGTTAGCTTTAATATTACCATTAACACCATTAGTTCTAATATATTTAATACGAATACCATCGCCAATAATTTGACTAATATCATCTGGAAATTGAATATATGGCAAATTATCTGCAGTGCTAATTCCAAATTTAAATACTTTTGCTTTTGGTAATTGGCTGTTTAAATTCATTACTTTTTGCCAGCTATCAGACTCACGAACAGTACCATTTACTTCATAAATATTATTAATAAAAATACCATTTTCAGCTATGTTATATTCAGGTAAATAATATCTATTATTATCATCTAAATGGACCATTGAGATAATATTGTCAGAATTAGTTTCGCATTCAACTAGAGTTCCTTCAATTACGGGGATTTGTCTTAATGGCTCTAAGTTAGTTAATGTAAATTCTTCTAGTGTTACATAGTTAATTTCTTCATCAGCATCTTTTAAATTTACATATTTAGGAAAATAAATTTTATAGCTATCTAATTTACTTTTATCTTGTGGGTTATACGAAATATTAACATCACAAGTTGCCGCAATATAATGCTTCATTGGATAGCCCATCATTTCTGTGAGCTTTCTCATTGATTCAACTTGAGTAGCACTTGGCATAAAAGCTTCAAGTGTATTTTTATCAATATTATAATTTAGTTTATCGGCAATAGCAGTAAGTGCTTTTAAAAGTACAATACCAGGGTCTGATTCATTAGTAGCTTCAGGAGACCACCTGTCTGAAATCTTTGAAGCCAAGTCTAAAAGTTCATTATAAATTTGATAGTAGTCTTTTTTAGTTGGTGATAAAGAAACTTCATTTAATTCTTTATTATTTATCATATTTAAGTGTCTCCTTATTTACTTGTTTCTTCTTCATTAAATAATACTAATGAGTATGTATTTACAGTGTAGTCTATTTGATTTGTACCTGTAAATTCACAGTATAATTTTGCTTTTTCTCTATCTTGGAAAATTGTAATATCTTTTCTTTCAACATGAACTTGCGGAATAAATACAGCAAGTTGAGTATAAATCATATCAATAATTTGGTCTCTAAGCACATAGTTATTTTGTTCGAACATAAAATGTCTGAGCAAAAGACCAAAATATGGGTCGCCAATTAGTTCACCACGCTCACAATTTAATACTAATTTAGTATTTTGCATAGTGGCTTTATGGTGTTCGCTAGATTTTCAGACCCTTGTGCTGTTTGAATTAAACATATGCGGAAATTTAAGTGACCTCATTTAATAGCCTCACAGTCATATAATTTAGCAAATAAAAAATAGATTTATTAAATCTAAATCTATTTTTAAGTATTTAATTTTATTCAAATACGGGCGAGTTGTCACCATTTATTTTTACTAACTGTAATGTAGTTCTATAACCATTACTGTTGATTGAGTCTTTCTGTTGGGTAACTAAATACAGTCCTGAAGATATATGCTTTCTACCACCTGGAAAAATCACATTTAGTCTTAAATGTGTCATTAATATTGCTGGTCTTAGTAATCCTTGAACTGTAATAGAAGCTTTAATTGGGTATTTAGTTACTTTTGTCCATCAGGCAATGTCGGAGGCCTTAGTAATAAAGTTATTATTTTTAGACGATATTGTAGGTGCTCATACTTCTGTTCAATTACCATTACTATCTAATCTTTTTACATAGGGGTCTTGGTCTAAATTAGTAGAATAATCATATAATAATGAGTAATTTTCATCGTCTGTTACGGAAAATTGAGTTACAATAGTGCCAGTGTTTCCGAAGCCGATATCTATTTGGAAGGCATCAGATTTATCAGTTTTATAAGAGATACGTTCTATTTTAAAATATGCGCCAGATTCAACTGCACTATCACGATATTCATCATCAAATGTAGTATCGTCATGCATTGTTAAAACATAAATATCAGTGGCTGCATGCTGTGGTTTTGTAAAGCCTTCTGGAAGCATACAGCTTACTAAATATGTAATATAATCAATAGCTGAAATATTACGTTTAGATTCTACATATACTGCTTTATCGTCAGCTGGAATTAAGGCATCAATATTACTTTTATTCATTCCGGTAAATAAACTTTGTAAGCCATATTTTCCATTATTAAAAATATCTCTAATTTTATCACTTGGTCTAAAAGTTCCACCAGGGAATGTTCAGCTTCCGCCAGAGTTTAGAGCAGCACTAGATACAGCCTCAACAGTATATCTAATGACTCCTCCCTGTAAATCAAATTGTGATCTAATTTTTGTAATAATAGCTTCTTCATCACGGTAAATATATGTAGGCATACTCATATCACCATAGCTAAATACTATTTTACGAGTTTTGCTTACAGAGCTAAATACTTTTTCAAAAAAGTTAGGGTCATCTATTTGTGTAACTGGATAGTTGATTGACAATGAATATTGGTTCACTTGCCCATTAATTTTAGTAATATCTAAACTTTGAATATAATTTGGATATTGAACATTAAATTTTGTATAATACATTCCATCGTCATCAGTTTTAGCAATTTTTTGCCTGCTATAAATACCAAAAGTATATTTACCAATGGTTACTTTAATTCAAGGAACTTGGACTCTAGCAGCTGGTGATAATAATGACCTTCTTTCATCTTTAAATGCCATATTATCTTAAATCTCCAAATTCAATACTGCTAATAGCTGGAATTTTAATAATACTAAATCTATCACTTAACTTAATAAAAGCGTCTTGAATATCGTTAAAATAAGCAATAACCCACCAATATGTTGGATTATTATAATATTTTAATGCGAGTTTATCTAAGGTGTCATTTTGAGCAACTTTGTGTGCTACCCATGGAATATCTTTATTCATATTCTTACTTAGCCCATAAATTTCTCTTTCATCTCTTTTATTATAGTAATATGGGATACCTGTATATCGAGAAGTATAATCAAATTGTGTATATCTTTTTTTAGTTAAATCATCCATTTAATTAGTCCTCCTCAAGATTCATACCTTTTCTTAAACTTTTTACAACACCCCTAAAGCCGCCGTTTTTAAATACTTCAGTAGCATCATAAGGGTCAACTTCAGTTACTGTAATAGATAATTTAATTGAAGCATATTTTCCATTACTTAAAATTGGCTTTTCATAAGTAATAGCTATTGACCCAGTTACAATTCCTTTGATAAAAATTTCATTGCTAATTCTAATAGCAACAAGTGGAGGTTCAATAGCTTTGTTTTGAAGATTATAACGTGGTAAAGCAATAGATTGTAAGGCTTTAAGTAAGTTATCAACATAATCTTCACCTTCGCCTAGCTTTGAATTACTTACGCCAATATTTACATCATCCATTAAGTCTCTGTGCAATGGAAGCTCTATTTGGACTGTTCTAGGTCCAGAATTGCTATATGTATATACTGGAGCAGTTCTACCTAACGCATTTGTCTCTGCAAAGTTAGATTGCATGCCATCAGCAATAGTCTCAGGCCATGTAGGAAGCTTCCAAAATTGAAAGCCTTCATCTAAGTGTGAGATATAGATATAGTTATCTTCTAATATACTATTTGTTTTTGAAATAGGCATAGACTAATCCTCCCACTCTTTCTCATCGTAAATATTGATGCCAGAAATAGACTTAGTAATTTTTTTCTTTTTATTATTTGCATCTATAATAGTTTTTTCTACGTATGCATAGTTAGTTTCTGTAAATTTATCTACATAACCTAAAATATCATGTGGCATTTTTCCAGTTTCTTCACTGAGCTTCATAATATAATTATATAAATATACTTTTAATTTATCATCTCATAAGTAATCTGCAGTAATTCCAGAATCCTTGCCAGCTTGTCGTACAACCACGGTTTTAACCCTTTTAATGTTATCACCTAATGTATCTAATGGAGTAATAGCATTTCCAACTAAGTATTCAATTAATCTATCTGCAAAAGGATAGCTTTCACCTGAGTTAAAATATAATAATTGTAATGGTGTAATTAATTTTATATCATTTATATCTGCATCAAAATTTAAAATAGTTTTATTAAAAGTAATTTGTGGTATAGATATTTTGTTGGTGTCAGCATTAGTACTATCTTCTTCAGAGGTGGCTATTTTTGCATCATCTGCATATGAGCTAGTCATATTCGGCATTTGGCAGTCTCTATAATCACCTTCAAGAATAACAATAGCTGATTTATTTTGAGATGGTACTTTAATAAATAGTTTTAAGTCTTCTTCATGTTGGGCTAGCTCTAAGTTATGATTCGGGTCCAAATAAGGTAATAATTTTTCTGTTGGATCAAATAATTGTGGATTATTAAAGCTTAAGGTATTAAAGCAATAATAGGTATCTTTTATTATACTATTATAAGCTTCATCATATTGATATTGCCCATATAAGCCACAAAAAACTTCTACTGCTTCGTTACAGTCTATCGCAATAGTATATTTTTGGAAGAACTTAATCGGGATCATATAAATTTTATAATCTGTATTTTTAGTTTTAAAAACCGCCTTATAATCAGGTGTTACATCAAATGTAATATCAAGATTTGGACATGTTCTATTACTAAAGCAATTATATAATGGCATCAAATTAATATTAGAGTAGTCTCTGTGAAATCTTAAAAAGTCTCCAAGATATTCATGAGTGTATGAGTCATATACATTATTATTTATAACTAAATTTTTAGTGCCATTTTTAATCTTTAGATTATAAGCATAGCCAGCAGGCATAAATCTTTCTTCTTTGCCATGAAGCTTTTCATGTGGCTTTTCAAAAGCACCATGATATGGTTTCCAGTCATTATCAGAATATATAATATTAGTAGAAAGCTCTGAGCTATTACCTGATTCAGTTTTTTCTATGTAGGCAGTAGGAGCATAAATTTGTATTTTATTGTCCTTAATATATGGAATATACCTCATATGCTGAGGGTACTTATCAGCTTCATCCTGACTATATGTATCATAGTTACTTGCTTTTTGTCTGTATGAAGATACTAATATATCTTTTTCCGGCTTAATAATTAAATTTTTTGTTTTATTTATGTCAGTTTCAAATTCTTTTATTTTTTTATTATTAGCTTCTATTTGTTCAGCATCAGCTTCAGGATCTAAAGTTGCATTTATTCTTTTAAGCTCAGATATTTCTTCTTCTAATGCTTTAATTTCATCTTGTAAGACTAAATTATTTTTATAGTTATTTAAATAGTTTTCATGGAATTTTTCTTGTTCTTTTGTATATACTTTATATTTAGGTAAGTTAAAAGAATGAAGTAATTGTTTTACATAGCCAACTATAATATTTGTATCATTAAATTTAATCATACTTAAATCCTCCAGTTGTTATAAGCCACCAAAATTATCGCCAACAACATCAACACTTAATGTGTAGCTGCCATTTGCAATGTCTTGTAATAATTGATAGATATTAACAACTTCAGTATACACTTCGCTTAATTTTGTTTCGTTCGTAGTATCAACAGCTTCTGCTAATTGTGCTTGTGCTGAGTCATTAGCATCTGTCATTGTCTTACTTTGAATATCGCTGCCAGCAGTATTGCCAATTATAGCACCAGACTCAGAATAAGAAAGTCCAGCAGTTGTTGCTAAAGATGTTCCAGTACCTCTTGTAACATAGCTACCTTCTCTAACTTTTAAAGCATCAAGAATTCCTCTACCGGTAAATCCACCACCACCGCCAGCGGATATTATTTTGCCTATTCCACCTACTAAGCTAGCGCCAAGTGCTCCTGACATCATTAAATTGGCAAATGTTGTATTTAAATCAACACCAGTCCCAAAAACACTAAAAGATGGAATATTAATACCACCAACAGTATCTTGTAATAAAGAGCCTATTGAATATATAGCATATGAAGCGGGGTCATTTGCAATTCCAGCCGCCATTGTGTATTGAAAATTGCTAAATGCATTAGAAAGTAACTCACTAACACTAGCTCTTTGACGCATAGTACCTGCCATAGAATATAACCTGTTAATTGCATCATCATATGACAGTCCACTTCTTGCTACTGCACTTCTTGATCTTGAAAGGTTAACTGCAGCCTTTAAATCAGAAGCAGTCATTCCATAAACACTGGCAATTTGTTGCTGAATAACTTTACTTTCACCTGCTTGATCATATATTTTTGCTAAATAATCTACCATTGAATCTAATAATTGATTTGTGGTTTGACTATTTAAGCCATTATTTAGAATATCGGCAATATTAAGTCCAGCATTATTAGCGGCCATAATAACTAAATTACCTTGACCGCCTTGTGTAATACCTTCTAATTGACCAGCAGCTAATTTACCAAGGACACCACCTAAGCCACTAACTGCTTCTTGTGACATACCTGTTGAATATAATGAACCTAACCATTTTTGGATTTGATATTCAAAAGATAAGGCATTTTCACCAGTCATTAAAGACATAGCTTCTTCTAAGTTGCCTTTAATTGAATTGGCAATTTGGCCCATATATTCAGTAGTTTGATACATATTATTTAAGAAGGCAGTCAAAGCAGATTCCATACCTAAACGTCCAGCAGTTGTATCTTGCTGTTGAATACGAACTAACCTTAATAGGGTTGTATTAGTGGCTTCAAAAGTATTTGCAATTTTATCTTTCATTACATCTAATGCAGCTCTTTGTTCTACATTAAAAGCAATACCTTGACTAACCATTTGGTCTACTTTTTTAGCAATATCACTTTGCTTAAGAAATGGAGAAATGCCTGCAATTCCAGTTATACTTTTATTAATAGCATCTCAAGAACTGCCAGATCTAAGTCCCTGTAATCTAGTATCAATTCTACCTCTATAGCTTGCAATTTCTTCAATTGTTGATTTTAAGCCATAAGCATAGGCTCCCATAGCATTTGCAGCAGCACCAATAGCGCCTGAAATTTTTTCTGACCTTGTAGCTTCTCTTTTGCCAATTAAATTGCCTTGCGCATCATAAACATCTTTTTCACCAACTTGCTTAGCCATGCCTTTAATGGCATCAACTTTGCCTTGTAATGTTTTAGCATCTTTTAATTGGTTAGCTAAAGTTTGAGCTGCTTTTTGTTTTTCAGAAGCAGCTTGCTTCTTTTCTTCCTTTATTTTTTGTTGTGCTTCTTTTTTAGCCTGTTTATCTTTATAGGCTTTAACTGCATCAAGCTTCTTTTTTTCTTGCTCTTTTTCAGCAGCTAACTGTTTCTTAGTTAAGCCTGTTTTAGCTTTTAAAGCATCTTCATCTAGTTCTTCTAGCTTAGCATATCTTTCATTTAACTTAGCAAGTTGGTCAGCATGTTCTTTTTCATTAGCAGTAGAGCGTAAACGAGAATATTCATTGACTAATTCTTCTTGTTGCCTTTTTTGAATCCTTCCAAGGTTTTTTATATTATTAATATTTAATTTATTTAAGTCTTCAGTTGTGGCATAAATATCAGAATTATATTGTCGGAGTAGCTTTAAAAACTCAGAGTATGACTGAGCATTATCATCATTACCATAAATTTTTAAATCATTAATTGCCATAGCTTATCCTCCGGCTACTTTTTCTTTTTTATTGCCATTTGCTTTTGCATCGCTGCAATAGCTTTTTGCTGTTCTTTTTGTTTATCATTTATGCATTCTATTAGAAATAATCTTTCTTGATAACTTAAATCTAATACATCTGCATAACTTGTATTTGTTTGATCACTTATGTATCAGCACTCCTTTACTATTTCTTTGTATCTTGCTGGTCCATATGGTGTTCCATCCCTAGATGTTTGTGGGTCTAAAAAACTCTGGTCCAAAGCGAAAGGATGTTAATACCTCTCCCCCACAATTTGGGCAGTCAACAACTAATTTACTATTAATTCCGACACAAGCATTTAAAGCATCGAGATTATTAATAATTTTAATTAAGTCCATTGCTGGTAAGTTATTAATATATGTTTCTAACTTTTCTGGTGGAAGCTTATCACCATTAACTTCATCAATAACATTTTTTAATAAGAATAGAATATCAAAATCTATATCTGTAGATTTAAATTTTCTTTTTGCTTCTTTTGTTTGTAATTCAATATCATCGAGCATTCTTGGGGTCTGAAATCTAATTTTAATGCTATCACCAGACTTTGGAAGCGTGAAGCTCCTTAATGATTCAAATTTTTCTTCATCAAAATCTGTAATTTCTAGTTGCTCAAGATCTGCATCGCTTTCAAATGGAGTACCACAATGTGGGCAAGCTAACCCCATTTTATATTTAGGTCCATAAGTAACAATTCTTAATTTATGTAATAAGAATTCATAATCACCAAGCGCCATGTCATAAACATGAATAGCTGGTTTTTCAATCATACAGCCCTCAATAATATCAGCTAATTTTTTAAATTGAGTTGATGAGGGTGAGAGTCTTTTCATCTCGTCTCTTGCAGACATGCTTCGCAATTCAACATGTGGATTTACAGCTACGCCATAAATTTTACCTTTTGATGGTAGCTCATAGCCTTCTGCAATAGTATAGTTTGTTTGTCGTCTTTCTTCTGCCATTTGTTTTTCTCCTTTACTGTTTAAATTATGGTCTACGTTCTTCAAAATGTTGTTCGAGAATTTCGCGTATTAAAGCTGAAACAGTTATGCCACGGCTTTTTGCTTGCATTTTTAAACGAGCCTTTAATGGCTTAGTTGTTTCAAATGTTTGCATGATTTTGTCGCTTCTATCTACTTTTCGTCTTCCCATAATTATTTTCCTTTCATAACTATTGGCGTTTGTTATCATATAATTTAGCAAATAGATTTAATAAATTTATTTTTTATGCAAAATAAAAAGCACCCTATTTAGAGTGCTTTATAAACTTTTTAATTTATTAAATAGCGTCGTGTTGTGTATACATCATTGAACGGTCAAATGAGATAGCAACAGTTAATTGTCTTTTATCTGGGTCGCCTTCTCTATCAAATGCAGCTTCATCAATACCTGTAACAAAACAACCGTCAAGAATCCAGTATCTAATTAATTTGTAATCAGCGGTATATTCAAGTAATGTAGCTGTTTTTTTATAGTCAGCCATACGACCTGTTTTACGAGTATGTGGATCATAAGCAAGATATAACCAAGAATAAAGCATATCTTTAATATGTAATCCTACAACATCATCTACAACAATTTCACCATCACTGAATTCAGGTTTTCCAGCCATTTTTACAACGTCATTACCACGCGTATAAACGATTGGGCTGCTTAATTTAAAGTTTGGAACGTTTGCTTTAACTACATTTAATCTTAAATAATCAGATACTAATTGTCCATTATATAAGTCAGCAGAATTTGGCTCACCTGTGCTGGTGTCAAAATCTGGGTGAACAAGATTATTTAATTGGTCTGGAGCAACTTGGAATACAAAGAAGTTACTTCTAGCTGCTTCATATTGATTAATATTACTTGTAATATGAGTAGTATTTAAACTTTGATCAATAATTTCTGGCATAATTTATTTCTCCTTCTATTAGTTTGCTTCAGACTCGTCTGCTTCAATATTCAAGCCTTCAACATTATCTTCAAGATAAATACTAATATCAAAGTCTTCAACAGCTTCAATTGGAACAATTCTAATAATTGCTTTTAAAGCAGCTTTTTCTGTTGTTTCAACTTTTGAAAGTCTGTATCCAGCAATACCTTGATCGCCTTTCATTCTTTCAAGTGTTGGTCTAATTGCATTAACAAAGTTAATCCAAAGAACATCACTATTAGGATCGAAAGTGAAACGTCTTGAGGCTTCTCAAATAACTTGCTTTAAGGTTGTGCAAAGTTGTCTAATATTTAAGAAATGGCTGAATTTTAGTCCATTCTTATCTAATGGAGCAGCAGTTCTATTTCCCCAAAGATAATAGCTGCCGCGTTCATTTAAAATTAAGTTAATAGCTTTACCATTATCGCCAATATATGAATTTGGTTCTCTTGGAGCTAAAGTATTAATCATTAAATCACCAAAATTGTAAGTAGTATATTTAATTGTTTTATTTGCAACACCTCTTGTATAACCAGCAGGAGCATACCATTCAGCATAATTTTCTTGAGATTTTGCAGCACATAATAAGTAGTGTAATGAGCAAGGAAGAGCAATATCATTAGCTCCATATACTTCATCTTCATTTTCTACATATACAACTCGTGGAGCAAAAATTGCACAGTTTTTATCAACGTCAATAAGTTTAGTTTGATCACCAAATGCAGTTGCAAGTTCTTTAGGGGTTGCATAAGAAGCTTCTAATTTGCTTTCATCAATATCAACTAATGCGATGCAATCACCTCTACCACTGCTTCCTGGTAATAGAGTATCTGCATCAGCTAGAGTAGTTTTATTGTTAAAATCAACGACATTAGCCATTAATTTATATACATTATAATCATAACAACCACCAGTTGTTAAATAACGAATACGATAAGTGGCTTTATCTTTTAAGGGTTCCCAAAAATCAGCTTCACTCAATTGTTCTAAAGCAGTTTTATTTGAATCTAAAACTCTATAAAATACAGGATAACCAGCTTTTAATAATTCATATGTAATCTTATTACCAAGATGACGTTCTTGTTGGTCTTTAGAAGAACCTTCATTGCCAACTAATACTTTAACAACATTTACTAATGTAGCAGGATCAGCATCACCATCAACGTAGTCGGCAATTAATGCTGCTTTTTCATATTTTTTAAGGCTGTAATAAGTAGTAGTCTTAACTTGGGTAGCTTCATCAGTTACAGTAATAGAAACTTTTAGCTTCTTATCATTTTCCCAGTCTTCTGGTTCTGTTTCACCAAGGCTGGTTATTTCATAGTAATTATATTTTGTGGTATCATATAAAACTATTTCAGAGCGGGTTAATGCACAAAGATATGCACTTGTGTCAGTGTCTGGTAAACTTTTATTTATTTTAACTAAAGTAGCTTCTTTAGCTTCTACAATTTCATCATTAGTATTTTTCTTACCGATATAATGTAAAAATGCATCTAATGAATTTAATTTATAAATATTAGTGCCATTAAAATAAATACCTTCTTTTTTTGCTTCTTCAATTAGCTCATCCCTTGTATACGTTTTGCCGCCCTCTTCAATAGAATCATTGGCAAAACCAGGAACAAATACAGCAAAATTAGCCGGTAAAGTTAAGACACTTTTTGATTTGTCATATTCTCTGGTAATACTTTTTGGCATATGTATAATCTCCTCATTACATAATAATCTAATTCGATCAATTAATTTAGCAAATAAATTATATAACTATTTTTTAAAACTAATTGGTAATACATCAGTTTCTTCAGGTTCAGCATATAAGTCTCTTGCGACTTCTAATACTGAGTATAGCTTTGGATCTAGCATTTCATCTTCATCTATAAATATTTTTCAATTTTGTCTATAAGGTAAGTTATATAAGAATGCATCCAAAATCTCTAGTTGAATAGTTCATCTAGTAAATTGTCCAACAAACAGTCTCTGTGGAATATCGCTTGTGTCAGCAACATTACTTAATACTTTAATATTTGCAATTTGAGTAACTTCTTGGCCATTATAAGGAATTATAATCTTGATAACTGGGTTATTTATTAGCTTAAACAAATATTCTCTTACATACTGCTCTGCTTCGAACTGTGTTTTTGCAAATATATCTAATTGATATTGTAATTTAACTGGAATAACATTCATTTGAAGAGTTTTTTCATCTGTTTGATTAAGTTTTAAGCCATCAAATGAACGAGGGTTTTTAACATTTAATAACAGCTCTATTTCATTGTTTCTTGATAATGCAATAAATGGTAATTGTAAATGTTTATCTCCGCTGTCATCTGCCTTAAGCTCTATTAATCGTTTAGTATCATCTGGTTTTAATACTCTAAGCTGCAAATTTGTAGGAGTTCATTTCATTAGCTTACCAGCAAGAGCATCATCATAATATTCAAATGCCATAAATTTACTCCTTTCGTAAAAATGCTTTTTTTAATATATCGCTTCCTGGAATAAAGTCAGTTCCATAAGTTATTAGTGCAGCCATATCATCATCTTGTTTGTTTCTAAAAATTACTATAGCTGTTCTATCTAGATCATGGTATATTTTACAATGTTTAATTAAGTCTATTGCTATCATTTTTAAGTCTTTTTTGTAGTTGGTTAATAAATATTGATTAAGACGATATTCTTTCGGCGATATTTTGTATTTAGTTACAATAGCTACAGCATCTCTTATCATAGACATTCTATAAAAGCTAGTTGTAGCAAATGGGTGGTTACTTGTAAATCTCATAACTATTTAAATGATACTTTTGTATCTTCTTTTCCATTAATACCATTTTCATAAGCAGTTAATATAGCAATAATTTGGTTTTTTGTCATATTGTTACCAAAGTTGAGTATTTGTTTTTTATATTTAACTCTATCAGTTGGAGCTACTGTTATTTCAGCAAGTTTAGGATAATCTTTTAAGATTTGTTCTTCTACTTCTGGAACTAAAAATTGTTCAATCATTACTAAAATTCATTGCCCAATTTGCATTTTATTGCTAGCATTTGCTTTTGGCATTTTAGCTACTAATGCTTTTACAGCATCATCAGTAAAAGCTTTATTGCTAATGTTTGTAATTTCAGGGTCTAAAATTTTAGCTATTGCTTGTAGCTCTACAAGACTACGTAATGATGTCGTTTCAACAGCACTGGCACTATATGGCATAATTTTTTTATTAGTATCTGTACTTAATAGCTCTTCATCTGTAAAAGGTAAAGTATTAAATAAAAGTAATCAAGCAATTTGATTTCTAGATTTATCATTATGATCTAAATGTGAAATAATAGCTTTAAATTTTTTTCTCCTGTCTGCATCAGTAATATTATCTATGTCAATAGAAAATAATGTGTTTGGATCAAGTTTAGAAGTACTATAAATTTCATTAAAATAATTAAAATAGTCAGTAATTTCTTTAGCGGATTTAGTGTATAAATCCCTGCAATCTAAAATATTTATTTTATCACCAATAGTGCCTTTTAACATCTCTTGGCTCAATTTTCCAGTTGCAACGGCGTTATGGATAGTAGTATAAATACTTCCACCAATTGGATAATTTTTCTCTATTATATATTTTTTAACAAAAGAAATAAATGGGTTAGTTTTTTCAGAAAATCCAAGTTTTTCACATTGATTTCTAAATGGGTCACCTAAAGCAAGTATTTTACCGCTATTACTTCCTCAAGCTTTTTCATAATAAGAATCTCAAAAAGAATCCTTATCTTTTGCTTTCGCAAAACGATCACCCCAATTAATAGTATTAGTTCTGTCTGTATCTAAAGTAATACCAGAAGCATCTATTATTTTTCTTGTTAAGTTAGAAAAATTAAGTATATTTTGACGTTGCTCACTTAAACTTTTACCAGCATTAAAATCGCTTACTATAGTTGTAACAACTTCCATGATTTTATCTGCATTTGCTAATGTTGCAAATTTATCAGCTCCACCAACCTTTGGTATAAATTGTTTTAAGTTATGAGCATCTATAAGTGCATCTTCAGCAATAGTAACTAAATATTTTGAAACATTGCTATCATCATTCTTTTTTTGAGCTAGTTTATTAACTATATCTGTTATTTTAGCTACATTTTCTTTAATTTTTAATACTGTTTCTTTACTTATATCATCTGATGCTGCTAATATTTTAATTTGGCGTAAATAATCTTTTACCGTTGCACCGTCTACTCCTGTATCTTTATTGGCGACACTTGTTGTATCTAATAATGATTCAACTTTTTGAATTACTTCTTTTGTGGTGCCTTTAATTCTTGCTATATCAGTAGACCTTAAAGTTTGGTCCGCTAATTTATTTATAGCTTTTTGAAAAATACTATTTGACTTATTATTTATAGTATTATTTAATGCAGATAGCTCTTGCTTAATAGTAGCTATATTTTTAGTGTCAGTTGAACTTTCTTTACTTTCTGTATTAGACTCCGCATAATTAGATAAAAGTTTATTAAGACTTTCTAATTCAGCTACTATCGTACTAGCATCTTCATTTAAAATAAAACGTTCGGACAAAATATACTTAATATTTTCTTCTAAAATATATTTCATTAGTCGTCCTCCTCATTATCTAAAAGAAGTGTAGTAGTTTGTTGACTAAAGTCATTATGAATAGCTGGTTCATCAATATCTTCATATTCTGGAGCAATTTCACAAGCAATAGAAGCAGGATAAACCATGATATTCTGCATAGAAATAACACGGAATACTCTACCTTTTGCATTATCAATCCCGCTTGGTATGGTAAATAAAGCGCCAACTTCTAAATGTGGCAAATCATAAGGAACATGAATAATTGAGCTGTTTTCTTGAAGCTCTGCAACCCAACCCATCTTTTTAAGTGTTTTTTGGTCCGGGTGTTCTTGGAAAATGCAACCAACTACTTCTGGTGCATAATAATCTGCTTCTAAGTCGCCGTGCTTGTCAAAATGTTTTCCAGGAAGCGGCGCTCTATATATGCAGTTAATTCCAAGTAAGCGCACAAGTTCTTTAAAGTATTGTCTATGCAGCTTTATATCTTTATTTAAAAGCAATCCGTATTTATTTATATCTTCCATACTAAATAATTTAGCAATTAATTTTTAAACCTATTATCAGTTTTATACTTGTAGGCTCTAGTATGACCAAGTGCTAAAATTTAATCTGTAGCTAATAAAAAAACCGGAATTTAACCGGTTTTTTTATTATTTTAAGCCTTCAACTAAGGTTTCATTGATTTTATACTTATAACCAAAGCTTTCGGTAATAAGCATTTTTGATTCATTAATTGAGCAATTTAATGTGAAGGCTTTATTATCTGAGAAGTCTTTATTAATGCCTTCAAAGAATAATTTACCATCACCATAATTTGGTAAGAATTCAAACATGGTTAATTTTTCTTTTCCACTATTGAATGAAATTTTACCTTCTATTAATAATTTGTTTTCTTTTAATGTGCAGCCGACTGTTTCGTAGCTTTTAACATTTGAGTAAACTTCTTTTAGAAATTCATTAATATGCTTATTTAATGAGCACTCATCTAAATCATCAATATCATCTTCAGTGAATTTTTTCGCTTCATCGAAATAGCTTTTTACTTCTGCATCGGAAATTGGTTTTTGAAATTCTTCACTATCTAATAGCTTGTCTAAACCAGCTTCATTTGCTTCAGTTAGTCCTTCATTAGTTCCCCAAGAAGCAATAATAGAATCAATTTCTGAGCTTGCATCTTCATTAAGAGTTAAATTTTCAGAACCATTTTCAGTTTCGTTTTCACTTGGAGCTTCTTTTGATTTATTTAAACTTTCACTACATTTTTCCTTATCGCAGTATTCGCCTGCCTTAATAAGTTTTCCATTTAAATCATAAACTTTATAT